>OGDU01000196.1_pt1 | contig 63939 bp, 80 predicted proteins | sample 1570371 | NCBI WGS metagenome assembly OGDU01 (sample SAMEA2581977, study PRJEB24529) | metagenome | biome: Human gut stool | place: China | collected 2011
CCTGGTACTTACAGGAAGGAGATAGTCCTCCCTAACGATTACTTGCTCTCAGGAACTACTACCGATGATAGAGTATTCCCGTTGATAACGCTTAGTAAGAAAGATAAGGTAGAAGTAGGCACTCCTGAGGTACCCATGAACCTTAACACTCCTTCTGGAGTTCGCCCCACGGTTACTGAACTTGGTCAAGCGAAGGCGCATGAAGTGGCGTACTTAACGGACATTCCAGAACAGGTAGAGGATGTTTACGTTATTCCCGTGACATTCACTTTCAGTAGTAGCGGTGGAGCTTACTTTGCGAAATGTCCTCCTGACACGTACACTAAATTGGCTGAGGCGATCAATGACAAGAAAGCGATCGTGGTCATTTTTTCAGACCCCTATTCTGGTATAAACTCCTATAACCTACTCGCTCAATCTATTCAGGAAAGGACAGAAGACGGTAAAAAGTATTACGACCTTTACACTGTTTCTCACTTGCCTACTTCCATAATGAAAGAAGACGGTTTGCCCTTATTAATGAAGATAATCACGATTACTTCTAATTCAGTTGTTTTTATTGATGGTTTAGAAGGGGTAGACAGGAAATTAGAACCTGACATTACCTTTCAAAATAAAGGTGATGGTTCTAAGTTTCTTTCAAACAACGGTTTGTATGAAGAAATACCGTTAAACATTCAAAATAATTTGGAACAAGAAGATGAAGGGGCAGTTTTAGACGCTAGACAGGGACTTGTTTTAAAGAAGATGATAGAAGGCTTAAGCGCTAGGATACAAGAACTTGAAAACCAGAAATCAATTATTCTTGAGAAATGATATGAAAGTTAAATTGCTAAAGAAATTGAGGAAGAAGGCGAGAGAAAGAATCTTCATCGTTGAGTACTGTGATGCCTTGAAAGAGAGGACAGGGTATGATTACGTTATCCACTACCCTACTTCTTACGGTAATGGTTCCATAGAGGAACTTAGGGAAGATTCCGCCTACCTTATATGTAAGGTTAGGAGAAGGAATTTCATACTAGATGAGATTGATTCTAAAAAGGAGAAGAGGAACAAGAAACGGAGGAGACAGGCAGAAAGGCGAAGACGCAGGGAATGGGAAAAGAATGAGAGAGAACACGAGAAACTACTCAAGAAAAGTAAAAAGTTGGACTATTAACAAGGGAAAGGTATGTTTAAGAAAGAAGACATAAAAGTAGGCAGGATAATACTGCCAGGAGGAGAAGGATGCGTGATGAAGAGAGACACGTTGATCCCTAGTATGAGGACCTGCCTCACGTACACGGTTCAGGATGTTCTTGACGATTATGGAAAGATGCTAGCGGAGTGTAGAACTGACTCTACTACTCAAGAACTCAAACGTGAAGGGGAATAGAAGGAAAGTAGGTATAGAATTAAAACTCAGTAGTAGTGAAAATTATAATTTAGGAACACATGAAAAACGTTAAAGTAAAAATTAAGTGTGATAGTCCGTATGGGGTACCAGAGTATAAGACTACCGGTTCAGTAGGCATGGACGTCCGCTTTTACGAGAGAGGAGAAGAAAAAGTAGTACTAAAACCTGGTCAAAGAAGACTAATGGGCACTGGACTGAGAATCCAACTACCGGAAGGGTACGAGGCACAAGTGCGCCCTCGTTCTGGACTCGCATTGAATCAAGGAGTTACCGTTTTAAACACTCCTGGAACGGTGGACGCAGACTACCGTGGAGAAATCGGTATCGTGTTGATAAACAACTCATCATGTGACGTTGAGATCAAGTCAGGAGAGAGGATCGCTCAACTCGTCTTTCAAGAAGTAGCGATAGCCCAGTTGGAAGTAGTAGAAGAATTGGATGAAACCGATCGTGGTAGTGGTGGATTTGGCCACACCGGTAAGTCTTGAAAAATTTTGGTCCGGGAATGAAAATTTTCCCGGTTTCTTTTTGTAGTCTAACATATAATTATTATATTTGTGTATTGAAATAAGACAATAAAAATCAAAGAAATATGGATAGAGACTTTGCGAAACAGGCTTTACTTAGAGGAGAAAAAGTTCATTTAGACTCTTGGGCGGATAATGAGTACGTGTACTTGAAAGATAACGTGGTATACGATGAGCATAACACTCCGATACCATCATTCATCGGAGTGATGGAAACCCTATCAGAATTCGGTTGGAGTATCTTCGCTGGTAAAGAGAAGAAGGAAAAACCTAAGAATGAACCGATTAGATTTGAAAATCTCCTACCCGCTCTACGTGAGAACTTGGTAGCAGCGAGAAGAAGAGCGTGGTTCGTTGACACTTTCATCTTCGCACAAGTACCAGCGAAGGTGGAGAAAGAGACAATTCAGGGGATGATTAGTCTACCACCGGTAGTGAAGGCGATCTTTGAAGACGACGGGACGGAAGAACTGTCTTATAGACATCAAATCGTTATGTCTTATAAGGGTATGGTGTCATACTACACTCCTTCAGGAGATGATCTCTGGGCAGATGACTGGTTAGTAATCAGTGAAGAGAACGCTTGGTCACCGTACTTGTCGGACATCCCGAAAGTTTAGAAAGTAGGGGCTGAAAAATGTCCCTTCCCTGTTTGAAGTTTAAAATATAATGATTATATTTGCATAAATAGTGTAATTTGATCAGTCTCATAGTTCAACGGATAGAACGAAGGTTTCCTAAACCTTAAATCCGAGTTCGATTCTCGGTGAGACTACGAAGTTAAATGTTAGTGAGTATTGATATTTAATTTTATGTTTGACACAACTAGTAAAGGAAGCATCAAACCTGTTGTGAAACAGACGCTTCCTACTTTGCTCCTTGATGTAACGGTTGCATACTGAACGGGTTCCTGCATAAAGACGCCGATTTTTGCAGAAGCGATTCATAATCTTCAATTTAATTTTACACACCCTCAGACTCTCTCGTTCAGTTGACCCAGTTCGATCCTGGGAGGAGCAGCGAGATAAACTATAACCGCATGGAAACAAGGAAGATAAGATTACAGTTCACTCCTCAGTTAGGGGAGAAGATAATGAAAGGTGAGGCACCTAACTATCAGGTGATAAACTCCTTAGGTAAGAAAATCCGCCTATTATGCACGGACCGCAAGACGCCTGAAGAAGAAGCGGAGGCCCCTATCATAGGACTACTGGAAGAGAACAACGGAGAAGTAGTGTACTACATTAGCCCTGAGTCTTTACAAGTACAAGTGGAAACGACAGACCTAGAAGTACTAGTACCTGGAAAAATGTACGGGCTCAAGTTCCTGAAACTTCACGATAGAGGAGAGAACGGTACACTTCACAACCCGCAAGAGTACTACATGATATTCAAGGGTTACGATAACACCAACCGCTTATCAATGGTTGCCGTTTTCAGTGGTGGTGATAACCCTTTCTGCCGTACTAGTACTACTTGGTACTGTGATTTAGGGGATGGTACCGCTTTGATCAGGGAATTGCCTGGAGAAGAACAGGTGAATGCCTTGAAGATATTAGAGTCAAGGTACAACGTGAAAGTGAATTTTGCCACGGGACACGCCAGTAAATTAAGAAGTACCCTTCCTAGTACTGTTCTTGCTGGTACAACTATCCTAGTTAGGAATAAGGAGGGAGAACCTTGGAGACTGAACTTGTACGCTTACACGGATTCAAACTCACGTGTTCACGGTCTTAACGATGAAGTGTTCACGGAAGCCGTTCTCCTCGAGGGAAATGAAGATTTATTGTCTCAATAGTCTATTTCATGGAAGAACTGAGTGAGAAGATAAGAGAGTACTTGACCTGCCTAGACGAGTTGATGGTCAGTGATGAGAGGGACTGTATTGATCTAGAAAATCAGCAAAGACTGTCCTACTTGAAAGGTAAGTTACTCGCTTATTGGGAAGTGAACAACAACTTACAAGACCTGATCAGGCAAAACATGATCAGGGTTCAAGACCAGGTTCAAGAGATAGCTGACATACTGAACCCGATAGTAAAGGGGCTCAGGAAGAAACTGCGATAAGTTATTTAACAATTTTTAACAAGAAAGTACTAAAAAATTAGTACTTTTCTTTTGCAGTTAGACATATAATTTTTATATTTGTATATCGAAATAAGTCAAACAAATAAAGTTAAAGATCATGAAAGCAATTATCGAAAACCAGATTGAAAACGTCAACACATTCAAAGCAAAAGCGTTCGTAGAAGTGTTAAACGCAGTGATGATGTCACAAGACGAAGACGAGTTGAGAGTCAACATGGCAGAAACGATTACTCCTGATTCTTATGAGGATGATTACTTTGAGTACGGTTGCGGTCACAATCACTTATGGGTGATGGATAAAGAGAGTAAGAAAAGAGTGATCTTCGTTGAGTTCCCAGTTGACTAAAAAGAAAAGAGAGAGGCTTCAATTTCAATAGATGATAGAGAGTTCCAGGCTCAGTGAAAGGCGAAGGTCTGGACTCTCACTTAAATTCAGGCAAAGATGGAAAGGACAGAATATAAAGTAGGTGAAGAGTTTCAAATAGGATTTAAAACCTTGAAATGTGTAGAAGGGCAAGTCTGCAAGGGTTGTTTTTTAAGAGGAAAATTCTTGGACTGTTGCATACTAGAAGAGTTTATAGGACCATGTATTTCGTATTCTAGGGAAGACGGTAAAGATGTTGTTTTCGTGGAAGTAAGGAGGGATGAAACACAGTATCAAGTGGAAGGGGAGGAAATGGAAATGACAGAAAGTCCTCATCGGTTGATCGAGTGTATTTACCTTAATAAAGCAGGCATCAGTAAGGGATGCACTGTTTCCTATCCAGCCAACGGGTGGGTATTGAACAATGGACTAGTAGAGGACCTCGTCAAGGAAAGAAAGAAGGACTTCGTTAAGTTAGTATCGTTTGAAATCAAGTAGTACGCTATGAGAGAGTTAATACAAGTAGTCGCTTGCCTGACTGTCCTAATCACGACAGTGGGCTGGGCGTTGACTTTCGTTCTAGTAAAGTGTAAGGTGACGGCCAGGACGGAGAAAATAGTACTCGCCTGTGCTTCTTTCTCACTAGGTACAGGCTTCGGTATGGGAATGGTAGGAGTGTTAATGTGTAAATGCTTAATGTGATGGATCAGTTAGTGACATTGGAAACGGCGAGACTCGCCTATAAGTTAGAGTATGATGGGAAGTACTTGTACTCTTACAGGGACGATGTACTTGTTCCTAACGCAACGTTTGAGCCTGAGTTCTCGGTTGACGTGGAAAGTTTAGACCTAGACGGGTCTGACGTGAGAGGGGCGAGGAAAATAGTGCAAATTGGTGAGTTACTCGCTTGTCCTACTCAAACTGCCTTGTCAAGGTGGATAAGAAAGAGGTATAAGGTGTACGTTCATGTTGATTGCAACGCCTCAGGGTGGTACTGGGAGATTGAGAAAACTAACGGTACTCACATTAAGGACTCAGGAGAAGAAGGACCGAACCTTGGTGGGTGTTGGGATGATTATGAAGAGTGCTTGGAAAACGCTTTGAGGGAAGTATGTATGATGATGATATTAAAAGGAGAATTATGGTAGAACCTAGTACTAAAATAGAAAGAAACCCTAAATTCAAAGTGGGTGAAATAGTTTATCGGGTTAATGGTAACGATACCAAAGAATTCTTGGTAGTGGCAGTAGGTATTAACATCGAGGAACTCATGAAAAACGAGCGTGTTGAGTTTGGGTACACTATCATTGCCAAACCTGTTGAAGAAAGTCCGGCTGTACGGGAACTTAGAAAACTACAAGAAATCCCATACAGTTTACTCACTCATGAGATTCAGGTTAAGGAGGAGGACTTGATAGGTGACGTTGGCGAACTTATCAGGAGCCAAATACGGAAGTATGAGTACAAGCAGGCAGAGATCGAGAAAAAGATCTGTGAATTGAAAGTGAAACTTGAAGAGAAAGGAATACCTTATGGGACTGATATGTAGATTAATATTTGTTATTCTTTTCATCCCCATAATGTTCATCGCTATCGGTGATAAACATGAATCGTATAAAGTACTGGATTAGTTAAGTGATAATTTCGCAGATTATGGCAAAGAAAAAGAGAAATAAAATCGTGTACATTCCTAACCAAGCCATTCATGAAAAGTGGTGGGCGGATGATTTGGAAGGCCAGAAACAATTACACCTCGAAAGAGAGTATCAGAAGAAACTGGCGAAATCTAAAAAGAGATAATCAGTATGGAAACGAAAAATTTAATTAGAGATTTAATCTCTGCATTGAATGGAGATGAGTATGAAGAGGCAAGGCGTATTACTGAGCAAATCATTGCTACGGGTGATGAAGAATTAATTAAGGAAGCAGAAGAAGTGAATTCTGTATTGTAGAAATAAAACATCTTATGGAAGTTAAAGAAGTGAAATTTAAAAAGTACATCCCTTCAGAAGGGAAGGCTTTGAAGGTGGTACAGAAGAATACCTTAGGAAACACGCACGTACTTTCCTATTCTTCTTCCTCGATAATCGTTGATGAAAATGACTTGGTCTGCCCTATTGAGGAAGTTGACCTTCAAGAATTTGAGAAATGGTGGAAAGAAAATAGGGGTCATTGCGGCCTTAGGTCTTTATATTAAAATTGAACATCATGAAAACAGTTACAATTCCATTCAATTTAGAGTTAGCGAAAAAGATTCAGAGCGGGGTAATAGAAGGGAGGATAGTAAACGGTGGGGGAACTGAGTTCGAGATAGTTAAGTGGGATGCCAAGGGTGATTACCCGCTGATAGGCGTTTATTTTGATAAAGAAGCTAGTGCCTCACGGGGTTTTGCATTCACTAATGAAGGTGAGTACATAAAGGAGAAAAAATCACGTATTGATGATTTACAATTAGAAGTTCCTGAGTTCTTGACTATCGGTGAAAACAATACGAAATTTATATTTATCTTCAAACTTTATAAGAGTGATGATAAATATCAGGTTAAGTATCATGCAATGTTTAACACTAATAGTAAATCCTTGTATAGGGATAGTGAATTAATGGTAAAGGAGGGGGACAATATTTATCCCTCAACACCTTCCGAGATAGTCATGCTAACCGAAGAGTTGAGGAGGATCGGTAAAAAGTGGAATCCTGAAACCAAACAGGTCGAGGACTTGAAGGAAGAACACGTGATTAAACCACTTGACTTGATACTAGTAAAATCCAATTGCTGGGAATTATGCCAATACGCATTTGTTAAAGATGGATGGGTTCATACCGTGGGTGGTTTAGCATTTAGCGAATGGATCCCTTATGAGGGAAATGAGCATTTACTAGGAACAACCATAGTACCGAAAGAATGAAAAAGAAGTACTACATCGTCAGTTTGAAGAACACGAAGGCGAAGGACGCCTCACTTACTTTGTGGAGGCCTGATAACGCAGGTTACACCTACTTTCTATGCGCTGCAGGCGTTTACGATGAGATAGATCCTGAATACCATGGAAGTGATGGGAATATACCGTTAGAGATCAATTCTCTAGTTAGATTAACTGTTCGTGGTACAGATGTTTCAAGATGTATAGAAAACACGAGAGACAATAGGGATCTGATCAGGAAAATGTGGAGAGAGGAATTGAAAGAGATCAAGAAGAAAAAGAAAGGATAGAACTTGTAAGTCTCAAATATAATTGTTACATTTGCACGTGACAAAATAAACTATCAGGGAATGGAAACAGTAGAAATAGTGAAAGAATTCTTGAAAGGGAAGGGGTATAAGGATATACTAGATGACCTTCCTAAGGAGAAGAAAGATTGGTCTTCTGGATCAGTACTAGTGTATCAATCGAAAGACATCAACAAGACCTCTTTGAAAGTATCAGTGATAGAAGAAGGGAGCATCTCTTTATTAGAAGTAGAGTACGGAGACATACCCTACGTCACTAGAGCGCAGAAGGTATTAGGGCGTTCTGATATTTCTAGTTTGGAAGAAACGTTGAAGAAAGTAGTGAAAACGTGCCTATCTGGTTATTACGAGATGATTCTAGGAGTAGTGATGGATAAAGCGTTAAGGCCATGAGTATAGGAATGATAGGCGTGAAGTTCACGGTAGGTGAACAGGGGCGAATTAGTAAAGAAAGGTTATCATTCCTTATTAAAATCATGAAAGGAATGGGGTTTAGTACTCCTAATTGTGTTAAAGATGGATATTACTATATTCGTTTCTGTAATAAAGTACTCTGCCTCACTGATAAAAACCGTTATGATAGTCTGGTTTTCCAAGAGTTGAGAGATGAAGATGACCTACTTATAGTACTCTCTGATTTCCTGGAAAATAACTATAACGGTTATAAGTTCAGTTTAGGCGTAGACACGAAACAAGTGAATGATATTGACTTAGGTCTATTTTTCAATATGTTATTGAGAAAAGGGTGGAAGGTTAGAGTAGTATCTCAAAAGAAATATTTCTTCCTAGATTGCTTGAAGAAAGTGGTAGACAATTCTGATTCTATTGATACCTATGACAAGGACAAAACCAAGTATAAGTTACCTGGTTATTTAATACTTGGCCTCATGGACAAGACAGTAGAGGATGGGGAAGTGAAGTTTAATTTATCAAATATATTAGTAATTTATGAAAGAATCAAGAAAAAGTTACAAGGAAAGACTCTCTCAGGAAGCGGTAGAAGTGTCACCGGAGTTGAGAGAGCAGACGAACCGATTAAGGTTGAAGGAGACCTCCCTCTCTTTGCAGAAGAGGATTATTTCAAACAAGAAGAAGGTATCAGAGATTGAAGTGCAGTTGGACTGTATTAAAGGGTACTACCCGCTTCCTATCGAGCAAATCATGGAGTTAGAATGTGAGAAGTCACGCTATGAGAAAGGCGTTGAGATGCTTGAGGAACTCCTTTACGAGTTATTCCCGGAAGAAAAACCTCAGGGAGAAGTAGAAGGGATAGGGGAAGTTTCGTTATGAAATAATTATCACGATCAGAGGGGAGAATATTGTCTCCCCTAATTTACTTTTATGGAGACAGAACTACTAATTGTATGCTTACTACTCTTCCCTTGTATCCTTTACCTCACTCACCACGTGTTGAGACTGTATAGGGACTTGAACGACTTAAGGGATGATTACAAGAAGTACAAGAGGAAGACATCGAGAAGGCTTGGGAAAATAGATTAGGTATGGCGAAGTTATCAAGGGATATGTTTCAGAAGAAGGCAGGGGAAGCAAAAACACCTACCGTTCAAGGACCTGTCAGGGTGAGGAATAAGAAGGAGATGGAAGAGGCACGTGTCAGGTACAACAAGTTGCGTCAGGAGTGGGAAGAGACGGAACAGGACCGAGTAGTAACCTTCTTAAATAGGAAATTCGATCTATCACTACCCCTCTTCAAAGGGTACCTTCACAAGATAAAAGAAGAAGAGGGGCAGGAGTATCTTGAACGTTACAAGAAGTACTCCATCATGCGGAAGGAGATGACGAAGTTAGAATCCGCCCTAGGTATACTACCAGACGGTCAGAAGACTCCTTTTGAGATCATGACTATATACAAGGATCAGATTCTCGAGATGCTAGGCAAGGACCTTACTGCTACTGAAATTTCTATCGTCTTGAAGAAGAAAGGGGAGAAGGTTCATCCCCGGGAGATAAGGAAATTTCAGTTGCAGCATTATGAAGAGGTGCAAGACATGAGGAAGAAATGGAGAGAGGACCTCTCTGACCTGTCAATCTCGGTGAAAAAGTCCCGTCTCAACAAGCTGAACTACCTCCTCATAGACCTCTACGAGTTATACAAGAACGCTGGTTTGTCCATGCGGTTGAACATATCGAAAGAGATAAGGGGGATACTTGAACAGGCTAGGAAGGAGGTTGAAGGCGAGGAACTGAAACTGACTGTCTCAGGGAAGATAGACGTTGAGGCGACCATAAACCACTACATGAGGGATTCAGGACTACTGCAAGGACTGACTATCCAGCAATTGGTGATCTCCCGTATATCGTCAAGACTAGGACTTAACTCTCAGTACTTCATGGACCGTCTCGCCTATTCTTTCTACGCTAAATGGAACGGGTTCAGGAAAAACGATGACCTCAAGACGAAACCTATATATCCCTCCGCTTCAAACTATGACATATTAGACCTCGAGAGGAAGTCAAAGGACTTGGTTGAGCATGAGAAGCAAAAGTACCCGCAGGCAGAAGACGCCGTGATCGTTGAGGACAACACGGTTAGGCAGAACCTCTTGAAGGCGTTGAAACGGATAGGTGAGAGGAAAGAGTTAGCGGATAAGGGTACTACTTCTTAACAAAGTTTAACAGTCAGTAGGTGAAAATTTACTGATTCCCTTTTGCAGTCAGACATATAAATGTTATATTTGTGTATTGAAATAAATCATTAAACAGTTGAAGGTTATGAAAGGAACATACACGATAGAACAGTTAGTAAAGGCAGCTATTAAGATGGGATGCAACCCTCAAGAGGCACGGAAGAAGATCAAGAAGTCGTATGACTACTACTTGAAGTTCAAGTCTGATTACTCCCTAGGGAAAGCAGCTCACTACTGTATGTATGTCGCACCTTAACGATTAAATTTAAAAGAAATGGCAATAAAACTAACAAACAGTAGACGGGAGGAGATAAAGATACTTCTCTTAAAACCACTTAAAAAAGACATTGAGTCCACGGTGAAGGAACTAGCGGAGATAGTAGGAGATTTTTTCTTGTACATATTGCCTGATGATGTTAGGAAAGTATGGGATAAGTATCCTTCCTTGTTTTCAAGGGTAGGCTCTGTGAGACTGGATGAGCTCATAGACAGTGACAAGTATCCTGAGCTGTTTAAGTTTTCAAGGAATTTTAGTATGTCATGGTTGTCAATTAACGCACCTTGTTTCCTTGATTATGAGGGCAAGGGGACCTCGTTAAAAAGGCAGTTCATGCAGTATCCCTACTTTCAGAAATACAGGGAGAAATTAGAGGAACTAATGCAGTTGGATAGGAAGCACAATAGTCTGAAAAATAAGATTTCTTGTGTCTTGGAGAATATCACCACTGTTACTCGCTTGAAAGAAGAATTCCCTGAGGCTTATAATTTATATTTCGTTGAAGTGATAAAGGACAATAAGAAGGAAGTGAAGGAAAGGCCGGCAGAGAACCAATGCACTAACACGGAAGAGTTAAGGGCAGAATTGTCTTCTTTGTTTAGTAAAGATAAACAGTCATAGCGACTGAAGTCAAAATTTCATAAATACTTTTTTATTTTGAACCGTCCCGCTTGTTGTGATAACACCGGGACATTTTTTATTTAAAAACTTTTGAAGTTTGAGAAACTTTCCTTATCTTTATGATCTTAAATTTAAGGAAATGTCTATAAATTCTGACTTAATAGAAAATTTGCTTGGTTCCGTGGGAGACATAGGTAATAAGACGGTGAGGGCGACACTTCACACCATGTACCCCAAGGAGTTTGAGTTGTACATGATCTCGGTGGAGTTGACAGACTCGTCTGACAACATCCTGGATTACTTGACTTTCCCCATAAATCCCAACTCAATAGTCAAGTCAGAACCCTACATCAAGACGATAGACAAGACACTGAACGGGGTGACAGTGGTACGGGGAACTGGGTTTACCCCGCAAGACCTGACGATCAAAGGATCATTCGGTAGGGCGTTTAAGATATTGGTACGCCAGCAAGAAACGGTTTTCACTGCACTCCGCAAAAATCCTAACCCTGAATTGTCATCAACGATTAAGAACGGGTACGGTACGTTTAAAGTCCTGCAAGAGATATGCAAGAGATCAAATGAGAACGATTCAAAAGGACTCCCTAACAGGTTATACTTTCATAACTTTCCCTTAGGAGAATCCTATTTATGTGAGGTCATGAACTTCGAAGGGTCACAGGACCTTTCCACTAACATGATGTGGAATTACTCCTTGACCTTGAAGATACTCGCCCCTATCAACCTCACTACTGCAGAAAGGTTCACGAAAGTAGCGTTAGGAACGTCACAGAAAGTGATCATGTCTGCCGTGAATAAGACGAAGAATGTTATACTCCAAAACGTGTTGAGATGAAACCAGTAGAAAGAGTAGCGAAACTGATTAATTTTGACCTTCAAGGTTTCTTCCAGGACTTCGTGAGCCTGGTTTCATCGTATCAGCAAGATATAGTGTACTATTACACTAACGGTGGTGACTACCCTAAAACAGGTATGGACCTACTAGAATCGTTGATTAAGAAGGTCTCAGTCATTTATCAGAAGGTATCACAGGGTAGAAATATGCTCACTAACTACTCCGATTTTGAGATCATAGATTACTTTGAGGACTGCGTTGCGTCATTGCAGATGATGGACAACTACGATAGGTGGTTGAGATCATCATTAGTGAAAGGTAAGTTCAAAGAAGGCATGGAGGTTGAGATTATCCTACGGCAGAACCAGACGTTTGAGAACCTATCAACGGAAGTCGGGTATGACGATCACGAGGAGGGGGCACTTGACATACTGATGAGGAACAAGATTAAGGAGAGGGATTACGACTTGGGGGGTGGTACCACGTTGACTTTCTCGTCTAGTGTTGAGAACGAAGGCATGGTGCTGCAATCAGTGGTTGACAACAACACGGGCCAGAACCTATTAGGCAAAGACCTTTGCAAGAAGATCACTTTCACGGAGGAGGATATACTTTGCCTCCAACCGCAAGACACGTTCTACCAGGCCTGTGGTATACTGATAGGCTTATTGAAGAATGACAACCCAGAGATACCTTCTCAGGGGTTAGACAAGTCACTTATCTCTAACAAGAACGTGGTACTGAACATGATGCCTACTTTCATTAGGCAGTTATACGCAACGATAGGGTCTGATGACACGATCAGTACCTTTAACATAGTATCGATAGATAATGAAGGAGACAGGGTTTCTATCGAGGTACAACTGATCTCACAGTTAGGTAACGAAGTAAAACAGACGATCAATGGAAACTAAGATATACACGGTAGAAGAATACAAGCAACTTTTCTTGGAAGGAGTGATCAACAAGTCAGCGGGAAAGGTATCGAAGGTCTCTGACAACTCAGTTCTAGGAGGAGTAGGATACGGTATAGGGAAGATCTCACAGAAGACAGTGAAGGACATCGCACTAGTAGAATCTGAGATGTTTCCAGATTACGCCTACGGGCAATATCTCGATAGGGTAGCGATGAGAACGGGGGTGTCATCAAGGCAGAAGGATCGAGGCTCATCCGTTTGGGTTAAAATAGTCGCTGATCCTGGTACCGTTTACCCAGTAGGAGGTACTACTTTCGCATCGACTGGAGGGTTCACTTTCTCGTTGGAAGAAACTTTCATCATGGGAGAATCTGGGTATGATTACGTTAAACTGAAATCAAATGACTTGGGGGCGTCAACGAACGTTCCAGCGAACACGATTAACAGGGTAACCCCTACCCCCTCTGGTCATAAGTACGTCATCAACGAGGTACCAGCCGAGGGAGGTGTAGACGTTGAGTCTGATGATTCTTTACGTAGTAGAATACTCCAGAACTTCAATAACTTCGCCTTCGATACCTTGGATAAGATTAAATCTGTCTTCCAGACCTTGAACACGAACATACTAGACGTGAAGAAGATCGGTATAAACGCCTCAGGGAAGTCCGTGTTAGGAGTGATGACAGTGAACGGAGTAGACTTGACGGAAGAAGAGATAGATTACCTCTTATCAAAATCGAAGTTCTACTTGTCGTTGAAAGAGCAGACAGTGACGAACGGTTTAGACGCTGGAGCACCCATCGAGATAAAGAACATCCAAGCGACTTACGTTGATATGGACTTTAGGGTGTCCTATTTCTCTAACATCAACTCTGATGACTTGAGGATGGCGATACAAGAGCAAGTGTCTCAGGCGTTTGATTTCCGTAACTGGACAGGCACGAAAGTTCAGTGGGAAGACTTATTCACGATAGTACGGTCACAAGACGGTATTAAGGTGTTACCGGAAGAGTACTTCACGCCTCACGCTGATATACCGATACCCTCAACCTCATACCCTAGGTTACGGGGATTCATCATGAGGGACTTGACAGGAGAAGTGATAGTGGACAACGCTGGTAACATCAACCCGATTTACTACCAAGACACCACGGACAACGTTTTAAACCATATAAACACGAACTATTATGAATAACTACACGGAGCGGGTCAAGAATTTAGGGCAGATAGCGGCAATCGCTTTCGGTACTACCCCGCCTAACGATAAAAGGATACTGTGGTACGATGAAGGGGAGACGGCGGACGTTGCCTTGAAGTATTATAGCAAGGAACAGCAGAGATGGATACCCTTCCCTTCGATGGATTTCATCCAGGCCGTCATTGATTCTTTGAGAAAGTTACACTTGAAGAAAGTAGAAGGAGACTCATCCACTGCGTCACTCATCACTCAGTTGACGGAGCAGTTACCGCCCCTGACGCAGGAGTTCATAGAAGGCACCTTGAAACACGTCAGTGTCCAGGTTGACGTGACGGACGGTGCTCAGGCGTTACTCGATTCTACCTTGTACATAGGGGACATCGACATGGGAACGTCAGAGAGCAACTTTGTCGTGACGTACAGGACATTCTTAACGAACAAGGGAACGTCCTCAGCGAATTACCTCTCCTACGAAGTACACGCAATCAGGTACGACTACGACCGTGAGACGAAGGAGGTAAGCAATATCACCTTCATAGACGATACTGGAAACCCGATTCTCTTACGTTCCTCGATAGTCAATAACTTGACCACGACTTCAACGATCCTCCCGCTCTCTGCGGCTCAAGGCAAAGCCTTGAAGGACTTGATCGACACTTACAAGGTGAAGGAATTGATAGATGGGAACGTGACAGTAGTAACCTTGACGAACTACAAGGCGAAGGTTGACGTGACGGTAGACAACTCGTCTATCGTGGTTGAAGGGAAGGCGTTGAAGGTGAAAAGAATCGATGGAGGAACTTTTAGTTAAAGAGAAATGCAAAACGAGATTATTGACATACAGTTCTTGCGTAGTTTGGCGCCTTTCACGAACCGGGACACCGCTATCAGCAAGTTGCAGTCGTTGACTTGGTCAGTAGGTAAACCTGCAGTCGCTACCTATAAAGTAGGTAGTGAGACGAGGGGATTACTGGCGATAGGTATAGCTGACGGTGTAGGCAAGTGTAGGATACTCGCAGACGATGAAGATTTCCAGACGTTGAAGGTGTACACGGAGGCCTTAAACAAGAAGGTTGATGATTACATAGAAGTGACGGACGCCTGGAAAGAAGTAGTGGACGCTTGGCGTTCAGTGACTGACGATCGCTTAGTTGAGTTGGAAGGTAAGTCACACGTTCAGAACACGGACACGGGGACCACTTCACCTACTTTCCAAGTCGATTCAACGTCCAACGGTCCTAAACTGAAAGGCAAAGGGGGAGACCTTGAACTTAGGAACGCAGGAGACACCGATTACGCTGGACTTACCCTAGGTGACATCACTATTAAGGGTAACGTGACGCAAGAAGGTGACACCTTTATATCAAAGGCAGAAACTGTTGAGATCAACGATAACCTACTCTTGATCAACAAAGGAGAAGTAGGCGCAGGCGTGACGAAAGGGATAGCCGGTATAGAGATAGATCGAGGTACCTTGCCTAACTACCAGATCATCTTCGATGAGTCAGACAAGAGGTTTAAGGCAGGAGAAGTAGGGAACATCTGGCCACTCGCCTTGCGTGACGAGGAGACGAACATGGTAGACGGTATGTTCGTCACTTGGGACTCCACTACTAAACGGTTGAAAACGACTAACACTGTGCCTTCTAACAGGAAGTTGTTTTTCACGGATAGTAACTCCTACCTTCAATTAGTGTCTCACGATTTTTCAGGGTCAGAGTTAGCCCAAACCTTGGCGTACACTAACGCTAGAGGGTCTTTATTCGTGAGTGCAGGGACTTCATGTCTAAACCTTGACACTGACAAGACCAGCTTCCGTTTCTATAAAAATATCGTCGTCCCCAGTTCGATAGAAGCTGATACTGACATGGTCTTTAAGAGAAACGGTACTACTAAACTCACCCTGAAGGACACGGTAGCGCAGTTCACGGTACCCGTGACAGCGACTACTTTCAATAGGGCTTCTGACGGGTCAGAGGTACTCTATCACGCTGATATTGTAGACGATCTAGTCACTGGGGGAACGGGTAAGGTACTGTCTGCAGAACAAGGGAAATTACTTTCCTCCAAGGTGAACGAGATAGGAGACACTTATCTACCACTGTCTGCTGGGTCGGGGAAACACGTCACGGGAGACCTTTACCTAGATCAAAAGATCTACATGAAGAACTTAAAGCCTATCTACGTGCAAGACTCCAAGGGGAACAATATGCAAGTCTTACAGGGTGCTACTCTCGATGGAGAAGAAGTCATCCAGTTAGGTGCTTCCTCGAAGATTAGGGTAGAGAGCGTGACAGACTTCTCGAAGGCAGTGAAGTTCAAGGACACGATGGTTTTAGGGTCTGACTCAAAGTTGTACTATGAGGTGTCTTCCTCATCATCAAGGATTATATTAGACCCTGCGGGGGGGAATATCGTGCTAGGGAATGTGAACGTGCAGGACATGAAGTTCAGCACGGCAGTAGGCAAAGACCTTTACCACCTTGAAGGTACGACTCCCTATAAGATCTGGACGGCCCATTCTTTTGACCCTGATAGTAAGGCGAACAGGATCAACCCAGTAGTAGAGCAAACACTGACGTTAAACACGTCAACGACAGGGTACAAGGTAAAATTAGGGGCTGATGACACGGGGTACCCTGGTATGTTCGTGTCGACACAAGCAGGTGTCTCAAAATCCTCCCTATATTATTCACCGAAGAGTGACGCATGGGAAATATTCACGGGAGCACAGTCAGGAGTGATTGCCACTCAAAATTGGGTGATTGATCAAGTCCCCACTATTTTCTACGCTAGAGGGTTTGAAGTGAGAAAGTATAACGCTGCCGTGAACCTAGACAGTGACCTCTTGTACGGTGGTGCAGCAGTGAACTACTCAGATTTAACCTATTGGACGAACGCTCCAGAAGGGTTCTCCTACGGTACAGTGTATCAGTTAGGACTGCAAAACTACACTAATCTAAACGCTCAACTCGCCTTTGATATTATTCACACGTCAGACACCGATCAGAAGACCAACCACTTGTGGTTCCGCACTAGTGGGAAGGCAGGGTACGGGGTTGCAGGGTGGAAACGGGTAGTGACTGCCGATGAGTTAGAAGGATACGTCCCTTCAGGAGACCTTTCCAACTACTACACGAAGACACAGTCAGACGCCCGGTACTGGACGAAGACAGAGTTAGTCGATCCAGCTACGAAATCAGGGAACAACACATTCACCGGAACGAACAGTTTCACCGCAGGGAAATTTAACGTTGGGCCTTTGGAGGTTTTATCAACAGGATCATTATTGACGAATATAACCTCGCCGGCAGGATCTGGTTGGTCACGAAGCCTTGTATTTAAGGCTAATAGTGATAATACTTCCAACCTTATGTTTGGAGGATGTAACACGGTTGATTCTACTAATACCGGGTGGGCTTATATAGGTATAGGAGATGTTAATTATAATACCGCTCAATATAAATTCCGACCCGCTTCATTAACAGTTCCAATCACATGGTCATTAGATGACCCGAACGGTAATGCGTTAGTTTGGTCTCAGAGTTCAACGTTAGTACATTTAGGTCGTGCTTTAGGTACCACTAAAATTAGAAGTGGTGCTGTTGACTTGATTCACACCAAGGGATCAACTGATTATAAAATCTTGGATGAATCAAACTGGGAGTCTATTATACCTAACGCTAAGTGGACTTACGGATTTGTTTCCCACGCTGTTGGTAACGATGGGTACGATGCGAATTCTATGATCGGGGTGGATAAACCGAAACTCCTATTCAATTATTACACCCCAGGGAAGATTGTCAATGCACCTACTGGTATGAGTTATGGCAATGTATTACAGATAGATGGACCTTACACTTCATCCTATAATGAGGCGGCACTGAAAACTCAGCTCGCATTCGATATAATTCATAACGTGGATAACGGAACAGGGCGGATGTGGTACAGAACCGCGAACAACAAGGGCATGGCCGCTGCGAATTGGAGAAGGGTGTTGACGGCAGAGGAGAATGTTGCCGGGTTATCTTTCGATGTGAACAATTACCCGGCGATTATCAGGGCTGATGGCACAACGTATCCATGGTTGAGAGCAAACGGCAATGGTTTCCTTCCCAATACCGAAAAGAGCCTTGAGTCGGGCGGTATATCTTATTTAGGAACATCAGGTTGGTCTTTTCGGGAGGGATATATCGCAACTGTTCATACTAATAAAATATCTTTTGGTACCAATGGAGCATTCATAGATAATCAAAGTGGAGATTCTAGTCATATAGGTATTGGATTTTATACTTCTCAAAATGCAAGTTGCCCTATTTATGCAGGTAGTCTATGTGTTTCAAGTGGATATTCCAATGATGCTCCCAAGACACCAATTAATGGAATATATTCGAAGGGCCAAGTCCGGACGAACGCTAGTATGATGGTTGGACAATCATCCAACGTTACGTTCGGACAGTTAGGATATGGTATAAATTACGGCAATTCACTTGCCGATGGTGTTGGATCTGAATATTCTACTGGTGCAACACTGCTCTTTCATTTCATAAATCCTAATCAGGGAAATATCGGGTACATTGCGCCCACAAGTTTTCGAGCTGGAAATTTTATTCCAACATATTTAAAATTGTTTAGCGGGAAAGCCATACTTGGGGTTGGGAAAAATATCGATTATAATGCTGGTGATTCAGTGACTGTTACTGAATACATCCTTTTACATCAAGGCAACAGTTTTTATTTAGGGGTACCTACAACTTATGTCCCCGTTAGAATGCCTGAAGATAAAGCGGCACTCGCATCAGGAAACGGGTATCTTGAATGGTGGAACTCAGGAGCTGGATGGGTGAATCACAGGGCAGGAAAATACATCGTCAACGGTGGTTCTTCGTCACAATTCTTGAAGGGAGACGGATCTTTAGACAGTACTGCGTATCTACCATTGACTGGAGGAACTTTAACTGGACAACTTACAATAAAACAAAGTGTAGACATCAAATTAAGATTACAGTCCACTGATACTGATAATTACTGTATTATACAAGCTTTAAATGCACAAGCCTCTCAGTTAGGAGTATTGGGGTATGCAGGAGATAAGTGGGCTATTGGACATGGTGGGGACTATTATGAAATCTGGGATAAATATAATTTATCTGATCCATTAAAAAAGAGTGAAGCAGTTACACTATACTATCCTTATAATGGAAGAGGATATCTTACTATTAATTCAAGTGGTAGACCTATCATGTCCAATAATCAAGGATATGCAGTGACAGACAAAGATGGAAATGCAAGAGAAGTACTATGGATGGGAACTGATAATGTTTTAAAAATAGGAAATACTTCTCAATATACCTTGAACCAGTTAGATCTTAGATGTACCACTCTTACTCATAATGGTAATTCTATAGCTACACAAAATTATGTCACTAATCAATTAGCTAATTATCTTCCATTAACAGGTGGAAATCTTACTGGAAAATTAAGTATTAAGTCTAGTGGTTCTAATTTATTAATATTAGATTCAAGTAGTTCTGCAGAAAGTGTTATTCATTTTTTAAGAAGTTCTACTTCAAAAGGGGCAGTTGGTTATTATGATAATATAGGAGCTTTTATATATAATTTCCCTTCTAATACTTATTTATTTGTTAAAGATGATGGAAAACCTTATGTAGGTACAAGAACAGATTATAAGAAAATATTAACTGAAACGGATATTACTGGATATGCAACCCAAACATGGGTTAATTCTCAGAATTTCGTGAAATCAACTTCCACGAGAAAGGTAAAGGATATTCAGATCGTGGACACCTTGCCTACGACACAAGCAAGTGGAGTTTTATATTTGGTAGTAAAATAAGGATATGGGAATAACGTTAGGAACATTAGGAGACTTGAAGGCAGGCGCTTTTGAAGGTGGAAACTTGATAGAGGCGTGGTATGAAGGCGTGAAGGTATGGCCGGTAGCAGGTATCAGCACCCTCCTAAACTTGCGACCAACTGTGTACCTACCTCTAGGAGGAGATACAAATGACTATTCAGGGAATGGAAATAATCCTGAGGCAACGATAGGGGGATTCAACGGTAGCACTTGTCTTGACTTGATAGATGGAGGAAAGGCTATACGTCTTCCTGACGTGGTTGAGGGTACTGAATCATTCACAATATCTATCTGTGCCTTTTCCATGGGCGTCCAGAATACCACGTATGACGGTATCATGGGTGGTGTCCTTCACGGTAATGGACTTTTAGGACTAGGGTACGCTATAGGGTTAGACGGTGTTGGTAACCCGTCAGAGGTGGCGATGCGTTTTCAACTGTATAACGGGAACTCAAACCAAGTATGTAAGGCCACTGCGTCAAACTGGATAGTAAACGGTTGGAATCATCTTATCGTTGTTTTTGATTGGCCTTCTAGAACTTTGGATTTCTACCTTAACGGTAAAAAATACGGTCTTATGACTCCAGACGAACACCCGTTAGGAGGACCTGTTGATTACAGTGACCGAAGCAACACCTGGGATGGGCATATTTGGCTAGGGCGTGCGTTTCAAACTACCACCCCTCCTCTTGATTATTGGAACGGGTACCTTCAGGAGTACGCCTATTTCAATCGAGCACTTGCCGGGATGGAACTTCAAATATTGCATCGACTGTATAAAGGTAATATGCTACCGAGTACCAGTAAGTCACCTGCGATAGATTCATGGGGTTCTACTGTACCTTACGTTTGTACTGGTGGTACGGGAACAACTGAAAATAATATCGTGCCCAACATGGACAAGGCATCAGAGACGAATAAAATAACGATAAGCAAAGCGAATAGTTCATACTTTTATTTCAGTAGGTCTATGTCGAAGGATGTAGGTGTTACTGATGATTTAGGCGGTTATGCCTTAGATGGTGTGGCTACTGTGTCTGGAGTTAATATTCCTATACCAATGAGTTATTGGAGTAATAATATCGTTAATAACCTTGATGGGAGTGGTTGCTATATTCCTCTCAACCTAAACATAATTCCACCAAATATTGATGCAACTTTTACCTTTACATTCCAAGGGGTTACTCAAACGTTCGGGGCTAGGATAACGGCTTAATGATATTTATAAAATTGGATTTGAATTATTGAAAAGTTTTTGTATATTTACAGCAAGAAATTGAATCATGGCAGAAACGGTTACAGAAATAGTTTTCAAGAGGGGTATATTAGTTTACCCTAATATACTTGATGCGAAGACGGCACTCTCACAGTTACCTGACTGGGAGTACGGTAAACCTGTTTCGGTGAAATACTTAACAGGAGATGGAGAGCTGAGAGTCCTCCTAGCGGTAGGGAATGGGGATCCTACCACGAAGTACCAGCCTATTAATGATTATTCTTCAGAAGGTGTTGATATTTACTTGAACAGTGTATCAGGTAACGGTAACGGGACAGTGACTTTTAACAGGAACGAACTAGCACCGATTTACTGGGATGCTTCTCATAAACACACGGTGGGTGAGATCACGGATTTCCCCGAGTTGCCTTTCCTCCCGTTAGCTGCAGGCAGCGAATTTCCTTTGACGGGAGATCTCTACTGCAATGAACGAATTATCCAGAAGAATAACAAAGGTTTCTCTGCCTATCTCTCTAACGCTACTCTTGTTGAGATCATGAAGGTGGATAACACCGATAAGTTGATCATAGGGAGTACTTCTATCCCTACTCAGGTTGTCACTTCAGAAGGTGACATAATGCACGTGATAGGGAGTAACTCTTATAAAATATGGGATGAGAGGAATTTCACTCCTGGTAATTATTACACGAAAGGTGAACTAAACCAAACTTTCCAAAACTACTACACGAAAGAAGAACTCCAGGCATGGATAGAACAGCAAGGGTTCTTGACAGAAGTGGAAACTGATGAACTTTACGCAAAGTTAGTACACACTCACCAAGCGACTGACATTTTGACAGATTCCACTCATAAGTTCGTGACACAAGCGCAGTTAGACGCACTTGCTGCGATCCCCTCCAACGTTCCTTCTTTCAACGCTAGTTGGGGTTATAACGGGCACGCAGAAATAGATCACCTTTGTATTCAGTGGGGACATACTACTGTGACTGGTAATAGTAGGAAAGATGTCACTTTCCCTACTAGGTTCTCAGTAGTTTATACTATCACTGGAGCGTGGGATTACACGGATTTAGGATCACAGGAGAACTGGGGGTATTCTGACTTATCAGAGACAGGATTCAAGATCACTAACGGTGAAGGAACAGAGAGAAGGTTTAACTGGATTGCGATAGGGTATAAATAAAAGGCTGAATCATGGGAACGATAGGACAAAAATTAGATAAACTGGCGGACACTAAGGAAAACATACGCCAAGCGATTATAGGGAAAGGTGTTGAAGTACCTTCCAGTACCATTTTCTCTGACTATCCCAATAAGATTAAGTCAATCCAAGTAGGACTGCCTGGTGGAGTAGTGATGAAAACTCACCGGTTGGTAGACTTGGACATTACTCCTAATCCTAATCGGTGGGAGGTAGGTGACATCGTGCCTTGCTATTCAGTGGTGCCTAGGCAGCAATTATCGTTGACTGAATGGAATCCAGAAGGTGGTATAAAGGCGACTGGGTATTTTAATATAAAGTACTGTGTTTCACCTAACGGGAGGTATTTGCTTAGGTATTACTCTTCTAACAAGACAACTCGAGGGATACTCACTTGTGAAGTGTATGAGTGGAACACGGAGATAAACGATTACCTGTACAAGAAGACAGTTCAAGGTGATGGGAGTAATTACCTTGAGAAAGTAGAAGGTACAGTGATGTACGCACAGCAAAAGGTATTTTGGGACACGTATAGTAAGACCTTCGGTATTATTTCATCAGAAATCTCCACTGGAAACGGTAGGAAGGTATTAGTCTTCAATCCAGGAGATGACACGATTGCCCCCATCGCTGTGAGGCAGGTAGTAGAAGATGGGCAAGATTATTTTTACGTTATCACCTCGCAGATATGTGGTGATTACATCGTTTCTATTTATAATAAGTCATCTGTTTTAGGGTTGGCTACTTTGGTCTATCAGAAAATTAGTGATCCTAGTTTTAGTGTCTCAGGCAGTTCTGTTCCCACTTTAACAAGTGGAATTTGCCCGTTTCTTTCTCTAACCACGAATACTAACTTTGGTACCATGGGTAGTAGTTTTGAAGATGCTCCTGCTGCTTGGGTTTATAACGCTGGTTTAGCAGCTCAAGGTGAAAACGTGTTTGGTATTGTTAGGTTTAGATTGGCGAAGAATTCTTCTGGTTGGTCATTAGAAAGTGATTCTTTCAGTATAAAATTCTGGGACGCAAGTTTTGAGAATAGTACTTTATGGCAGGTATGGTTGACTAGGAACGGTAAATATATAGCTTTCGTTATTAGACAAGGGAATGGAGTTTGGGATTACAGGCTAAAGATATTAGACGCTACTAATCTGATGTCAAGAGATAATTATTGGGTAGAAAGGGGAACAGGTACAGGTTTATACACTGATGATATAGGGTATCGTGATAGTCAGAAATCTGAGTTTTTAGTTTACTTTGATGAGTTTGCCAATTATTGTATTTATGGGGAGTGGATTTCCACGGGTATGCTGAGACTTTGGAGTCAAAGACTTGATGCAATTAGGGGACAGGTGATGACAGGGAACAGCAGTTCTAGAATTTCAGACCCTAAATTGTTACTTACCCTGACTAATCAGAAGAACCCAGTACCTAACGATGGAGGAACTTATTACATGGCACCTAACTACTGTTTTGATAGGTTCGGTATAACTGGAGTACTGCCGTTAGGATCACTAGACAATACCGTTTTGCCTTACGCAAGGGCTGCACGTGTGAACTTCGGTTCTAAGATAAGTTTACAGAATCCGGGACAAGGAGATTATCCTATACTGATAGCGAATGAGGAAAAGACGAAGGGATATGCATTAATTTAATTAACAACATATATTAACTTTAAAATTTAGAGATTATGCCTAAGACAAAGGGATCTAAAATTCCACCGATCGGAGGAGGGTATCCAGGAGACCCTAGACCGACAAAGCCTAAAAAGTAACCGTTTTTAAGTTCTGCTGTTAGATTTTTATGAAAAGAACAACCTTCAGGATAATTGAAAGAGCTTACGTCATGTACAGTCCATTTGTTATGATTCTAGGGAATCTAATTAGTGGAGTGTTATTCTTACTAGATGAGTATACTACCTCTGTTCATGACTACCTTTCTATCCTTACGGGTTGTTCTCTTATTTTCTTCCCTCAATTCGTTTGTAACATTATCAGGTATAAACTCTGCATTTATTACAAACTGACGATCACTTTCTTGTTCTTGAACCTGGTTTTAGGTCCCCTTTATCAAGTAGGCATCATGGTACATGACTATTCGTACATTAGAGGTAGTCTTCTGTTTAACATCATGGGCATGATAACTTATCTCTTGTATAGGATACGCTTTACTTATGTATCAAGGAACAGACATTGATCATGATTAATAGGACTTGAATTCCATACTCCCTAACTTTCTTCAAGTCAAACGCCTTTCCAGTGATAGTACTGATCTTATAAGCTATCAATTCTTGTTTAGTCCTAGGAGATAGGCCGTTCACGTCTTTAATTTTCTTCTTCATGTTGTTGATGTGAGTGTTAACTGTGTCGGGTGAAATACACAAACCGTCACCAATTTCCTTCTCTATTTGCAGTTTAGAGACCTCGTCAAGAACTACCTGTTCTTGCCTTGTTAATTGATTTTCTGATGTTTTCCTTTTCATAAACTCAAGTGTTTACCTTATTTGTTAAAACTAGTTTAATTTGTAACATTGAAGATATAAAAATCGTTTGATAAATCAAAAACAAATTTATGATGACTATAAAGGAATATGTTGAGAAAATTGAGACGGTAGTATCAAAACAGTTTGATTTGGATATAGATGTCATCAAGTCAAAGAGTAGAGTTCAAGAATTAGTAGATGCTAGAGATGTACTAGTGTACCTTCTGAGTAAATACTTAGATTTCTCAATCACTAAAATCAGTAAGTACCTTGGAAGAACTCAGGCATCAATCATGTACTCTTTGAAGAAAACGACAGAAGGCATGAAGAATAGTAAATACCTTCTGACACAGGTAAGGATGTGTGAGAAAAGTTTAAAAGAAGAATTAAACCTCTGAACTAACGCTTTGATAATCAGTCTTAATTCCATGATATTTCCTATAACTTTACGGTAAAGAAAGACACATAAAGTGTAGGTATTTATATTATTAACTTAATGATCAAAAGTCATGGATCAAGATTTAGATTATTTGAAAAGAAAAGAGAGGGGCAATCGTGCCCTTGGAGTAGTAGGTACAGTATTGGGTGGCGCTGCCTTACTGGGACTTGCAGGAAATAACGGTTGTGGTTGCAACAACGGAGGTTTCTTAGGATTAGGAAACTTGTTCGGAGGTAACCGCTGTGGTTGTGGATGTAATAATGGTGCTGGAGTTGCCGCTGCTGAGGCCGCTGCAATCATGAACAGTCACCCTTGCGTTGCGAATGGATTGAATGGTCCTACCGCTTGGGAAGCGTGGAGACAAGAATGCCAAGATAACTTGGACTTGACCCGTTACATCCTTTCTGAGAAGTACAACGTTCGGGAAGTTGACACTCAGGAGAAATTCGCTTTGAATCAAAAGATTGACAACGTTGCTGCCCGTGTTGCAGTTCTTGAAACGGCAAAACCGTATGAGGCAGAGATTGCAAACTTGCGTATGAAGTTGCTTGAGAAAGACGTTGTTGCCGGTGACATTGCATCGATCAACTACACTGACCGAAAAACTTGTCACTGTATCTATGGTGTAACCACCTTACCGGATGCACCTACGGTAACAGGGTATCCTAGCCAGTGTCCTTGTGCTGGTAGGAGCTTACTTTAGTAGTAGTCCAAGTTGAGGGGCTTAGTCCCCTCTTCTTTTAAATTGGTAAAAGTTTATGGATTCATATATGACTGCGGAGCAAATGCTCTTAAAAGAAAAAGAGGAACTCTTACAGAGGATGAGAGGACAGGTGATGCCTAATCAACAAAGAGGCCAGACTCCCTTGTACGGTATTAGGAGTAGTATCCTAGCACAGATAAGGGAAGAAATTGGTTCAATGTCACCCGAAGAGCAAGAAGGACTCTTTAAGTTGCAAGAAATTCAAGACGTGAATAACTCATATAACGCTGGACTGAATCAGTTTATCTTGAATAAGTTCACCGATGAGTATGCCTCTTCTGAGCAAGGACAGATGTACGCTTCCGAGATGCTGACACTGATACGGAAATCTAAACCAACGGTGAAACAGATGGTCGAGGAGGAGAAGGCGGAAGTCGAAGACTTTAAGAACTATAAGAACAACTACTCTAATATGACTTATGAGGAGTATAAGAAAATGAAACAAGGAAAGGAGAATAAGTAATGACAGATTTGGACTTTTTGATGCAGTCGGTAGAGGCTGTTATTGAGAAAACTGCTAAAGGCATGGGCTTGAGTTGGGTGTCTGAGATAGCGAAGAAAATGTTTAGAAACTACGCAAGCAAGTACAAGTGGTTCCTGGACGGACTCATGAATGAGAAAGGAGAGGTAGACATTGACTTGGTTGATGAAACGATCAAAGGATTCTTCAAATCGAGAGGTGGCTCAATAGAACTCTTAGGTTTTGAGTTGAATGAGAAAATAGCAACGCAGTTAAAAAATGAATTCATAGGCTTAAAAACAAAATCAAAAATTTAAGACTATGTTCATGTATAGAGAATTATGGTCATGGAACGGGCTAGGATGTGGAATGCCTTACCCTTTGCAGTTAGAATTGATCACTAGAGTAGGTGGATGCTGTGGCTGCCGTGTGGTAGTACAAACAACCCCAACCCCGTCTACTTCTGATCAGACCTCTACTGCTCAAGTGGCCGCGAAAACCACAAAATAAGTAGTATATGGAAATGACAGAAAAATTCCAAGAACTCTTAATGAAGGGGAACCCGGAAATGAACATGAAAGACCTAGCGAGGGAACTTCATGATTTCATGAAAGAAGAATTATCTGGGAACTACCCTCACCTGGCTGAGAAGCTTCATGAGAGGATAGACGCAGTTTTACTAGGACCTCATTTCAATGAGAAGAGGCTGAAACAGGCACTTTCAGAGTTGAAGTGGGAAGATGGTAGTCCTGCAGCGAATTGGACACTGGAACAGACTAACGATGTTGCACAGCAAGGGAAATTAGTACTTGATTCAGAGTTCAACCAATATGACTTCTGTTATGCGATGAACTATGAGAGAATGCGTCATAAGGGGTTCGTGACGATGCACTTAGGAAGTGACAACGTGAAGTATTACTTCGACCTTGCTAAATGCTGGAAACCTAAAAGGACAGTCCCTGAGGGTGCAATCTACGTTCATTATAAGACAATGCAGGAGTTACAGCATTGCGAAAGGGATTAAGATCCTGAGTATAAGAAGAGTAGATGAATAGGGACTAATCTTAGTCCCTATTTTTATGGTGATAAATTTGGGAATAGTTTAATAATTTATTATATTTGGTCATAATTCATGAATTTAATTTTGATCAAAATGAATAAGGAAAATTTTACTAACCTATTGGAGTTCACTAGTGAAGAGATGGATGACTTGAAGAAGTCAAATCCTTCATTACGGGTGTTGACTAGTTTAGGGTTCGCAAGGTTGGTTGTTGATTACAACCGTTTACAGAAATCTGACACGGAAGCGAACAAGATAGACCCAGGAGTTTCTGAATCCTTGGTGAAAATATCAGTCGTGGATAAAAACTTGCGGAAATCTCAGCTTTACGTGGATCTCTCTTCTATGCTTGATGAGAATTGCATCGTTAAGTCAAACTTCCTAACAGAACGTTTAGGGATTTCAGGAAGGACTGTTGAATCATTCATGAAAGGCAAGGAAGCAGAAGTGGGTGAAACACGGCAATGGGGTAACCAGGTAATGCGTAAAACTGAGTCTGGTTGGGAACCGGTCATGGCTTGATAAAGGACAGTAAGGAATGGGACGAAACAAGAGACATAGAAGTCAGAAAGGAGTCGGTTCACCGAGTAGGGAACTGACTCTTCATGAACTTGATACCTTAGAGGAAAAAATAAGGATCGAGAAAGAACTTCTCATTCAGAAATCTCTTCAGTCATGCAAGCGGCAAGGTACCTAAAGGAAAAGCAATCATCGTCAGATGAGATTAAGTCATTCCTTTTTGATCCTAACATATCTTCCTTGAACGTTAATAACTACCGTGTTCCTTATAAAGGTATCTCTTACGATACCTTGAGGAAGATGGGAAGAACGCCTGTTATCAGGACAGTTATTAGTACTAGGGTAGATCAGGTTGCAAATTTCTCTGAGGCTGTGGACTCAGAGCAAGAAGAGGGGTGGATGATTAGGAGAAAGAAATCATTATGGGACAAGGGGGATGAGAAATTAAACAGAGAAGACAAGAAAACGATTGAGTATATAACTCGGTTCATCAATGAAGGAGGGATCACTCAGAATAGGTGGGACTTTGATAGTTTCGAGGATTACCTACGAATGATAACCTACGATTCGTTGACGATAGATCAGGCCTGTATAGAATTCTGTAACAACGTTAGGGGTAAGTTAGTTCAGTACCTGCCTATTGATGGGTCTACCATTCGGTTAGTTGATATAGGCCAAGAAGACAACCTTAGGAAGTATTACAAGGAGATTGACGGGTATTTACCGAAGTACCTCCAGGTTTATCAGGATCAGGTTTACACGGCCTATTACCCTTGGGAGATGTGCATGGGAGTTCGTAATAAGACTACTGACATTCACGCAAACGGGTACGGTGTGTCTGAACTTGAAGACATGGTGAACGTGGTGACTTGGTTGCTTTACGGTATGCAATACAACGGTAATTTCTTCTCTCAGGGTTCTAACCCGAAAGGCTTTTTCTCAATTGAAGGTAATGTCCCCCCTAACGCATTGAATGATTTCAAGCAAATGTGGAGGAATACTATAGTGGGTGTTCAGAACTCACATAAGACTCCTGTTATAGAGTCCGGTAACGCTAAGATCAATTGGATTGATATGCAGACTACCAACAAGGACATGGAGTTTGATAACTGGTTGGAGTTCCTTATCGTCATATCATGCTGTATGTTCAGGATTGACCCCACAGAGTGCGGTTTTAACTTGAAGAAAACAGGCAACCAAGTATTCGGTCAGGACGGTCAGAAAGCACGCCTCAAGCACTCACAATCCAAAGGGTTGACTCCTATTTTAAAGATGGAACAAAGGCTTTTCACTAAGTACATAGTGGAAAGGATTGACCCTGATTTCGAGTTCATATTTTGTGGAGTGAAGACAGAAGATCAGCAACTGTCTTTGGACATGGACGTGAAGAAAGTCAGTAACGGATTTATGTCACTTGAAGATGGGTTCAAGAAGTGGAGCAACCGAGAGTTTGATCCTGAGAAGGACACGATCTTAAATCCAGTATACCAACAGATCCAACAGGCCAAGCAAATGGGCGGAGGGGTGATGAACGGTATAGTAGGACAAGAAGAGACGCCCGGAGGAGAAGGCGGTACAGGGGAAGAGAATGATAACCCGTTTGAGAAATCACTACTTAATTACATAGAAAGGGGGTTGAGATGAAAAACATTTGGAGTATAACGTTAGGAGTAATATTTGTTACTTTCGGTGCTTGGTTGATTTTCAACTCATCAATTAGGGATGATAAGGAAGACATTAAGGAAGTGACTCCCTTTCTTGATACTTTGAAGAAGGCAAATGAGGAATTAGTGAAGGAGAACAGGGACCTACTCGAGAGTGTCAGTAGGATGAATGACACGGTACAGGCTTTGACTGAAAAGCTGGATAGGTATTACATTAGGTACATTGATTTAAAGAATAAGTATGATGAAAGGGTTGATCACGTTGGTAATCTTTCTCTTGATAGCAGTATCCTGTTTTTGTCAAGAAAACTTTCCGAGGAAGGCAGTCGTAGAAGGTGATACAGTTGTGCTGGTGACTCCTAAGCAAGTGACCGTCATGAACTTGATTATACTTGAAAGGGACGCATTGGAAGAAGAATTACAATTGTTACGGGAAACTTTATTGACGAGAGACAGTATTCTGACGATTGAAAAACGAAAAAATTCTGAGTTATGGGAAGTGATTAAGAATAAGGATAGGCAGGTTGAGAACCTTAACCTTATCATTGATACTAGAGACAAGCAGTTTAAGTCTAGGGAGAAGGTACTTCAAAAGAAAAAATGGAGAAATACTATACTAGGCGTAGTAGTAGGGGGTATAATAGGAATTTTAATAGCAAAGTAGTATGAAAATATTTAAGAACTTGAAGTTGAAAAAGGTCTATAATGACTATCTACCGATTCAAGGGTTTGTGATGATGGCAGTTTATTTCTGGGTATTCATCAGGAACGATTGGGGAAGGACTCCTTCAGAAACTCAGATGAATGAGGAAAGAATCCATTCAGCTCAGCAACTGGAAATTTTCTTCACGTCATTCATCTTAATAGGGGCGTTGGTATTAGCAGGAGCGATAAGCTTTTGGTGGTTATTACTTACACCTCTGATTTATTTCATCGTGTATGTTCTCTTCTGGTTGGTAGAAGTAATTTTACCACCCTATCAAACAGCTTACAAGGACACTTGTTTTGAGAGAGAGGCGAAAGAGAACCGTTCAAATTTAAATTACTTGAATGATCGACCTCTATTTAATTGGGTACATTACTTCAAAAAAGACAGATAATGGATGTAACGAGAGCAAAGAAAAGGAAACCGGAATTGCCTGTTGATTACAACGGGGCACCGATTCAGGTATTCATGGCAGGAGGAAAGACAATTTCTCCTACCGGGACGTTTAGGTGTGAGACTACACTGATTAGGGTAGTGAATACTGGAGATTCAGTAGCGAAGATGACTTTATCGAACCCTGAAGAAGGGGACGTGGGTATGTCCTTGCCTGCTGGGTCAGTAGAATATTTTGGGGTAAAAGAAGGTGATCAGTTCACCGTGACTGGGACTATTGAGGTGACATTCGTTAGAGATCAGTCGAGATGAGTGATAGTAGGTTCGTGGGAGGCAAAGACCCAGTGAGAAACCCTAAGGTTCAGAGGTTCATAGAGAACCAGTTTAAGGATAATTATAAGAAGGTACTCCAGGTGATGCGTGTTGACATCACCAGGGTACTCACGAAAAAGAAAGGGAATGATATTCAGTCAAGAACAGATAGATGAGATTGTAAGAATTATCAGGTTCCAAAACGTTTTCTTCATTGCAGGGAATATAGGTACTTCCGTATTGAAACAAGAAGATATCCAGGTACTGAAGGATTTTGGGATTGATCCTACGTCTTTGAACTTAGGGTTAACTCCCTTTGAGCAACTTTTCTATTTTGGGAGACTTGCATCAATGCTAGGCCCTTTGAACGCTTCGCAAGTCACCTTTTCAGACCTCAAGAAATACTTTCAAAGGGGACAGTACGTGCCTCTTTCCGATGCAGAGACCGCTTCTCTGAGGTACTTACAAGGGAAATCATACAATTACATTAAAGGCTTAGGGGAAACAGAGATCTCCTTTATAACAGGTAAAATTGAAGATGAGAACTTAGCGAAAAGGTCTTATTATGAGAGTATCATAGGTGATTCATTAAAAAGAACGATAATCGAGAGGGACAGTGCGAGGAACATAGTTTCTGAGATAGGAGAGAAAACGGGGGACTGGAATAGGGACTTAGGCAGGATTGCGGAGACAGAACTTCAGAATGCCTATGAATACGGGAAAGCAGCCTCCTATGATGAGATTTCCGGTGACAAGGTGCTGTACTACAAGGAAGTGTATCCAGGCGCTTGTCAGTATTGCATAAAATTGTATTTGACTAACGGTATAGGGTCAGAACCTAGGTTATTCACGTATGAGCAACTATTGCAAAATGGTACTAATATAGGTAAAAAGTCAAGGGATTGGTTGCCTGTATTGGGAACCGTGCATCCTTTTTGCTTTGATGATCAGACAGAGGTGTTGACGGACCAGGGATGGAAGTTTTTCAAAGATTTAAACAAAACGGAAAAGATCTTAAGTGTTGATTTAGAAACAGGAGAAGGAGAATGGTGTAGTGCTGTTAATTGGGTTTCACAAGAATATAAGGGGAAAATGTATTTAAGAGAGAATAAATCTTTCTCTCTTTGCACGACTCCTAATCATTACCACGTGGTTAATGCTTGTTATGAGGGGGCAAGGGATAAATTAAGGCAAGAAGGAGATATCCCCGTGCAAGGAAAATTCTTGTGTACTCTTCCAAAGTGGACAGGTATTCCTATGGACTTCTTTGAAATAGGAAACTTGAAATATGACATCAATCTTTTTTGTGAATTTTTAGGGTATTATTTATCTGAAGGATCAGTTTCAAATTATAAAGGAACCTATAGAATTAGTATTACACAGATTAAAGATAGTAGGCATAAGATATTTGAGTGCTGTAAATCTCTTTTCGGAGATAAATGCTCTTTACAAAAAGAATGTATAGAGGTCTACATAAATAAAGAAAGACGCCCTCTTTGGGATTATTTGAAAAAATTTGGTCATTCTCATGAGAAGTTTATACCTCTTGAAGTAAAGAACTTACCAGTTGCTCAATTAAATATATTCTTAGATGCCTATTTTTTAGGAGATGGAACATACTTTAAAGGGTGTACTTGGAAGGGATATAAGTGCAACGGTTATAGGACTATTACCTCTTCCAGTTATAGGATGATTAGTGACTTGTCAGAAATTATCTTGAAGATAGGCAAAAGACCTTCTTTGTATAATTTTGGTAAGAATAAGTTCGTAGATAAAAGACAGGGAAAGATTTATGAGGGGAAACATGATGTTTGGCAAGTAAGTGAATTAAAGTCCAAGTATGCCTATAATACATCACTTAAAAAACGATTAATTGATTATGAGGGATATATCTATGATGTAGAATTAGAAAAGAACCATACACTCTTTGTAAAAAGGAATAATAAGGTATGTGTAAGTGGGAATTGTAGGTGTGATTTAAGGATCTACAGGAAAGGTGATGAGTGGGATCCTGATAAGAGAATGTACGTGACTAAAAAATCTAGCACTCAATCGAAAGGAACTATTAAAATTTCGGTAGGTGATAAGATTTTTAAAGTTTAAGTTTGTTATTAATTAAATTATTACTAAATTTAGGTGATCACTATGACTAAGAAAATTGACAATATCATGTGCAAAGAAACTGAAAAATTAGTAAAGCTATTGCAAGGAAGAGACAATCCTACTGATATGGCATTGCTTATTCTAGCGAATAAGATTGACATATTAGACAGTAAGTTAAATTCCTTGAACCAGTCTACGGAGTTCGCACGATGGTTGGAAAGTCATAAGAAAAAAATCGTGTCAGTCTTAATAGTACTGATCGTGCTTGCTTTGTTCGGTTTATCGGAAGCATTTGATATGGCAAAGACATTATTATGATATGGAAGAGACCTTAAAGAATTCTCCTGAGATGTTATACGGCATCTGTGTGTGCCTATTGACATTCGTTGTTTTAAAGTACCTGATTCCTAATCCTACTAGGAAACAGAAGTTTATAGTTTTACTTTCATCAGGGGTATCCTTAGGTATTATCTTCAGTACCATATACGAGACAGACTTAGGGATGATGATTTTCGCTTTCTTGTCTGCCGTGGGTCTTTACGAGATGGTTATAAAGGTGATCATGAGAAAATTAAAAACGTCATACAATAATGATAACAGGTAGTGAAGGATTAAGTTTGATAAAAAGGTTTGAGGGTTTATACCTTGAATCTTACTTGTGCCCAGCGAAGGTTTGGACTATAGGGTACGGGCACACGAAGGGAGTAGTGAAGGGACAGAAAATCACTGAAGAAGAAGCTGAGGATTTCTTAAAGAAGGACCTTGCAGCGGCAGAAAAGACAGTGAACTCCCTAAACGTTCAGTTGACGCAGAACCAGTTTGACGCTTTGGTATCGTTCGTTTTCAACTTAGGGTCTGGGAATTTCCTCTCTTCTACCTTGTGTAAGAAAGTGAAGAAGAATCCTAATGACCCTACTATTAGGAATGAGTTCGGTAGATGGGTAAATTCAAAGGGTAAGAAGTTACCTGGACTAGTGAAAAGGAGACAGGAAGAATCAGAATTATATTTCAGTTGAGATGGGAATATTAGACCTCATATTTTCTAAATCGTTCGCCTCGAGAGTAGGGGAATTACGTGAGAAGGTAGTTCAATTGAACAACTCACGTAGAGAGACCTTGTTTAAGAGTCAAGAATACACTCAGGTAAAGAGTGAGTTTAAAGACAGTATCAATGATTTGCAAAAAGAAGATTTAGGCTTTCTTGCGGTAGAATCTATCAAGAGAAAGTATAACGCTTTCATGGATGATTACACGAGATTTATTAAGAAGTCATCCGTGATACAAGAAGATCTTCGTAAATCAATAGAATCGTTACTCAAGTCAGAGCCTGAATTACCTTTCTTACTTGAGTATGATGATTTCATAGAGAAAGGTAAATTCGGTGAGATACTAGTGAACTTGACTGAGGGGTTTAAGAAGGGACTCGTCAGCAAAGAGGACCTACTTGAGTTGAAGAAGTATAAGAGACTGGACTTGAGTAAGGCAACGGTTTACGTGAAAGACAACCGTACGCATTACGCCGACATGATACTAGTGAACGATCAGAATGAAATTCTTTTCGTGAAGAGGAACCCTAACGATGATTTTGAGCCAGGTAAGTATTGCTTGCCCGGTGGTCACGTTGAAGAAGGTGAGAATGAGAAATACGCTGCAGTTAGGGAATGTGAAGAGGAAACGGGTATAAAGTTGGATCCCGAGGATGTCATTCATTGCGGTACGTATTTAGACAGGGAATGCTCCATTCAGTATTACTGTTGCCGTTTCACAGGTGACCCTGTAGTATTGGAAGAGCGTGAGCAAGTTCAGTATGAGTGGGTACCTTTTGATAAAGTAGGAGAGAAACCGTTGCTCATGAACTTGAAGGAGAATCTCCGAACCCTAATTGATATACCCGTGGAAGTGATGAATGTGAACCATGAGAACATGAACCACTTCTATCATGAGTTACAGAAGAATTTGGAGACTGTTTGTAAGGCCTTCAATAACGGTCAACTGTCTAGGGAAAGGGTTGATGAAGCGTTACGATCGTTACCAGAAGGATCAGTACATCGTTATGTCCTGAAGAAGGCGAAAGAAGGACCTGTTCTTCGACTTGAGATAAAGAAGCCACAGGATAAAGTGGACAAGGTGATGAGGGAATGGAAAGAAGGCACCTTGAAAACAGGCAGTGGTGAAAGGGTAACAGACCAGAAACAGGCAATAGCTATTGCGTTATCAGAAGAAAGAGATGAAAAGAAAAAAGAAACCAAGAAAAAGGTGGCAAAGGCTGAAGGAGAAGATCTTGATAGCCCTGGAGAGACACCTGAACAGTCTACAGAAAATATGTCAGAAGTAGAGAAAGCGGAAGAGTGGAAGAGGCTTGAGAAAAAGGCAGATAAGGACTTTGATGAGTATTACAATAACCCTCCTATTCTTGGAGAGTTGACTGATGAAAGAAAGTATATCTTAGATCAGTATAGAAACGTGATCGGGTTTAATAAGAGGTCTACTACTTCTTTGAAGGTTGTGGAACATGGTACTCCTGTACACGATGATCTAACGAAAGAAGGAAAAACCTCTGTTTTCATACCGTTACCGTCCTTCCTATTAGGGTTTAATAGGTTCGTAGAAAGGTTTAAGGGCAGTATAGATTATTGCACGGGGAAACTTCATGGGAAGCCCGTTTTCATGAAACCAGTAGGTAAGACCTGGAAGACTTTTGATGATGCGAAATTTAAGAAAGAGAACTCAGTACTTCTCACTAACGGTAACGAGATTAAGTGGGATACTGTCTACTTGATTAACGGTGATAATATCAAGGAGAAAGTTTTAGGTGGTTTCTTAAAAGATATATACTCACAGCAATCATTACTCAAGGCATACATTCAGTATGGAGACCAGGAGTTAGCGATGAAGGCAATGGATGAGTTGGAAGTTCTCCAGAAGGGGAAGGCAGCCGAAGTGGGTGAAATTAGGGAATGGAAGGGGCAGAAAATGCGTAAGACAGCTCAAGGCTGGGTACCTGTTAAAGAAGATGTAGAACCTAAGAAGGAAGAAGTCGAGGGTAAGAAAGAGAAGGACGGTACTGAAAACAAGGAGAAAGAGAAGTTATCAAGAGAACAGTTAGAAGAATACGCAAGGAAAACGTCACAGGAGGCGTTAGAACAAGCGGCGAAAGGAGCAGATGAAGACCTACGTGTCGTGGCGAAGAAGGAATTACAGAGAAGGGAAGTTGAAGAGAACCCTGAGAATGATCCTGAAAAGAAAAACTCGATAGAGTCATTGGTAGGATGGGCTCCCGGTTTAGAGCAATCAATTGAGGAGTATAGGGACAAACCTATGAAGGATGGTTTGACGTGGGAAGAGCAGGCCCTCATCAACAACTATTCTAAGCAGGGGTATCAAAAATTGAATAAAGAACTCAGGAGTGAACATCCTTCAGAACAAGCTGTTCAGTATAACAGTATGCTAGAACAAGCCTTAAACAGACTTCCTAATTATGAAGGTGAAACATATCGGGCGATAGGTATTGATAACGTGGAAGTCTTTTTAGGAGACTTAACAGGACAGCAAGAAGAAAAAGGCTTTATCCAGTTTGATACCCCTTTGTCAACGTCTGAGAGGAAAGAAGTTACTTCTAAATTTGGTGGTAATGTCTTGATTAAGATAAAATCTAAAAACGGTAAACGGATTAGGGACTTTGCAAGGTTTAAAAATGAAGATGAGGTCTTGATGAAATCATCAAGTAGGTATAAAATACAAGGAAAGCCTAAAATGAAAAAAGTTAAAGAAGGGCCTTTTTCAGAAATTACTACTTTGACACTAAATTTAGTAGAAATATAGTTTAAAGTAAGAAAAATAATTGTTATATTTATACTTTAATAAATCGGTAATATGGGAAAAGAGAAAGAAAACGAAGAATCAACACTTAAGGACAGAATGATGGAAATTCCCCTTAAAGACGGTTGGGAAAAGAACGTTAAGGAAGAGTACATCCTTAAGGCTAGGAAAATGATTGAGGAAGCGGAAATAGAGGATGATGACAACGAAGGAGAAAATAAGGAATAGTATTTATGCCTACGTGTTAGGAGATGCGATGGGTGTACCTTATGAGTTTAGTAAGGCGGGCACCTTTCGTTACATTTGCACGGGATACGGTACACATGATCAACCGATAGGAACTTGGTCTGATGACACGAGTATTATGCTATGTCTTCTTGACGCTCTCACCATGAAAAATACTCTTGAGGAACAAGTTCAGGGGTACAAAGAGAACCTCAGAGAAATGTTCTATCAAGGCAGATTCACGGTAGACGGTAGAATGTTTGACATCGGTTATCAAGTTAAGACTTCTATCGTTGAGAACTTCCCTACTAAGCCTTCAAAAAGGTACGGTAACGGTTGTTTCTTTTACTCGTTACCGTTAGCCGTGTACCTCCTTCAAGAAGATGATCTTCACTTGAGAAATGAGTATTTTAGAAAGTTTGTCACGGTGACACATAACAACCCGATCGCTATTAGTAGTGCCTTCACGTGGTCTGAGGTATTGAGGGAGGTCTTTAAAGGTAATGATCCCTGGACTACTCATGAAAACAAAGGGGTAGAAAGGTTCAGGGATTATGCGATGGATTCTTTATCAACGCATGATTTGTTAGAATACGTTTGTTATCATTGCGTGAAGGAAAGGCTTAAACTGAATCAGGTCTTGAAGTTGGTGATCGAGTTAGGGGGTGACACGGATACCAATGCCGCTCTCGTTTGCAGTTGTATAGGTATAAATTCAAGTAAAGTGAACACTAAAAATATTAGGGGCATGGAAGTAGTTTCCCCGATCGTTGAGAAATTTTTGATGTTAGACAGGTGGAACTAATTAAGAATAACAGGTTCAAGTTTTTCGCTCCTGCGTCCATACTGGAGAAAGGCAAGGACAAGGACGGTAATGAGGTGTATGAGGTTGGGGGCTTAATCTCTGATGAGAGTAAGGATTCAGATGATGAGACTTTAGACTGCAAGAACTTTGATATGAGTGAGTTCTCCTTTATTAATTGGGATCATCAGAAGGGGCCTAAGTATATTATCGGAGAGCCTCACACGTGGAAGTACGTTCCAGGAAAAGGCTTGATGATGAACGGTGTAATTTGGGGGGACTCAGAATTAGGACGTGACGCAGTTAGGCTGATGAAGGCACTTGAGAAATCACCTCGGGGTACTAAACTAGGCTGGTCCGTGGAAGGACAAGTCATTGAAAGGGATCTGGTAAATCCTAAACGTGTGAAGAAGGCGAAGATCACGGCAGTGGCCTTATGTCCCTTCCCTAAAAACGGTCACACTTACGCAGAGTTGGTGAAGAAGGGATTCACGGGTGATGACATTTATCAAGACAATGATAGTTTGGAATATGAGTGTCTTGAGAAAGGCTTGGTGATAGAGGAGTTGAATGAGAATGGAGAGTATGTGAGTGTGGACAAAGAAGGGAACATCAGGTTTGAGAAATCTCAAGGAACTGAAAACACGAGACCTCTAGTTAAGGAAGACGTTGAGGACGATGAAAAGATCTTGAAGGCTGTCTGTGACGTGGTAGAAGGTTATCATAGGGGAACTGTTTCTAGGGAAGAGATTGAGAAAATCGCTAAATGTGATAGAATTATGAATCTCACTAAAAAATTCGTTTAGAAACATTGTAGTAATAAAACTTTTTAATAAATTTATACCGAAATCTTTTAAAGTTATGGCAAAGAGAGAAATTACCGATGAAGAGATCAAGAAATCACTGGACTTCTTGAAAACGATAGGAACTACTCCTAGTGGGCAAGAAGACGCCAACGGGGGTCAAGAGAAGAAAATGGAACTCCTGAAGGCAGAATTCCAAGAACATATCGAGAAAGCGAAATGTATCGCTGACGAGATGGAGAAACTGAAAAAGGCTACCGTTGCACCGGAAGAGGGTAAGGAAGAAGAAGAGAATGAGACCCCGAAGGAGAAGGACTTAGAAAATGAGTCTGAGAAGGAGAATAAAGAGGCAGAAAAGGTTGAGGCCGGTAAGAAGACCACCATGAAAAAATCAAATGAATCTGACGTTATCAGTAAGCAAGAAGTAGAAGAACTGAGAAAGTCACTCATGGATGAATTCTCTTCTCAACTTGGTTCTTATAAGGAAGAGGTAAATGAGATCATGAAATCGAAGGACGATGAAATCAACAGTTTGAAGGACAAACTGGAGTATTTTGAGAGTCAGCCGATTCAGAAATCAATTCGCCCGGGTTCCGTTGAGTACATTAGGAAGAGTTTCGAAGTCGCAGAGAATGACGGTCTGAAACCGTTAAGCAAACAGATGCAGAAATCGTTAGTTTCTAACGCATTGTTTGAGGCCTTCTCTACTGAAGAAGATTCTTTGATGAAAGGAAAACTTTCAGAAGCAGTGTCCACGTTTGAAGCCGGTAACGGGTTCATTCCAGAGGACGTAATCGCTTACATGAAAGCAAAACATAAGATTGCAATTGTTTAGTTGCAACCGCATCGTTTCAGTCACAAAGCATTTAGGCGCATCGCTTGACAAAACAAATTTTTATCACTATGTTTAATCAAATCAGTTTAGCAGATTATGCAAGTCTTGGTGATGGTGCTCAAACCGCAGGAAATTATTCTGAGCAGGATGTCCAAGAGTTGTTAAAAGCGATGTCTGCCGGGGAGATTACAGGTAGGGAAACGACCAACCTTTTAGACGCTTCCGGAGCACCGTTGAAAGTTGAATCATTGGAGAACACGTTGAAGATCTTAACGAACACTCCTAAACATACACCGTTCTTCTACCGTATCGGTAAGAAACCGGCAACGAACACCGTAGAAGAGTACAACCAGTTGGTTAGTTACGGTGAATTAGACGGAGGCTTCACCTTAGAAGGTGAGTTACCGGAATCGGCTGACTCTATCTACAGGAGAAAAGCTCAATTCGTCAAGTACCTTGGAGTAGTAGGAGGTGTTACTCACCCGATGCAATTAGTAGAAACCGGTTCTGGTGTTTCCAACATGATTGCACAAGAGACGAAAAATAAGGTTGCTTTGATGACAAAGTTAATCGAAGGATACCTTCCTTTCGCAGACTCTCGTATCGTACCGGAGCACTTTAACGGTTTCTTCGCACAGCAAGAAATTGACGGAGACTGGATCTCTAAAGATGAGTATCAAGACTCAGAGAACGTGATCGACTTGAGAGGATCAGTATTGACTGATACCGCTATTGAGCAAGGATCTTTAGGGGTAGTGAACAACTACGGTATTGCCGACTTGATCATCTCCTCACCTCGTACCTTCTCCAACTTTGTTACCAAGTATCACAACAAGAAATGGATTCAACCGGTTATGCCGCAGGTACGTGACGGTGTTTTCGGTCAAAGGGTAAACGAGATCATCACTCAGAACGGTGCAGTGGAGATCATGCAGTCCAACTTCTTCAAGTTCTCACGTTTGAAGAGAACCAACACCTTGGCTACTTCTTCAAAAGCCCCAGCCGCTCCTGTTGCAGATACCACTACTCCGGCAGCTGCAGTTTCTGACGCTACCGCACGTTTCGCAAACTTCACGGGTGATTACTACTACGCTGTTACTGCCCGTAACCGCTACGGAGAATCAGCCTTGACCTTGTTGTCATCCAACTTGGTAACTGTTGCCGCTGGTCAAGCAGTAGACTTGAAGTTCACTGCAGGAACAGGCGCTGCAAACGCTGCCACTGGATTCTGCATCTACCGCACGAAAGTAAACCCGAACGGTACTGCCGCTCAATCAGATTTCTATAAGATTTTCGAGGTTTCCACGAAAGACTTAACTTCTGGTTATGACGGTGCAGCCGCAGGCTTAGTACGTGACAAGAACCGGTTCTTGCCTGACTGTGATCAAGCGTTGCTTGTTGAATGGGACGCAGACCAAGTTTTAGCATGGAAGCAACTTGCTCCTATGATGAAGATGAACTTGGCTTTACTGGCACCGATCAGTAGGTTCATGGTATTGTGCTATGGAACCCCGATCCTGTACGCTCCTCGTAAGATCGTGCGTGTGATCAATATTGGTGACGTTATAGCCACGAATTAAATAACCTATGCTTAGGGGAAGTTGCGTTCTTCCCCTTTGCCTTTAAAAAACAAAGATATGAGTCAGATTGCTATTTTTACTACTTTAGAACACAGGTTCAACCGGACTATCACCGTGGGACAAGGCTTTCAAGTACTGGTTAACAGTGAAGGAGAAGCGTTCGTGGATGAAAAGGTCGTTCCCTACGCCCTTAACGCTGGATTTGAGTTAAAGGATAAGAACGTTCAATTTCAGACCTTAGAACAGCAGGAACTCGCTAAGCAAATTGATGGTCTGCTGGAATCCGCCAGGGCACAAGCTGATGAAATCATCAGTAAGGCTCAAAAAGAGGCTGAAAAGATTATCAATGAGGCGAGAGGAAAAGCAGGACTTATTCTCGAGGAAAACCAAGTTGATGAGAAAGAAGAAGCCCGGAAAAATTTGCGTGAAAAAACAGTTGAAGAGTTGAAGGTGATCTTGATTGAATCCAAGGCTCCAGAAAGTGAATGGAAGAAGATCACGAAGAAAGACGACTTGATTGAGTACATCATGAAGATCTCTTTTTCTGAGTAAATAATAAATTTTTTGCAGTATGCGGTACACCCTAGGGATAAAGTACCGAAAGAATGGGGAGTCTGTCTTATCACCTAGTGAGATGCAGGCTCTTTATTTTTACGGTATCACGATACAAGACAGGTCCGGTACGGAACTGGGAAATGATGTTTATAGTTTTTTCTTGAAAGCTGCACAGTCTGAGATAGAAAAATACCTAGGCATCAAGTTGAAAAAGCAAGTCATACTTGAGAATCTAGATTTTTACGGAGATGAGTTCCGACAGTTCGGTTTTATCAGTACTACCTACCCAGTAGTGAAACCGTTTAGGCTAGTAGGGTTCTTAGGACAGGTGAAACAACTAGAATACCCGAAGCAATGGCTATGCTCAAGGCTGACTTCTGATATGGAGACTTTTTACAGGAGAATCTTCATCGTTCCCACTCAGTCAGCAGTAGTGGAAATGACTGGGGAATCTATGCTGTATTCAGGTGTGCTGCCTAATCTAGGGATGATGGGGTATAAGACCCTACCTAACTACTGGAATGTAGAATATTGCACGGGATTCGAGAAGATACCGTTTGATATTATAGACGTGATAGGGAAACTTGCAGCAATAGGAATTTTCAACGTGGCGGGGGATATTGCGTTAGGGGAGTCAGCGCTTGCCTCTTTTTCTTTAAGTATTGATGGTCTCTCTCAAAGTATCTCAACAACGAACTCGGCCACTAATGCGGCATTCGGTGCCCGCATCATAAATTACCAGAAGGAGATTAAAGATTCTTTGTCTAAGTTAAAGACTTATTACAGGGGAATAGTCTGTACTTCCATGTAAAATAGGGTAGGTATGGAAAAGAAGATTGTAGAAACTAAAGCCTCATATACAGGAGTACCTAGGGTAGATTTTCTCTACCCTGATTTCGATGCCTTGGTAGACAATAAGGGGTATGAAGTTATCTGGGAGAGGGCTATCCCTTGTCCTTGCTCAAAGAGAGTACAACATCAATCCACTTGTAGGAACTGTGGGGGCTCAGGCTGGGTGTTCATAAATCCTACTCGTATTAAGGCCGTTTGTCAGTCCTTGAACAAGAATACTAGGTATAAAGACTGGAGTGTTGAGATGTTAGGCACTGCAGCGATAACGGTAAAATCCATGTTTCATTTGAATTTCATGGATAAGATTACGATTGAGAACTCTATTTCTCCTCAGTCGGAAGTATTGATAGCGAGAGAATGGAACGGGCAGTTGTACGCCTTCACCATATATCCGATATTAGAAGTTACTGACGTGTTCTTGTTTTTAGGCACTTCTGAACCCCTAAGACTTTTACAGAAGGGTATTGACTATACCTTTGAGTTAAATAGGATCGTGTTCTTTCCTAGTTCATGCGTTCGTGAAGGTAGTTCCGTTTCCGTGACGTATGAGCATAAGGTTCAGTACAACATTATAGATCTAAATCATGACATCAGGAACACGTTTATCTTAGACAATAAGTCTAGGGAGAACAACACTAATATGCCTATCGCTGCAATCATGAGAAGGGTTCATAACGTGATAGACGCACCGAACTTAACAGATGATAATTTAGTGAATAATTCCTACTTACCATGATAACGTTGGATCTTAGTGATTTCTTTAAGGAGTGGCAATTAACGATAGATCAAGCAGAATCTTTCGTTGATACCCTCTTGTCAGAAATCGGTGCTAGGTTCTCGGAAGAGTGGCATAATTTAGCGGGAAAGGAACTGAAGCAGACTCGTCAAGAATATCAGAGGGGGATATACGTTCAAAGACCTTCTTTCGATTCCGTGATCATAGGACTTGACGGTTGGTTGCCAAACGCTGTAGAACAAGGAATCATGCCTTTTGATATGAAAGAAGGGTTCATGAATTCTTCAAAGCGTCACTTGAAGAAAGGTGGGGGCTGGTACTTAACAGTTCCATTTCGATTAGGGACACCTGGAATAGTAGGTGATTCAGGGATATTCTCATCCGTGATGCCTCAAGAAGTGTATGAAGTTGCGAAGAAGGAACTGAAGACTAGGAGATCTCTGCCTGCCGCCTCTTTGCCTCCTCAGTTTCAGGTGAAGGGTGTGAGGAGTGAGATACTGAATGAGAAAGGGGAACAGGTATTCCCTGCTTATCAGCATAAGAACCCTATTTATGAAGGCATGACGAAATCTAACAAGGAAGGACATTCACACTACATGACATTCAGGCGAGTTTCTGACAATTCAGATCCTAACTCATGGATTCATTCAGGGATAGTAGCTCATGATCTCTTACAGAAGACCTTTTCTTCTTTCAATGTTGAAGACATAGTTTCTAGGGTGAAAGAAGATTTCATAAAAACTTTAGATAAAGTTTAGTATAAGAAATATTTTTTGTATATTTATGGTGTTAAAGAATTTAACCAGTTAAATCAGTTAGAATTATGAATATAGGCGCACAGAAACGGATTAACGCAATCCTGCAAAACGTACAATCGGGTGTTTCACCTGAGTTTATCGAGAAAGGTAAAACTGCACAAGTAGGGGAGATCAGGGAGTGGAACGGTCAGAAGATGCAAAAGACCGTGAACGGTTGGATACCTGTTAAGGAGGGTACTGGGAGCAAAGGAGAACATCGTTTTGAAGACAAAGGCGGTGGTAAGTTTGAGTTGGAAATTCCTGGTAAGGGTGGTGCTCAGATTGCAGAAGGAAACGGGCAGTTTGAAGTGAAGGTATGGAATAAAGATTTCAAGTACCTGACTGATGATTCAAAACGCCATGTTTTCGATAGTAAGTCAGCCGCTGAAAGTTTCGCAAGAAAACTACTGAACAAGCAAATAAGTGGTACTTCTAGTAAGGAAGATCCACTCGCAAACCCAGTGAAAGAAAAAATGGGATCGAATGAAAAATCTTTGGTTCAGAAAATTTCTTCTGAGTTGAAAGAAGGGACATTTGATGAGAATTCCAAACTTGTCTCATTGATGGATAATGTTGACGGTGACGCACAGAACAAAGAGATAAAGAAAGAATTAGATAAGAAGGGCCTTGAAATGACTCAAAACGGTCGTACTATCACGATTAAGAAAAAGGCAACTTCACCGGAAGAAAAGAAACGGAGGAAGATCGAGGCAGACATTGCAGAGAAGAAGAAATGGATCACTCGGTGGGATGAGAGGAGTAAGAACGGTGCAGATGAAGAGGCTCGTTCTAGTGCGAAAGAACACGCTCAAAAGTTGAGGAACGAAGTAGCGGAACTTGAACAAAAGCTTTCTAGATAGTATGGTCATTATACCAGAACAGATAATATTGCAGGTCGTCAAGGGACTTCTCACGTTGATAGATGAGAAGTACCTCTATGCTGTTTTCGGTGACCTGCAATTGCCTGGTAATAATTACAACTACTTTGAGAATGCGAAAGAGATATTCTTGACACGTGATAATACCTCACCTAGGAAGATAGAGGCGAATCTTTTCTTTAACCGTAACCGTGCTTCACTGCCTACTATTCATATTGGTTTGCCAGGTGAAGTCCTAGGTGAAGGCAACGGTATAGGCTTTGATCCTAGCGAGGATTTCATGACTGAAACAGGGTTAGAAATACAAGAGTATTTCTCTCGTACTTATAACTCAAGGTATAACATGGTCTTCACTTCTAACAATACCTTTGAAGTACTGATAATGTACAACGTTATGAGGTGCCTACTTCAAGGTAACGTTCAGGTCTTGGAGGAATCAGGGTTGAGAAATTGCAAGTTCTCAGGAAATGATTTAAATTTGAGTGATTACTTAACCCCGGAAATTTACGCTAGGGCGTTGTTCATTGATTGCATTTACGATATTAAAGCACCCTCCTTATCTTTGAGTAGGGGTGTGACGGATAGCTGGTGTAAGGGAACTATGATAATTTAATTATGGCAAAGAAAGAAATATTAGAATCGGAATTGACACGTGATCAGGCAATAGAGCATTTTCAGTTAAAGCCTGCGTACAAGTTTGTAGTGTCTAAACTGTTTGACCGCAAGGAAGTTCATACCACTACCGTATGGGCTCGACTTTTCAAGGAGAAGAAAATAATCTATAACAAATAAACATTAGGGACATGAGTATCTCACATATTTTTAACGGAAAGGTAATTAGTTTACCAGGGGCCTATTCTGCAGTGAAAGCGGGATCGACTAACTACTACTCAACCTCATCCTACTCAAAGGTCTTAATCATCAACACAGACAAGGAGAACTCATTCGGTGGGGCAGTGAACGGTGAGCTGACGAAAGGGAAAGACGCCTTGTATAGGGTAAGAACACAAGCGGAAGCGAAATCATTGCTGAAAGCAGGACGGTTATATCAGATGGTGAAACCCCTATTTCAACCGTCACGTAAGTCTGGTACCAACGGTATCTCAGACCTTTATTACATCAACGCTTTGACAACTAAAGCTGCAGTCATGAAGCCTGAACTGACTTCTGGAGACGCAGAGTTGTCTATCCAATGCCTTGATGAGGGGCTGTCAGGAAACGGGAATGAGACATCCAAGGGAAGTGGTGTTTTGGCGACTGGGTACGCTTTGAAGATCATTTCAGGTGTACGTGACACTAGTAAATATATCATTCAAATCTGGCAAGGAACTTTCAAGGGTTTAGCAGAGGACGGCTATCCCTATGATGAGGTAGCGATAGAAGATTCAGTACCAGAATTGGTGTTTGAATCTGCGGAAGTAGAATCAGTAGGAAAATTCGTTGAGTGGGCACAAGGCAACCCTACTTTTAATAACGGGTTCAGAATTAAGTCTTGGAAGGACGGTCAATTCCAAGAGGCCGATAAGAGCCATAATACCTTGGTTCTAGCTAAAGACGGTACAGCGACTTACGCTGAGACAGATCTTGAGGCAGCTCTTGAGTACTTGCAAGACCTTGATTTCAATGTCTTATTCTCTTTGAATATGACGGGGGAAGACGGTGCAGACACTATTAATACTAGGTTCCAATACTTCATTCAAAACGAAGTAAGGGGAGAGAAATTCCTTGCGATAGCAGGAAAGAATGACTTAGTAACGGGAGGATTCACGGAGAATCAGGAAGAGGCTGCCCGTTGTAACTCAGATAGGGTATGGTTGATTCATGGTATCCCTCGGAAAAACTCAACGTTCGTGCCTGCTGGTTACCGCACGTTGACTCCCTTGTACCTGACAGCGTTACTAGTAGGACGACAAGTAGGACTCCCCCCTCAAGATTCTTTAACTTTCAAGGATATTGACATTGATGGGCTGGAATTCCCGTTGAAATACAACCAAAAAGAAGACGCCTTATCAGCAGGCCTCCTAACAGTTGCTTACGATGAGGACTTAGAAATCTTCTCTTGTATTCGTGGAGTGAACACGTTGCAGAATAACGATTACATTCAGAACGCAGACGGTACTTCACCGTTAATCCAGTTGACTAGGATTGCGGCTCAGTTGAACACTGACATCTGTATCAATGCGAAGAGAAGGTTCTTCACGACTGAAGCAGGGCCGAACAGGTCAAGTATCAGTACTCAGTATTTAGAGGACTGGGTAAGGGGACAACTTGAAGACAAGGTAGCGACTGAGAATAGGGACAACATCATTATTAGCTACTCGGACGTGTCAGTCACGAGGGAAGGAGATGCCTATTACGTGACTTACAAGTTTGAGCCTAATAACGAGATTGGGTTCTTGTTCTTCACCGGTTTTTCAATCATTTAAAGTAGTTAGGATATGCAGCAAACATTTTCAGCACCTTTAGCTTCCATACAGATCAATGGGACGAAGGTAGGATATATCAGGGACCTGAACTTCACGGAGACAGTTCAGCGTGGAGAAATACAGGGGGTCGGGGAGTCAAAGCTTATCGAGGCTCCCGCCCTTGCCTTTAGAAATCAATTCACTGCGTCAGCATGGTTTATCTCATTGAAGTTGCTAGGCAACGTGAAGGACCCGTTCTGGCCTGTTGATGCGACAGACCCTAAAACGATGTTAAACACTATTCTCTTGAATGAGAACCCCGTTTCTATTCACATCTATAAGAAAACGAAGAACCAAGTAGATCAGACTACAGGACTAGTACTAGGGGACGTGAACTATGAGAGGGTTGCTATCATTCCAGACGCACTGGTGAATAGTAGGTCTTGGAACATCTCAGACGGTCAAGTCTCAGGGAAAACAATCAACGGGATCTATTTAACTCCGGTATTCTTAATCTAATAAAATATGAACGTAGTAACAAAATCGGTACAGATTCAGGGTAGGACGTACACGACATCTTACCCCACAGTCGGTCAAATGATCGACATTCAAGTAGTAGAAAAGCAACTGAGTAGAGGGACAGCGAAAGACCTCCTCATCAGTGGTATGGGGAAGGACATCGATGCCTACCTTTACATTACCACTTTCGCTCACATGAGTGTTCTTTTCCCTACCTTGAAAGGTGACGCAAAGGTCAAAACGCTGTTAGACCTCTCGTTGGAAGACTTCCAAGAATTAGTGGACGTGTACACGGATGAGATTCAACCGTGGTTGCAGGAGTGGGAAGAGAAAATAAAGGAACGACTTCAGAAAGCAACGAATGGAAAGAAACCGGAAGGAGAAACAACTGTCGATTGATGACGTAGAAGAACTTATCCTGGAATGGAACATACGCTTCCCTATTGATAGGTGGTGGAGAAAGACTCACGTAGTTTCCTTCAACTCAGCTTCTCATAGGGAAGTTTCTTTTATAGATATGTTCGTGGAATGGTTGGAAGATGATATGTTCAAGAGGTACGAGAAGGAGAAGAAAGAAGAGAACCCGTGGGATAAGTACACTCCTGGAGAACCTTGGTTGAAAGACGGACTGATTAATGAAGAAGAACAAGTGATGACAGATGAAGAGTTCTCAAAACTGAAATTAGAGTAGGCACACAATGAACGCAAATATAAGGTTTAACATAGAGGGTCTGCAAGAAGTCAGAGGTGGGATGGAAAGAGTCCTAGAGGTAACGATGCGTCAGGCGGACATACTTTCTAGGAGTAACGAGAAGACGATAGAATCCTTAAGGCAACAGATAGCACTGATTGATGAGAGGAACCGAAGGTTCTATGAGTTAGGCAACCCCTTAAATACACCAGGAGTACATACTACTATTCCAGGCGTCCCGTTTAACACGGGAGTAGGGGCAGGTGACCGGCCTGATACTGAGCCTAGGGGAATAGACGCCTTAGTTCAACTGATCAGTGAGAAGGGTATCAAACTGGATGAGGCGACAATTAGGGCAATCAGGGGCGGTTATGACACCCCTAATAACCCTGAAGACAAACCTGCGCCAGCTCCTCCTTCTGAAAGTCCAGACAGTGATAGGACGTCTAGATTCTTGTCAGGGTTTCTGCTTTCTAACATCATTAACCCTATTCGCCAGCGTGACCCGTTAAGTGCAAGTGCTACTGTTCTTGAGAACACGGGAATGGGAATGATGAACATGGGGAAAGGCTTAGGGATAGCTGGACTTATACTTACCGCACTCACTGGAGCGGGTAGAGGATTAGGGCTTGACATCATTAGTGATATTGAACCGTACGCTGCACAGTCTGCTAGGACCTTCGGTGGTAGGACTAATGAGTACTTGGCAATGGGTAATGTTGAGTTAGACCCCTTCCGTAGGAATTTAGGGACTAATCCTTACATGAATCTAGGATACAATAGGTCTCAGGTATTACAGAATCAGATACTCGCTGCCACGTCCTTAGGAACACGTGATCAGGAGAATTTACGATCGTTCCTTCAATTAAGAACTGCAACGTCCTTATCTGATTCAGACCTTCAATCTCTGAATAGGATCGGTAGGGGAGAAAGGAATTTCTCTTTAGAGAGGTCAGTAGGTACTCTATTTGGAGGCATTAGATCAACGGGCAGGACAGAAGAACAATCTTTGATAATGTTGCCTGAGTACCTGAAACTTCTCACTGATTTAGGGAAACAGCAAGTAGACCTTTTGGGAGAAGTGAACACGGGCGTAAACACTAGGATACTTTCTGCCTTTTCACGTGTATCACCTCGGTTGAACAATCCCGATGTCTTACGAGGTGTGGTGAATGACGTGTATAGGAACCTTCAAGGGGCAGTGAACCCTCAAGTAGAAGCACTTCAGTTTCGCTCACTACAGCGTGCCAGACCTGGTCAGTCTTTATGGGAATATGAGAAGATGAGGGAGAATCCTTTCTCAGAGCAAAGTCAGAGGTACCTTCCTAATTTCCTTTCTGAATTACAGCAAATGTCAAACGGTACTGTAGAGGACTTCGCAAGGAATATCTCAGGAGCTTTGTTCGGTGGTAGTAGGAAACAGATTTCAGAAGACATAGCGAAGGCGTTTCAGTCAGGCAACTTCAACTTAGCGAGTAGTATAATTAGGGATAATAGGGAATTGACAGGTGAGGACTTGCAAAGAAGGGCTCTTGATGCCGTGAATAGATTCGATAAGTTGGCTGCTGTTTGGGAACAGGCAAAAATCGGAGATATTACCTCTTCTATTGATGCGTTAATCGAGATGCTAAGTGCCAAGTTGGAATCTATTGATAAGACAGTAGGGGAGATTTCAGACTTCTGGAAAATAGCACAAGGTGGTCCAGAAGGATCACTTATCCTTTCTAAAAAATTGATGAACTTTTTCAAGGATTAAACAATATGGCAGAGAAACAGCCTCAACCTATTCAGTACCTTTTCACGGATCCTACCGTTAAAACTGTCGATGATCTCTTGCAGAAGCAGGATACCTTATTCAACGGTTATCAAGGCAAGAAAGAAGATTTCTTAAAGTATGATGGTGGTACAGGGAAAACGAATAAGGAAAGGATTGAGGAACAATATAATGATTTTGATGAAGATTTAGGGTATGAGGTAGGAACTGAGTACCTGAAACCTAACACGGTTTTACTCCTTGACCCTACCATAGTCAGGACTGATTTCATAGGGATTAAGGGGGACAACCAGGTGAATAACCTTTTTGATTTTAGTGCTTACTACGTTCAGGAATATGAAGAGTTGAAGAAGAACCCTCAGTATAGACCCACTTTACGTGTTATCAAAGGCGACACGGAGGTAGGGTATAGCAATTATTACTTGAGTGTTTGGATTTATTCTCGTGCTTTCAACATGATTATAGATATGTCCGCCTACTGTATGTCTTTAGACGTGAACTCTATGCTGCAGGGGTCTAACTTCACTCTCATATTCCCTCTTTCTGCTCATCCTGGACTAGGAATCAGAAGGGCGAAGAAGAACAGGGAATCTAACGTTGATATAGTTTCCTTCCCCACTAAGTTGACTAAGTTTGCGCAGAGGATCTCAACGAATGACATAGTCTGGATCAGGTTTGAGGAACTGCAAATGGAGAAGGACAGGGAAGAATTCTCTGGTTTGAAGCAAGTGGACAACAGTTCATTAGCAGGTAACGTTTATGACCTTATCGGTTTGGTAGACACGGTACAGCAAAGTTCTAAGGTATCGTCAGCGCAAGGAGTAGTAACAGTGACTGGTAGAGATCTTTCTAAACTCTTTCAAGACGATGAAGCCATATTTCAACCCCTTGCAACTATTTCAGATTCAGCCACGGGTAACATCATCATAGGGTCAACGCAAGATGACGGTTTGATAAAGAGGAATTTCGTGTCTGGAGAGTACCCTATTCTTTTTTCTAAAGAGTTTCGTGATATAGAGACAACCATGCAGTTCTACATGAATCAGTTGTCTAACATAGGACTTTTACCTGATGACATCAACGACACTTTCTTTGGTTCATACGTGAAGAATGGAAATGATCGAAGGAGTTATACCTACAGGGTGAAGGGGACGGAGGTTGAGAGGAAGTTAATGAGGGGCCTTTATCAGATCATTAAGTTACAGGTAGACCCTGCGGTGAAAAACATGAAGGTAGTAGACAGTTCAGTGTCTCAGCCTGAAGGATCTCTACTGACTCTATTCAACAAGTTATGCCAAGAACCCTTCGTGGAACTTTTACTCCACACCTATTCTGACGTGTATAACATTGTCGTTAGGAAGCCGCCTTTTGATAAAACCAGTTTACAGTCATTATTACCTCAAGAGAAAGGAGAGAAGAAGGAAGAAGGAGACGGTGATATTGAGCAGTCATATCATAAAGAAACTCAAGAAGAATCAGGCTTTCAGGCCGGAGATCACCTATTTAACTTACCTGCGTCTGATGTTGCCTCAGAAGAATTGATGTTTGAAGATAACTTCTACACGTGGTACAAGTGTGAGTTTAAGGGTAGGTTCATAGGGCAGAACACGGTGTTGGCGCAAGTGCCTATCATATATTTCTCAGATTACGTGAATATTTGGGGGTCTAGACAAATGCAAGTAAACTCAAACTACACGGTAGTAGGGGACGATGGGAAGATTGGAACTATAGAGAGTAAAGACCAAATCATCAGTGATATTCTTTACGTGATAGAATCGACTGCCTATTTGCCTTTTACACGTAAGGGGACGATAACTTTGAATAAAGGGGATAGGCGCATTAAACCAGGATCGTGGATTAGGTATAAGAAGACAGGGGAGTTGTTCTATGTTGAGGGTGTCATGAATCAAGTACAGGTAGGGATGACATCAGTCACACGTAGGACTACTTTGACTGTTTCTAGGGGGATGGTTGAAGATTTCGTGGTAGGTAAGACAATTAGGGGCACCTTGATGAGCTACTTTAACCTCATAGACCTTGAGAATATTAAGAATTCTCTGCGTCAGTTTATGACAGCGGAGAAGGCGGTGACTAAAGAAATTTTAGTGAATAAAGAAGTGTTTGAGTTCTTTTTATCCAGAGAACAATTCTTTGATAAAGAAGGACAAGTCTGGGCAGATGATCTCACTTTAAATGACTAGGGTATGCTGAATGATTTGAAGACATACGTTAAGGGTAACATCTCGGTAGGTATAGGATACATTATCGTGCCTCCAGATGTTGATAGGCAAAAATATATAGACACCTGTTACGCTAAGGAGACAGTCTCCATGTACCTCGATTTTGGTGGATTCAGCGTGAACAACGTTAGGATTTCAGTTGATGCCTTGAACTTGATTGAGTTCCCTAAAGAAGGTGAGGACTTTGGAAGTTGTGTTATTTTCTGCCTTCACCCTCAGAAAAAGTTCCCTATCGTTTTGTCAGTGATAAATAAAGATGAAGAATGTCTATCATTACATTATAAAGAGTTTAAGAGAACGAAATCTGAGGGACTTAATTCAGTCACGATCACGGGCAACGGTCAGAAGGGAAGTCTCCACGTTTCAGTGGAAGACATGGAAGGCCGAGGTGGTGAAATTTACGTGTCTTTGAATCAGAGAGACAGGAGTGGGAAGTTTACCGTGGAAGTTAAGGGTCAAATCTCATTAATCTCTGATGACCTTTACCTGTTCAATAAAAAGTTACAGCTTATAAATGAGACAACCTCTCTCTTAAGTAAAACGAAGATTTCCCTGGGGATTGATAATTATGAACAAGCGGTGTTAGGGAACACTTTGAAAGATGAGATCTTGGATCCATTGATAAACGTGCTGAAACAGTTTAGGGTGCAAACAGCGATGGGGCCTTCAGGGATCCCTTTGCCTGACATCGTGCAGAGTTTACAGCAAATACAAGGTAAGTTAGTAAACATATTATCAGAAAAAGTAGAACTGGAATGACATTAGTTAAGGGGACGTTAGAGACAGGCTTCCGAGAGATATTTGATGAGAAGTACTCTTCTTTCAAAGGGTTTCCTGAGACGTTTGAAGAGGCAGTTCAAAGGTGGGCATCAGTAGTAGATTCTTACGGTTCAAAGGTGACACCTACTTCTACTTCTTCACCAGCGGCGAAGGCATCTTTTATCTCCGTCTTGTCAACGATGAAGACAGTTAATGACTTAGACGTGTTAGACAAAGCGATAGTAGCTTATGGGGTTGCATTAGCACCAGGTATGCTTCCTGCTTTCACGGGAACACCTCCTCCTACAGAAGTAGGAGTGAAACAGGTTGAAACGATAGGGTTGAATAACGGTACTTCTGAGGCTTGTGCTAAGAAGTTAGCAGACCTTATTGACGCTTGGTTCAAGAAAGGAACTGCCGTGAATACTACCTCTGGTGCCACAATTTTTTGGAGTTAGTAAGGCATTCTCAAAAATAATTATTATATTTAAGGAGTAAAAGATACATCTTATGGTAGGAATCACAGAAATAAGTATAGGAGGTAAGTTAACCTCTGTTATTCAGGCGACCGAAGACGGTGACATCATTACCTTGAGGACTGATCAACCGTTGTTGGGGATGAGTTCTGCCTTGGAGATACAAGACACTACAGTCAATGAGACGGAAAATATATATTTTGAGAGGTGGTACCGTTGCACCCTTGACGGTTTGAACTGGGGTGAGTGGACTAGGTGGGAAAGAGGACAGGCTTTGCAAGGTCTGGAAGTAAAGAAGAACCACGTGTTCTTAATAGAATATAGGTATCATAGGGTAGGTAAATCTCCTCAAGTCTTGTACTTTAAGTCAGCGGAATTCCTTTTCATGTATGAAAAGCCAGCAGTACCTAAGATTTATGAAAAGATGTTCTATAAGAACTACTTCCCTTATCATAATCAAGATTCTATCAAGTACGCTATGAATATACTTGAGAAAGTATATAAGAGGGGAATCGTGCCTAGGTATTTAGAACGTGATCAGAACTTGAATTGGGATGATGAGGATTACATTAATTTCTGGTGGAGTGTCATATACTTGTACGCTCTGAATAGCACTTATTCTAAGGTTTTTGAAAACATATTGCATCATACGGATCTTTTAAAGAAATATGTTGAGCAGAGAGGAATCTACACGTCAGAAGATAATGACTTGGCAGAATTATTCTACCTTTGTAATTACCATTACGATGAGATCATGAAGAGAGGATCCCTATCAATATTTGACACGGATAGAGAACTCCCTCCTAATTATCAAGGAGACATCTTGATCAAAGGTGAATTAATGAGACTTTTAGGACTAACTTGGGAAGATGACATCATCAAGGCGGTTCTATCGTCTGAATCTCAAGGCTGGATAGTGGATTATAAGAGTCCCTTGTACGGGATTAATGATGTAGATATAAACTTCATCAAGGCGTATGAATCTACAGTAGGTATTACAGATCCTAGTCTGTACCCCGTCACTGGTACCGTCTCATACCTCCCTGTAGAGGTGAAAGGGAAACAAGTACCCGCCTTCAAGTTTTTAGGGTCCGTGAGCATGGACAACGGTTTAGGAGACATTAATCATGAGAATATAGACAAGGCAGTTTTAGTGAATTCTAAGTTGTCGTATAAGATGACCACCTGTATTGTCACGACCCAACCGAACACTAAGGTGAAGTTAGGAGTGAAGTTCTTCGATAGTATCAACGTTTCCACTACTAAATTCTTCACGGAGAGCAAAACGATCACCCTTCCTAAGGCTGGGGTGTATGAGATTGATTCTTACGTGTTCGGTGAAGACGTGGAGAATTTTAAACCTGATTTCAATATCGGGATAGGGAAGAATATGCAGTTTGACAATGATAGTTACATAAAGATGCTCCCTATCGTATCATGTGATAAGGATATGTATTTATGGAACTACAAGTATAGGGTATTAGTGAACATGGATTTCTTCATGGTGTACAGGGAAGAAATGCTTTTAGTAGTGGAGAAAAAGAGTTTGAGGTACACGGATGAGGAGATCGAGAAGATTATCAAAGAAACTCTGATCCCGTACTCAATGAACTTAAATTTGACAATAGTATGAAAAATGGTAATTTGGACTTCCAGGAGGGGTTATTCCTGGGTAAAGAGGAACTCGATAGGCAACAGGACTTCATGCAAGGGAACACACTCTCTATCCTGAAGAAGTTCGGTTCCAAAGGTTTGTTTGAGGTATTCCAGAAGTGGAACCTAACTATAGATAACACGAGGAAAACGATAACCTTGAACGGTCAGAAAGGAATTTTCGGTTTTGACACGCAAGAGAGGTTCTTATTCTTCAATAGGCAAAAGACAGCACCACTAGGATTCACTGCCCCTACTACTATTTACGTGGGTTTGGAATTCATGGCAGAATCAGTGGAAGAAGGGACTATCTCCATACTTTCTGACGGTACGGTGAGTGGAGTAGGAACCGAGTTCACGAAGATTTTTAGGACGGGAGATAAGGCGAACCGGTTGATACTACTTGATGGTACGGATAGAATTTTCGGGATAGGGAACGTCTCAAGTGATACTTCAATGACGGTAGTAGGAGAGAATGTCACTAACATTGCTAACGTGAATTTCGGTGTAGTAGGAACTTTCTCACCCTACGTTATTTCTTCAGGGTTACCTTACTTGTATAATTCTTATAAGTTGGTTACCTCTTCTCAACCGTTCAATGAGACAACACAATTTCAGATAGGAACTATCACGTGGTCAGGATCTACTCCTACTTTTACTCCTAGTCAGAATGAGGATTCTAGACTGATCATTGCGTCTGAAGCGTCAGGAGTGAAGAAGGTTGAGTACATAGAGGACACGGGAGAACTTGTAATCACGAACATTACCGGGTCAACCGTTAAAACGACCCTGCCTATTCCAGAATTGGAACAGTACGTGACAGAGAATATCTCTCAAATGAATCAGAAGGTGTCGCAACTAGACCAAAATTTCACTCAGTTAAACCAAAATGTCAACAATTTGAGAGATGAGGTAGGGGAATTGAGTGATCAGATCGGAGAGATAGGAAGGAAGCTTGATACCATTAATGGAGAGGTAATATAATAAACTATGAGACTTTACTATACTGTTATTTCAAAAGAGGGTGATCTTCAACAGAAACCAACTCTATCACTGGGTGGGTTCTGCTCAAGTTCTCCCGTGCCTAACGAGTCGTTTGATAACTTGTTTTCTGAGATCACAGAATACACGATTCAGAACAATGTCCCGCAATATATCGGTTTGATATTGAAAAATACTTTCGATCAAGAAGCAGATCAGGTTAAATTGTGGATGGAACAAGATTCTAACGATTACGGGAAATTTAGGGTAGGAGTAGTTAAACTGACTTCTAACGGTCAGATGGAGAATATTGTTTCCCCTTCATCTAAGCCTGTTTACTCTGAGTTTTACGATGTTACGGGAGAAGAGGAGGCAATATCCCTTCCTAACATGAAACCTGGAGAAATGTACGGTATCTGGGTAGAGAGAACCTTGAACTTTGATTCAGAGTACTTACAGAAAAGAACTCAGTGTGACTTCCTGTACGAGCATTTAAAAGATAAGCTTCCTACTGAGGAGGTGGTGAAAATGTGTATTGATTTTGAATTGATTTGATTATGCCACAGAGTAGAGAATTTCTTTTGCATTCCAACTTTGTCGTGAAGGAGAAGAATGGAGTGATGACGAGTATAGTCGATCCTTTAGACGGGTTCTCTATTCAGCCAGTTATCACGCAAGAAGACACGAAGGTAGTGGAGTACCTTGATACAGGACAAGGAGAACTTGTTATCAACACACGGGCTGAAAAGGACGATTATGTCTTTGACGTGAACGCAGACGGTCAGTTAATAGCGATTTCCCCTTATGACGTGGATTTAAGTATAAATGAGGTAGGAGAACTTGTTGCGAAAAAAATATAAGATTTATATTTGGATCTTGGAAATATAATTATTATATTTGCCTCATGAAAGATGAATTAAAACGGGTTTATTTGTTTTTCTTGAGGAAATTGTCTACTTTCAATGAACTTGAGTTTAACGAGAAGGATATTGACTCATTCTTGAGGAGACTAGGTAAGAAAATGGACCTAGTCCCTCTAGGTGAGCAGTTTGCTTGGGATTACGTTTCGTTTCAGTTTTGCTATTGGGCAGAGAAGAAACACATCAGGAGGAGGGGACAGTATCCCTCCTCTTGGATCTTCGGGGAGAAGGCATTGAAAAGATGGGAAGAAAGGGGAGAAAACTGGTCTTTTTTCGTTGATGATTTTTTAGGCAGGATGGAGATAGTAAGGCCTATGAAGTATTTTGGTGCAGATTTTAGTGAAGTTTGGGAAGAGGAAAGGAAACGTTTCTACAACACGGAAGAAGGATACGTGAACTGCTTATTAAATTCTAAGTATGACTCTCATTCACTTTCATGTAACAGGTGTAAATTCAGTAAAACGTGTAGGGATGGAGAAAGGAATCTGTAAAGGCTGTAAGAAAGAGACATTTATTCAGAACAAGACACTACAACTTTGTCCTGACTGCGTTTATAAGAAAAATCATGGAGGGAAAGACAGGCTTCAAGTTTACAAGGAAAGGCAGGTGGCTAAACCTGCCAAGACTAAAAGGTACGTTTATAAACCGAAGGCAACAGGTGAGAGGGAAATGTTCCTTGAAATATGGGAAGAAAGAGAACATTTCTGTACTAATTGTGGTGTCTACTTGGGAGAAGTACCTCACGCCTTCATGTTCGCACACGTTGAGGCGAAGAGTTTGAACGGTGGGAAGAAAAGGTTAGAAAAGGCAAACGTGGAGTTGCATTGTGCAGAGTGCCACTATTGCCTAGATCATGGAAGTAAAGAAATGTATAATAAGAGAAAGGGTCTATATGAACGCAGGGATAATTAAAGAGTTGAGGCTGGCATTTTTAAAATTAGGTATCGAATCAATCCCTACCTTTTTGGATGATTACTCACGTGGTCTACTTCCAGAAAGTGAACTTGAGGAACTATTGCTTGAGTGGAACACGGGAACAGGAGAGGAAGAAATGCAGGAAATGGAAGAGGCTTGTAGGAGACCTAAAAGTGTCATTAAATATATTGAAATTTGTGGTAATTACTACTTGGCTCATAAGATTTCCTCATTAGAAAAAGAGGAAAAGATAGATTATGAAACAGGAGATTATTACTACACGATACTCATGAATAGATCAGACAGTCACATAATAACTCATGCAAACACTGTCTTCAAGTTTGATACCGTGGAAGAACGTGATAAGGTATTCAGGCTGATAAATGATAAGCTTGCTATATTAGGGATAACCAAATTAAAATAATAGAAGGAAATGACGGAGAAAAAAGAGAAAACAGCTTCTTATACCTTGACAGGTTTAAGGGACTTCTTGAATAAGGAGTTTAAGGGTAGGAAGGTAAATGGGAAGGACTTCACGGTTTCTGATGTTCAGGCGTACATAAAGCGTGGGTACTTGCCTAGGTATTTAGGATCTATTGACATCGTGCCTTTTAAGTTGGAAACGGTGCAAGGAGTTAAGTTATATAGACTAATCGTTAGAAAGAAGAAAGAAGATGAGTTGGAAAAATAATTACGCTACGTTTGACTTGGAAACAGGAGGTCTGATCACGAAGAACAAGCCTCTTCCTCCAATCACTGAAATTGCTATCTGTGTCATGGATCCTGAGTTAAACGACACGGAGGAGTATACTTCCATGATAATACCCTACGTTGAAGAGAAGTTCTATGAGCAACCAGCATTAAACGCTTCCCACATAACATTAGAAATGTGTCGAGAACAAGGGAAACCTTCTGATGTCGTGGCGAAAGAAGTTGAGGCATTCTTCAAGAAGCATTTCTACAAAGACGGGAAGACAAGTAGGAAACCGATCTTAGGGGGACATAACATAGACGCCTTTGACATCCCGATATTAGACAACTTCTTATCGTTGCATGGAGTAGACCTTGAGAAAATCACGAACTTGGATTTCACCATAGACACGATGAAGTGGGCACGCCAGACCTTTTCTAATCTATCAGGATACACGTTAGGAGACTGTCTCACGGAGGTCGGTATTGATCTTACTAACGCTCACCGGGCCTTGTTTGACACTAGGGCGAACCATAAGTTGGTGAGGTATTTCTTGGAGAACTTGAGAGGTAAAGGCGGGATAGGCCAGAAAGAAGAAAAACAGCGGTTTAGGACAGGATTCAGTTATGGATTTTAGAAAGGAGTAGTACACGTATGGATTTCTTAAATTCTTTGACTTTAACGGAAACCGAGATATTACTTGATCAGCAAAGGCAAATGATAAACACCCTTGATGATAAGTGCTTGGAGGAGTTGTTAAAGGGGTATGGTAGTGATACAGAGGCGTTGCTGGACGTGATGATGGAGGAAACGTTCAACGTTATTAACTTAAAGAAGTATGAAGGGAAATCCCTTCTAACTGATTTTCCAGCCATACAATCAGGGTTTGAGGAATTCCTTAGGGAGGAAAACTTAAATTACTTCGTGCATTCTGTCTTAACGGAGTTTGAGATGAACTGGCACAACGTGGAGTGGTTTTCCATGATTCAGTTGTATAGACTACTTTGCTTGATCGCTGCCCGTGACCATTCTAAGTCATTTTCATGCTCCTTCGCTTACCCTTTGTGGAGATTGTATAGGTATCATCGTGATACGGCTTTAAGGTCGTATCCATCTGATATTAAGTTCTATAAAGAAGGTATGCTTATCACGAATGAGTACAAACTGGCGAAGAAGTTAATTAAGAAGGTGAGGGAGGAAGCCGAGCAGAACCCTATACTTCGTGAGAGACTATTTCCTGGGTATAACACTTCAGGATGGGGGTCTGAATCGTTAGTATGTAAGAACGGGGCAGAAATGACCTTGTCTTCTTTCCGTACTTCAAACCGTGGACCCCACCCGGGTTGGATTATCTGTGATGATTTCTTGGACAAGTCAGCGATGTACTCAAAAGAGCAGAGGGATAAGTTCGTTGAGGTGTTTAACGCTGAGGTGATGAATATGCTCCTACCACAAGGACAATGTCTGGTAGTAGGAACTCCTTTCCATGAGAAAGACCTTTACGCAACACTTAAAGAAGCCCCCCAGTGGGCAGTTTTTGAGTATCCAGCTGTTTTCCCTGACGGTCATCTCCTTTGGAGGAATAGGTATGACTTCGAGGCTTTGAAGAATAAGAGAATTTCTCTGGGATCAATGATTTTCTCAAGAGAAATCTTGGTGAGGCCGATCTCAGACAGTACTTCTATTTTCCCGTGGGAAATTTTAAATAAGGCCTTCATCAACATGAAGGATTTCAGGTTGGTAGAAAACCGTATGTCTTATCCCGTTCCCATGGTGAAGGTATCAATAGGTGTTGACCTTGCCCTATCAGCGAACACGGGGGCGGACTATACCGTTATGATCGTTTTGGGGCAAGACTCCTTAGGGTTAATCCACTTGATGAACTTGACCAGGCTTCATGGTGCATCGTATAATGAGCAGATAGCTACTTTGCAAAGGTTAAACTCTGCCTTCATGCCTGATAACATCATCATGGAGGTGAACGGGTTCCAAAGGGTGATGTCTGAGTTGGCGCAAGAAGCAGGGATCACGAATATAATTCAGGAGACAACGACTGCACACACGAAGAAAGACTTATATGAAGGTCTGCCTTCCTTGGCTGTTACTTTTGAGAGAGGTATTTACCGTTTCCCCCGTGGTGATGAGAACTCAATAGAGAAAACGAACCTCCTCTGCTCTGAGTTGAACTCAATAGCTTTCGATGACACGAAGGGAACTCTTGAATCAGTATCAGAGCATGATGACACGGGAATGGCCTTCCTTTTCGCAAACAAAGGCTTGAAATATATTAACAACACGTTTAGAATAAGTACAGTAGGTAGTTAAAATCGGTAAAATGGCACAAAATTACGAGCAATTTTCTTCGCATTTCTTGGACGAAGTTTTCAAGTTATGCCTACTTAAAAAAGATATTTGTGAGGTTGTCTGCACGCATTTAGAGTATAGTTATATCCCTGTTGACATGAAGGGGTATAAGATAATACTTAAGGCAATTAAGGAGTATTTCGGTAGTACTGGTAAACTCCCTTCTATCGGTATGTTGACACAGAACAACCAGAAACCTGAGGTATATGAGATCCTTGACCGTGTTGTCAACATGAAGATACCGGATAAGGAAGAGGTGTTAGGCACCTTGGAGGAGTACATAAAGAGGGTAAGGTTTCAGAAGTTGTACTCTGACATAGCGGAAATGTACAACAACGGAGACCAGAAAGGAGCGATAGAACTTCAGGCCAAAGAATCACAAGAGATAGTCAATTTCTCTGTTAAAAATGATTCTTCTTACCTGCAGGATGTCTTTGAAGGTTTCTATGAGAGAGATGAAGAGAGATTCATTAAATCTCAGGATTCTGACAATAAGATAAGGAAGATACCCTTCGGTATAGACCTTTTAGATAGATTGACACACGGAGGTTCTTGTCCTGATATAGGGGAGATAGACTGTTTTCTAGGTAGGTCAGGATCAGGAAAGACGAAGTATCTAAGGTGGAGGGGTGTGTCAGCGGCAAGGTTCGGTTATAAGGTCTTTCACATTCAGGCGGAAGGAACAGCTCAAGAATGTATGTTAGGGTATGACGCAACCTGGACTGCCTTGTTAAAGAGAGATCTCAGGAATGGGTCTATTGACCCTGGGATGATGAAGAAGCTGGATAAAGTGATTAAGGATATTAGACAGAGAGGAGGTATGATCAAGGTCCATGCTTATGAGGAGTTCGGGACAGCTTCGATGAAGGACGTTAGAAACTGGGCACTTGATTTCCTTAAGATGTACGGGTCTTTGCCTGACCTAATCATACTTGACTACTTGGAACTTTTTGACCCTGGAGACGGTAGGAGGTATTCTGCGTCAATGGAAGGTGAAAAGTTGAGGCGAGAGGCATCTGCGAGAGCCTTTAAAAATATCTGCAATGAGTTGAAATGTTCAGGAGCGACAGCCTCACAAGTGAATGACATATCACCGCAAGATTTCAATAGGGTAGATTGGTACATGACCAGGCACAACGTGGCAATGGCGAAAGGATTGGTAGACCCCTTCTCCTATTTTCTTACCTGGAACGTCAGTAGTGATGAGTACAATAAGAATTTAGGCAGGCTATACGTTGACAAAGCTAGGGATTATCGTGGTAATGATCATGATAGGTTCTACGATAGAAGTACTACGATAAAATTATACCCAGAAGACTATGAAGGTAAGTAGAGAAAGGCTGATTCAGGAGTTTAACCTTCGCCCTTTCGGTGCGAAAGGCTGGATGAACAACAAGAATCTTTCCTGCCCGTTCTGCGGTGGAGGAGGAGACAAGTTCGGTATTTACTTGAATGATCGTGGGTCAGGGAGTTTTCATTGCATGAGGTGCGATCAGAAGGGATCAATCTTCAAGTTCTTGAAAAAGATAGGGAGAATGGATTTGCTCCTGATGACAGAAGACGAGGACTTCACGTTTAAAGATCAATTAGAAAACTTCCTCGTTGAATCAAGACTTGAAGATAAGGACTTAGAATTACCAGAAATAGGCAAACCAGTAGGTTTTAAACCGATCACGAGTGATGGGTACTTGGAAGGAAGAGGATGGACTCCTTCTCAATTTGAGCAATTTCATGTAGGTACCACTATTGAGCCTACGTTGAAGGATAAGATTACCTTCCTCCTATATGAAGAAGGAAGATTAGTAGGTTACCTTTCACGGAGTAAAAAATCGAAGGAGTGGCATAAAGAAAACCTTGAAAAGGCGAAGAAAGGTCTTTGTAAGTTAGTACTGAGGTATGACAACTCGAAAGGAACAGAGTTTGAGAAAATAGTAGGAGGCTTGGATGAGATAGTAGAGGGGGAGACAGTTACCGTTATCCTAGTAGAAGGCATCATGGACAAGGCGAACACGGATAAGGTTCTAGGACTGAACGATCAGAAGGAAGTCAAATGCTGTTTCCCCTTCGGGTGTAAGTTATCAGACGAGCAAATGCTGAAGATCTTTAAAAGGGGGGTACAGAAAATTATTCTCCTTTACGATTCAGAGACAATCCAACAGGTTAAATCAACGTCATTAAAAATGACGAAATTTTTTGAGGTATTAATCGGAGAAATTATTATCTTTAAAAATCCTAAGAATAAAGGAGAAGGCATGAAGGATCCAGGGGAGATGAACCTGGAAGACTTTGAAAAAGTGTTCTCTAACTTGAAGGATCCTTTTGATTATTTCGTG
>OGDU01000198.1_pt1 | contig 63642 bp, 50 predicted proteins | sample 1570371 | NCBI WGS metagenome assembly OGDU01 (sample SAMEA2581977, study PRJEB24529) | metagenome | biome: Human gut stool | place: China | collected 2011
TTGTAGACCTGAACATTGATGGCAAGATTGTAAACGCTATCATGAAAGATATCCAGTTCCACCCTGTAACAGACAAAATTCTGCACGTTGACTTCTATCAGATCGATGAAAGCAAACCTATCGTAATGGAAGTTCCTGTGAAGTTGGAAGGTTTGGCAGAAGGTGTGAAAGCCGGTGGTAAATTGGCTCTGCAGATCCGTAAGTTGAAAGTGAAAGCTTTGTACAATGTAATTCCTGAACGTCTGGCTGTAGACGTGACTCCGCTGGGATTGGGTAAAACTATTAAAGTGGGTGAACTGAAATACGAAGGTCTGGAACTGCTGAACGCAAAAGAAGCTGTGGTTTGTGCAGTTAAATTGACTCGTGCTGCTCGTGGTGCTCAGGCTGCTGCTGGTAAATAATTTCAGTAACCTAAAACTACAAAAATCCTTTCAATGAAATACTTGATTGTTGGACTGGGGAATATCGGTGAAGAATACCGCGAAACCCGTCATAATATAGGATTTATGGTATTGGACGCCTTGGCTAAGGCGTCCAATATTGTTTTTAGCGACGGACGTTATGGAGCTACCGCCCAGCTCTCGCTAAAAGGCAGACAATTGATTCTGCTCAAACCATCCACTTACATGAACCTGAGTGGGAATGCAGTACGCTATTGGATGCAACAAGAAAAAATCCCTCTAGAAAACGTATTGATTGTAGTAGATGACCTGGCCCTGCCTTTTGGAACCCTGCGACTGAAAGGAAAAGGCAGTGATGCAGGCCACAACGGATTAAAGCACATTGCTGCTACGTTAGGCACTCAGAACTATGCCCGCCTGCGCTTTGGCATCGGAAACGACTTCCCGAAAGGAGGACAAATTGATTTTGTTCTCGGACATTTCGACGAAGAATCCATGAAGCAGATGCCGGAACGTCTGGAGGTAGCACAGGAAATCATCAAGAGTTTCTGTCTGGCCGGACTGAACATCACCATGAATCAATATAATAACAAATAAGAACCATGCCGGAAGCACGAATTGACAAATGGATGTGGGCTGCACGTATCTTCAAGACAAGAACCATTGCTGCCGAAGCCTGCAAAAAAGGAAGAATCTCGATCAACGGTTCTCAGGTGAAACCTGCCCGAATGGTGAAACCAGGGGACGTGGTACAGGTCAGAAAGCCTCCTGTAACCTATTCCTTCAAGGTGCTACAGGCCATTGAAAAAAGAGTGGGAGCCAAACTGGTACCGGAAATCATGGAAAACGTGACCACACCCGACCAGTATGAATTGCTGGAGATGAGTAAAATCAGCGGATTCGTAGACCGTGCCCGTGGTACAGGACGCCCCACAAAGAAAGAACGAAGAGACTTGGACGAGTTCTTCATGCCAGAATACCTGGACGACTTTGACTTCGACTTTGATGACGAGGAAGAGGATGAAGAATAAATATTGTCCACATTAAAAATAAAAGCTGGACTTGCCTATTCACTTGTGCAAGTCCAGCTTTTTTTATTCTGCTTTGGCTGTCACCTCGGAGGCTTCAAACAACGCATTCAAATTCTTTTCCTCTCCTACGACCCATACCACATCGCCCCTCTGCAACTCAAAAGAGACTTCCGGCTGCCGCAGGTTACTGTCGTCGGCAGGCTCAATTCCTACCACCAGACAATGGTATTTGTTGCGGACACCACTTTCACGAATCGTACGTCCGCAAAACGGCGAGTTCCTTGCAATGACAAACTGCTTCAGGTACATCTCGCGGTTCTCAAAGTCCTCATCCTTGTAACCTTCTGCTACCTTTTCCAGCTGTCCGGAGAATACAGACAACTGTTCGTCGGTTCCGATAACCTGCAACTTGTCATTCGGGAAAACCCGGTTTCCCCCACCCGGGATGTTAATGCGATGCGCACCTCGTATGATAGAAGCCACATGCACTCCGTATTTCTTTCCGAAGTCTAGTTCCATCAAGGTCTTTCCTCCCCACAGCGAGTCGGCAGGAACCACAAAATCCGACAGGTGCAAATCACGGTCCAGCAGTCGTCCGGCATATTCCGGCTGGCTCTCGCCCAAATACGCTTTCTTGATTTCCTTGGAACGGAGATTCTGCACAAACACCCTTTCCATCCCGATTGACTGCTTTTTCAAGAAACGAGAGAAAATCATCAGCAGGACGACCAGAATGGCAATACCCACCATCAGCGCGGCAGAGGCCTGGAACAGATGCTTGATGATGTAGACCACAAACAATACAGCCAGCACAATGCGAAGCAACACGATTGAAATCAGCGGTGCATGATTGAAACGGCTGTCCGCCCAAAGTGCCTTGAACTCGATGGAATGATTTTTCTTCATAATCATGGCACGGAGGAAAGGAGAAATCAACAAGATGGTCACTACCGCTCCCAACACTTTTCCCCAGAAACCTCCCAGTGCGGAAATCAAAAGAGGAAGGAACAGATTGAATGACAATACCACCATCGCAATGGAAAGCACCAGGTAAATCAATGTGATACGCACAATAGAAGTCAACAGTTTTTCCCAGTTATTCTGATGATTCACAGGCTGTACTCCTACCGAATAACGTTCCAGCAAGTGTTTCCAGAATACCGGAAGATGACGGTCTACCCAGCCATAAGCAGGACCGGACAAACGAATCATATAAGGAGTAAGGAAGGTCGTTATCACGGATACAGCCACCACAATCGGATACAGGAAAGAACTCGTCACATTCAGACTTACTCCCAATGCCGCGATGATAAAGGCAAATTCACCAATCTGTGTCAAACTGAATCCACACTGCATGGCGATTTTCAACGGCTGACCTGACAGCAACACACCTCCCGTACCAAAGATGGTCTGCCCCAACAATATGGCTACCACAATCGCCAGGATTGGCCAAATGTATTCCACAATCATGTTCGGGTCGACCATCATCCCGACTGACACGAAGAAGATGGCCCCAAACAAATCTTTCACCGGAGCCACAAGCTTGTCAATGTGTTCCGATTCCACCGTTTCCGCCAGAATGGACCCCATGATAAATGCGCCAAAGGCTGGAGAGAAGCCCACACGGGCCGCCAGCACCACCATCCCGAAGCACAAGGCCAAGGACACAATCAGCAACGTCTCGTCACTCATCAGTTTGCGTGCCCTCTTCAAGAAAAGCGGAATCAGATAAATACCTACCACAAACCAGAGAATCAGGAAAAACACCAGTTTCCCGATGCTGTAAATCATCTCACTTCCTTCAAAATTTTTGCTTACGGCCATGGTAGAAAGCATCACCATCAGCACAATGGCCAGAATATCTTCCAGAATCAGAATACTCAGCACCAACCCGGCAAAACGCTGTTGCCGAAGTCCCAAATCATCAAATGCCTTATAGATAATGGTGGTGGAAGACATAGCCAGCATTCCTCCCAAATAAATGCAGTCCATCTGTTTCCAGCCAAACATCCAGCCCACAAACACACCGACCAGTATCATGCAGAAGATAATCGTACAGGCCGATATGACTGCCGAACCTCCCACTTTCATCAGTTTCTTGAAGCTGAATTCCAATCCCAGCGCAAACAAAAGGAAGATGACACCAATCTCCGACCAAGTCTGGATATTATCCGCATCTACCACCGAAGGGGTAAACGCAAAATGAGGACTACAAACAAAACCTGCGACAATATAGCCTAACACCAAAGGCTGCTTCAATTTCTTAAATAGTAATGTCATGATTCCAGCACTAATCAATATCAAGGCCAGATCACTGATAAGAGGAGCTAAATGCGACATAACAATAGTTGTATTTTATTTTGCGCAAAAATAACGAATTCCTTACAAGAAATATCCCCCTGAGAGACAAATATGAAACTGAAGTTTCCAATTCAACCAATAATGTTGTAATTTTGCCCCATTCTAAATAAAGAAAATATGAATACTACTAAAACTACACAAACCTTTCCAGTGCTGGACATGAGTTGCGCCGCCTGTGCCACACGGGTGGAAAAGACACTGAACCGTCAACCGGGTGTATATCATGCTCAGGTGAATTATGCAGCCGCCACGGCCACTGTAGAATACAACCCCCAGGAATGTACACCCGAAACATTAAAAGGTGCCATTCAGAATGCCGGATACAACCTGGTCATTGAAACAAATGCTCAAAAAGAGAAAATAGCAGAAGATGCACATAGCCGGAAGTACCGTCAACTGAAGCAGCGTACTCTCTTTTCGCTGATACTTTCCATGCCCGTAGCCATTATCGGCATGTGCTTTATGGACTGGACGTACGCCAATTACGTGATGTGGATTCTTTCCACCCCTGTGGTATTCTGGTTGGGTAGAGACTTCTACCGCAACGCCTGGAAACAGTTGAAGCACCGCACCTCCAACATGGATACGCTGGTAGCCGTGAGTACTGGCATTGCCTATACATTCAGCCTGTTCAACCTGTTCTGGCCGGAGTTCTGGCTGAGCAGAGGCATTCACCCTCACGTCTATTTCGAGGCGGCCAGCGTCATTATCTCCTTTATCCTGCTCGGACGGTTACTGGAAGAGAAAGCCAAAGGAAATACGTCGGAAGCCATCAAAAAACTGATGGGACTGCAGCCGGCCACTGTCACCATACTCACTCCGGAAGGACAGCTGAAAGAAATTCCCGTAGAACAAGTACAGCAGGGGCAACGACTGGTTGTCAAACCGGGAAGCCGCATTGCCGTGGACGGAACCGTATATGAAGGCAGTTCCTATGTAGACGAGAGCATGCTCACCGGCGAACCGCTTCCTACCGAAAAGACTCCCGGTGCCAAGGTATATGCCGGCACCATCAACCAAAAAGGACGTTTCAGCTTCATCGCCGACAAGGTAGGCAGTGAGACCGTTCTGGCCCATATCATCCACATGGTGCAAGATGCACAAGGCAGCAAGGCCCCCGTACAGCAGTTAGTAGACCGCATCGCGGCTATCTTCGTGCCTACCATCCTGAGCATTGCCGTTCTTTCGTTTTTAGTCTGGATATGGCTGGACAATGCCAACGGATTCACCCACGGCTTGCTGGCCGCAGTCACCGTCACCATCATTGCCTGTCCCTGTGCATTAGGATTAGCCACACCGACGGCCATCATGGTCGGCATCGGTAAGGGTGCCGAAAACGGTATCCTGATTAAAGATGCGGAAAGTCTGGAAACAGCCCGTAAGGTGAACGCCATCGTACTCGATAAGACCGGCACGCTAACCGAAGGACACCCCACGGTGACCGACATCTCCGACCCGCTTCTTCAATCTCCGTTAGGCGATGTGCTCTTTACCCTGGAAAGCGCTTCGGAACACCCTCTGGCACAAGCCATCGTGCAGCATCAGACCCGCCAGATACTTCCCATGGAAGAATTTGAAAGTCTGACGGGATTAGGGGTACGAGGCAAAATCAACGGTACCTATTATTATGCCGGCAACCGCCGACTGCTGGAGGCTCACCATCTTACCGTATCCCCTGCCCTGACGGAAGAAGCTGCCCGGTTGAGCCAGGAAGCCAAGACTGTCATCTGGCTGGCCGATTCACAGCAGGCATTAGGACTGGTAGCCATTGCTGACCGCATCAAGCCGACCTCCAAAGAGGCCGTCAGACAATTGCAGGAGATGGGAATCTCAACTTATATGCTGACCGGTGACAATCCGGAAACGGCCCAAAGGATTGCAGCACAATGCGGCATCACCCATTTTCGGGCCGAAGTGCTTCCGCAGCAGAAGGCCCAATTCATCAAGGACTTGCAAAAGGAAGGCAAAATCGTAGCCATGGTGGGCGACGGCATCAATGACAGTGCGGCACTGGCTCAAGCCGACCTCAGCATTGCCATGGGAAAAGGAAGCGACATCGCCATGGACGTGGCTAAAATGACGCTCATTTCTTCCGACCTGAACAAAATCACCGATGCCATCCGCCTTTCTCAGGCCACCGTACGCACCATCCGCGAGAATCTTTTCTGGGCCTTCATCTACAACCTGATAGGTATTCCGGTAGCTGCCGGTATTCTGTACCCCATCAACGGCTTCCTGTTGAATCCGATGATAGCCGGTGCCGCCATGGCCATGAGCAGTGTCAGCGTGGTAAGCAACAGTCTGCGACTGAAACGGAAGAAATTCGCACACACCGCAGTGACCGTACAGGAGGAAGTGCAACCCACTGAAGAAATCACCGTGCCCGCAGCGGAAACAGCTACCCCACAACCGGAAACCACAGCTCCAGCCGCTTCCGAAATCCGGAAGACCTACCTGGTAGAGGGGATGATGTGCGACCACTGCCGCACCCGCGTAGAGAAGGTACTGAACATGTGGGAAGGTGCCTCCGCTCAGGTCACACTCACTCCGCCGGAAGCCGTCATTACCTTCCAAGGGAAAGTTCCTGCACTTTCAGAACTGCAACAACTGATTGATGAAAAAGCCGGAGACTATTCCCTGACAGAAAAAGCTGATTGACCTTGTTTTTACCCCATACCCCGCACAAATTCAAAAAAAGTCGTATATTTGAAGCAACAATTCAAATATACGACTTATGAAACGAACACATTTTTTTCATGGAATACTTCTGATTGTAGTCATTCTTTCCTTTATGGCATGCAAGGATGATCATGGACCTATTTACCTGATCAGTGCCACAGACCATCAACAAATTACTGACGGCAAACTGGAAATCAACCTGTTCAGTAAAGGCGAGAAATTCTTGATTCGAGGAGGAGAAGGAAATTATACCATCAAAAACGAAAACGAGGAAATCGTGGACTACCGCTACGATGGCGATACCCTGACATTCATTCCAGTCAGCATCGGAGCAACCACCACCCTCATTGCCGACCGTTCAGGCAACAGCTATACCCTGTCCATCTCTGTCAACAACCCACAAAGCAATTACCGGGTAGACAGCATCAGTGCCACTGTAGAAGGAGACGAACTGACCAAAGGGGAAGAAGCCGAACTGATTGCACGAATCACCGAAGATGCACCGGTACAGCCCGGCGGACGTATGCTGTTCACTTATTCCGATGCTTCTCTGACTTACGGTGACCTGAAAATCTTCCCTAACAACACTGGGAATTATCAAATCGGTATTTTTGAACGTACCTTGAAATATGCTGAAGATACCGGCGAACCTTATCAGCAAATCGAAGCTGAAATGGCAGGAAGTACCAAAAAGACCTACACATTCATGTTATTCGAGGACGAGGCATCTTCCGCTCAGACTACAACCGGACAAGAAGAAACGACTACTGTCAGCTTGATTAAAGAAGATGTGACTGCACAATACAAAGGAGAATTCAGCGGACTCACTAAGGCTTATTGTATCTATCACCTGACCAAACTGCCTTAACTTTCTCCTGACACTTTTTTGCACATGTCTCGTATCGAACTTCAATCCTTCGATTTGTTCAACCGTATCGAACGGATTCATCATCAGCCGACGGCTGCCCCCGACAATTTACAAGCTAAGTATATCCTGCTCCACAAAGTGCTGGAGCAGGCTTGTTATGAACTGACCACTGGTGTCACGCTCTCGTTCGCCAACCTGTTTTCCCGTCTGGATTACATCTGCAAGGAGAAGAAAATGACTCCCTCCGACCGCTATGCTATCCAGACCATGCGCCGCAACTGTAACGCTGCCATGGGCGACCGTTTTCAGGCCGACATGCAGGAATACCTTTACGACCTGCGGGCACTGGTGCGCTTTGTCTCACTGGGTTTTGAAGAAGACATTCCGGCTTCCATTCTTCCGGAAATTCCTCACTCCAACCGTCCGTATCAGGGTACACGCCTGTCGCACATCCCGTACGTACGGGCTTCGGTGACCAGCTGGAACGACACACAGATTTTTGCGGCGACCGACAGCGAAACCGACCCGTTCATCATCATCAACTATGCCAAAGGAGGATATGACAGCGACCTGCTCTACCTGAAAGACCTGCTTTCAGAAAACCTGCCGCTGAACTTGCTCGATGTGCGCGTGGACGAGGAGAATCACTACATTCCCAACCTTATTGTGATTCACCCCGATTACCTGATTGACATCAGTTCGCTGGCCGCCTGTTTTCGGGAGTACGGTCACCACCCGCTCAACTATTTCATGAACAAAATCAAGCCGAGAGCCAATACGGCCCCCATCCTGATGGGTAACCTGGCCAGCCAGTTTCTCGACGACTATATCAACGAACAGCCTCAGGAGCCGGTGAGTTACCCCCGCACCATCAAGAAATTCTTTGCCGCTTCGGCCCTCGATTTCTGTACCTGCTCCCTTCCTGCCGACTTTCACGCACAGGCACAGGCGCAGATGATGAACATCCGCTCGTTTGTTCACGACGTGCTGCCTCATAACATACGGAACTTCAACAAGAAGAATACCCTGCTCGAAGCCTCCTTCATTTGTGAGAAATTAGGATTGCAGGGACGTGTGGACATGATGCAGAAAGACTTCCAGGTACTCATCGAACAGAAGGCCGGAAAGCGCGACGAATACCATCGCCGCCATAAGGAAGACCATTTCATTCAGATGATGCTCTACCAAGGCGTACTAATGTACAATTTTGGACAGGAAACCGCCCACATGCAGACCTTCCTGCTCTATTCCAAGTATGCTGACGGATTGCTGATAGAACACTTTGCCGAAAACTTGTTCCGGGAGAGCATCAAGCTCCGCAATTACATCGTACACAACGAGATGCGACTGGGCGACGGAGCCATCGGAGAAATTGTAGACTCACTGAGCACCGATTTGCTGAACGAACTGCAGATTGGCGGAAAGCTGTGGAACGACTACCAGGAACCGCAACTGCAAACGGCCATCAATACCCTGAAACGCTGTACGCCGCTGGAGCGGGCTTACTTCAACCGCTTTTTCACGTTCGTATCAAAGGAACAGATTCTCAGCAAGACCGGAGGAAGCAACGATGCATCTCACGGATTTGCCGGCAACTGGCACATCCCACTACACGAGAAACTGGAGGCGGGCAATATCCTGACCGGACTGACCATCCAGGAGAAGCAAAGCAGCGGCCCCGGCAAAGGATACGACCTTATCGAACTGCACATTCCGGCACAGGATGAAGACTTCCTGCCCAACTTCCGTACAGGTGACATGGTGATTCTCTATGCGTATAAGGAAGAACCGGACATGAGAAAGCAGATTCTCATGAAGGGAAACATTCTGGAGTTGCAGCCGGACCGCATGACCTTAGTACTGCGCAATGGACAGCAAAATAAAGATATTATCGGCGGCAAGGAAGAGGTGTTTGCCGTAGAACACGATTTCTCGGATACTTCTGCCAACAACGGATTCCGCGGGCTGTATGCTTTTCTGTCCGCACAGGCCGACCGGAAAGAACTGCTGCTCGGCGTACGTCCGCCTGCACAACTGGAGGACGTCAAACTGAACGGCGATTACGGTCGTTTCAACGAACTCATCCTGAAGGAAAAACAGGCCAAAGACTACTTTCTGCTGGTGGGTCCTCCGGGCACCGGAAAGACCTCGTGTGCCCTGCGCTTCATGGTGGAAGAAGCCCTGAGTGAACCGGACACCTCCATCCTGCTGTTGTCGTATACCAACCGGGCAGTGGATGAAATCTGTGCCATGCTCACGGATTCCGGCATTGCCGACCGTACCCCGTTCATCCGTATCGGCAACGAGTTGTCGTGCGACAAGCGTTTCGTGCCTTACCTGCTGAAATACAGTCTGGATGACTGTCCCAAACTGACCGACATCCAGCAGAAAATGGCACGCACACGTATCTTTGTGGGTACCACGACCGCCATCAATAACCGCCTCAACCTGTTCACGCTGAAACATTTCCAGCTGGCCATCATCGATGAAGCTTCACAGATTCTGGAGCCCGACCTGATAGGTATCCTGTCTGCCCGTCATCAGCAGCATAACGCCATCGACAAGTTCGTATTGGTGGGCGACTACAAACAGTTGCCGGCCATTGCCCAGCAAAGTGCGGAAGAAGCTGCCGTGACCGACCTCCTGCTGCGGAACATCGGGCTGGAAGATTGCCGCAACTCGCTGTTCGAACGCCTTTACAAATCGAGTCCGGACACCTGCCGCAGCATCCTTCACAAGCAAGGACGCATGCATCCGGCCATTGCCGAATTCCCGAACCAGACGTTCTACTACCGGGAGCAACTGGAGAGCGTACCTCTTCCTCATCAGTTGGAAGAAACGCCTTACGAAACCGGCCTGACTCCGCAAGACACCATCGACCAGTTGCTGCTGGAACGCAGAATGGTGTTCATTCCCGCAGAAGCTCCGGACCACCTGACCTGCTCGGACAAGACCAATCCGAACGAAGCCCGGATTGTAGCTACTCTGTTAGGCCATATTTACCGCCTGACGGAATCCCGTTTCGACCCGAACCGGACGGTAGGTGTCATCGTGCCCTACCGCAACCAGATTGCCATGATACGAAAAGAGATTATGCGCCTCCAGCTGCCTGCCTTGCAGGACATCTCCATCGACACGGTGGAACGCTACCAGGGCAGCCAGCGCGACATTATCATCTATTCGTTTACCATACAGAATTTCAGCCAGCTCAACTTCCTTACGGCCAATACGTTTCAGGAAGGCAATTTCCTGATTGACCGCAAGCTGAATGTGGCACTGACCCGCGCCCGCAAGCAACTGCTGCTGACGGGCAATCCGCATATCCTCGGGGCCAACATCACCTTCTACAAGCTGATGGAGTACATCCGCCTGCACAACGGATACCTGGAAACGGATGCCCTCTCGTTCTGCCGGGGAGACTTCACCCTGCCTTCGTACCAGAAGAACTGGGAAGTGGCAGACGGTACCTATTCCCTACCAGCGCATTTCAAGCAGGTATTCCCGGAATTGATAGCCCCACCGGCACAGCTGGAAAAAAGCGAAACTTACTACCGTGAAGCCACTGCCTACGGTCGGAGCGACTTCCGCACCCTGCCCGAAGAGATGTCTCCATCTGACTTCTGCCAAGTATACAACTATTTGTACATGCGGAAACAATATGCTGCCGCCCAGGCTCTCTTTACCGGAAGCGGCAACTGGCTGCACGACCTCATCCGTAAGGTATCAGGGCGCGTGGTGTTCTGCGATCTCTCGTGTGAAGCCGGAGCTTCGGGACTGGCTTTTGCCGATGTATGCCGTTCCCTTCCCCATCTGGCCCTGACCTACACGGGCATCTATCCCATGCAGGAAATGGGAGAAACGGCCGAAGCCTTTTTCCGTTCACCAGCCTACAAGCACATTCAGGCAAACTGGTATCCCCGCCTGAGTGCCGTGCCTGCTGCCTTCTGGCAAGCCCATGCCGTACTGACCGAACTGGTGATTTTCAACCTCTCCAGCCTGTTCGACCGTATTTCTCCGCGGGAGGCACGCGACCTAGCTTTGCAAATCAACCAATTGGTGCATGCCAGCCCCCTGAACCATTACGTTCTGGTGTACCGTGACGATGCGGGGCCCTGCATGCACAACCATTCCTACACGGCATTCTGCAACCACCTGTCGGCAGAGCTGAAACCGCTCCAGCCGCAGATGCCTCTTTTCGGAAAAATCCATTGTGAACCCACCGAAGGAGTTCCTCTTTCGCAGGAATTCCTTTATGAAATACGTACCAACTGATGAATAAGAAACCTATACAGCGTGCCCTCATCGTAGGGGCTACTTCCGGTATCGGAAAAGAAACGGCCTTGCAACTGCTCCAGAAGGGATGGATACTCGGACTGGCAGGCCGACGTGAAGAGAATTTGAAAGAACTACAGCAACTGGCTCCGGAGCGTATCCACATCCAGGCCATCGACATCTGTCAGGAGGATGCGACCGACCGCCTGCTGGAACTGATTGAAGAAATGGGAGGCATGGACCTCTACCTGCACTGCTCGGGCATCGGCCACCAGAACTACCAGCTGGCACCGGAAATCGAGCTCCGCACTCTGGAGACCAACGGCACCGGATTTGTGCGCATGGTGACAGCCGCCTTCCGCTACTTTGCCCAACAGAAAGGAGGACACCTGGCGGTCATCAGCTCCATCGCGGGAACCAAAGGACTGGGAGCTGCTCCGGCCTATTCTGCCACCAAACGTTTCCAGAACACGTACATCGATGCGCTGGAGCAACTGGCTCACATCCAGAAACTTCCCATCCGGTTTACAGACATCCGTCCGGGATTCGTGGCCACCGGACTCCTGAACGACGGCAAACACTATCCCATGCTGATGCATACGGAGAAAGTGGCCCGCCACATTGTGCGTGCCCTGGAGAAAAAGAAACGCATTGTCGTGATTGACTGGCGCTATCGCATACTGGTGGCTCTCTGGCGACTGATACCCCCTTTTCTCTGGAAGCGGCTGCCTGTCAGGAATTAGCCACCACCCGTCCTTCTTTCACCACAATCCGTTGCAAACGGCGGTACACATAGATAAATGCCGGGACCAGGAACAGGTTGGCAAACAGCCAGGCTGTCGGGTCGCCGAAGCACACGCCCCAGAATCCCCACAACGGAACCGCAATCAGACTGACCAGCACACGGGCCACCATTTCCGACACACCGGAGAACATAGCCAGTCGTGTATAGCCCGCTCCCTGAATGGAATAACGAAGAATACTGAGCATACCCAGCAGGAAGAAGAAAGAAATGTTGATGTGCAGGAACAAAGCCGTATCGTCGATAATCTCGGTCTCATCCGGCGAGATGAACAGCAGGGCAAACTTTTCGGCCAGTCCCCACATCAGGGCACCAATCGCTATGACATAGACGGTCATCATCAGCGTGGCCGACTTGATACCCATCCAGATGCGGTCCGGCTTTCCGGCCCCGTAATTCTGTCCGGAATACGTCGCCATAGCCATTCCCAAGCTATCCAGCGGACACATCACGAACATCTTGATACGCATGGCTGCCGTGAAAGCTGCCACACAGGCCGTACCCAGCGCATTGTTCGCACTTTGCAGCATGATACTGCCGATGGCCGTAATGGAAAACTGCAATCCCATCGGTACCCCGATGTACAGCAACTGACGGGCCAGGTCGCCACGGAAACGACGGTCGGCAGGCTCGGTTTTCAGGATGTCAAACTTGCGGTACATATAGATATAGCACAGCAAGGCCGATAACCCTTGAGAGAAGACCGTAGCAATGGCTGCTCCGGCCACTCCCCACCCCAGCGTAAGGATGCAGAACAAATCGAGCACAATGTTCAGTATGGTAGAGAAAAGCAGGAACCAGAACGGAGTCTTGCTGTCGCCCAACGCACGGATGATGCTGGACAACAAATTATAGAAGAACGTACACGGCACACCGATAAAGGTAATCAGCAGATAGAGGTAAGCCCCTTCAAAGATATTCTCCGGTGTGCGCATGGAACGCAGGATAAATCCGCAAAGCAGACTGGTGACAATGGCCACCGCGACCGACATCACCGCCGCCAGCTTCAGACTGACCGATACATAGCGCCGCATCGTCACATAATCGCGAGCTCCGAACTTCTGTGCCACCGGAATGCCGAAACCTCCGCAACACCCGTTGCAGAACCCTAAAATCAAAAAGACGACCGACGTACTGGCACCAACAGAAGCCAGCGCATTGATACCCAAGAACTTTCCGACAATAGCCGCATCCACCAGCGAATACGTCTGCTGGAGCAGGTTGCCCAGCAACAATGGAAAAGTAAAATTCAGAATCAGCGGCAGACTCGGCCCTGATGTCATCTCTCTAGACTGTGCCATAATTTCCTCTCGTTATCCTTAAAATCTTAATAAGCGTGCAAAAGTACACGAAAGTCACGAAACGAAAGAAAATCATCCCGTTAAATAAGGTAATTCGAGCAATATTTTTGCCTTAAATCAAGCACTAAGAAAACGCACTTGCGTTTCAAACCAAACACAAGTACATTTTATCTGAAACGGCCTTACGTTTTACTTCAAACGCAAGGACGTTTTGAATCAAACGCAAGGGCGTTTTTTCAACCTATCCCAACAGATTTATAAAGCACAAAGAATCAGCTATTTAACCACATTTTTAAAAGAGTCATCCGTTCACGGCTAATTTGTATCGTACCATCATACGCCGGCCATACACTCACCACGGCCTTTCCGTTGAAGTAGTGCTGAATATTGCGTATGGAATCGGCCGAGAGGATAAACTGGCGGTTCACCCGGAAAAAGACACGCCCGTCCAGCTGCTCACTCGTTGCCGCCTTGGCCACCTTATTCCAGTAATACTGGTCTGCCTGATACAGCACGTCGTTCGTCACCCGCTTTTCTTCGTACAAGGCACTCTCCTTTTCCTTTCGGGATTTCTCCAGTCCGGCTTTCAGTGCCCCTCCCGAGTAGACCGGCTGCAACAAAGTCACGGAAGCCCCATACTTGGTGTCACGCCCCTGAAAATACAGCGGAGTTTCTATGGACGGAAGTTCCCTGTAGAGTTCCAGCGGGTTACCCGTGTAACTGGCATTGGCATTTCCGCTCAGCGAAGGAAGAAAATAGGCCTTCACCTTTTCACGATACTGCTGCAAGAATACACTCTCCTGGGCATGGACTCCCAGCTCCAGTCCCAGCATGCAGCACATCATCATTCTTCTATTCATCTCAATATAGTTATAAAATTAGAGAAACATTTTTTATTGGGCCACACATTTCTTCTTTTTATTCACCCCGTTTGGATATTTTATAGAAAACCGTGTACAAGGCCGGAGTGACAAACAGTGTCAGAAGGGTGGCAAAGGAAAGTCCGAACACCGTGGTCAGGGCCGCCATCAATACCGGACGGGCTCTGGAAACCGTGGCCTCTATCACAGCCGTATAAGGCTCCACACCGGCCTTCTGCTGAATATTTACCTCGTCGAGCAGCACAATCACATTCTTGATAATCATTCCCAGCAATCCCAGCCAGCCTGCGATACAGAAAAAGCCAAACTGAAATCCGGTGACCCACAGACCAAAGACCATCCCTATCAAAGACAAGGGTAGAATGAGGAAAATAATCAAGGGCTGACGAAAGTTGCCAAACAGCATGACCAGAATGACCAGCAGCATGATAAGTGCCAGGTTGGTCAAAGAATCGAGTACCTCCGGATCATCTCCGCAGAAGCGTGCCTCAATCAAGGCCTGCGGAATGGAGTTTATCTCAAAACTGTTCACACGAACCAGCGCGTCCGGAAACATTTCCGGCAAACGGTCGTACAACATAGCCTGAAGCTCACGTGACTTCTCCGGCGTGTCAGCTTCTACCAGACATTGCGCATAATTAGGCTGCGGACCATAAGCCGCATTGGCCAGGTAATAACGGGGCGGCGTCTGCCCGACAAACGATGACACCTTTTTCACTCCTTCCAAAGAATTCAGATAGGCTGTCATCTCCGTCATCTGACGGTCACTTTCTTCTATACGTGTACCCTCGGGTAACCAGACGTCGACCGAAAAATACTGCTTGTTGAGCAAGGGCATAAACTGCTGCGGAATAAAGCGGAATCCCCATCCGGCAATGACCAGCAACAGCACCATCGCTCCTAAAACCACATAGCGTCTCTGTATGGTCCATCTCAATGCCTGCCGGAACAGGTCGTATGCACGGCCGCTGAACAATTCGCCCTTCAGCTCATCCGGACGCGGACGACGCACAAACTCCTGCACGAAGAATACATTCTGCGTAATGGCCAGTACCCAGCTCAGCAAAAGAGATACCGCAATGACAATGAACAGTGAAGACAGGATTTCACCAGTGATATGCGGCGACAGGTAGACCGGAAGAAAGGTCAGTACCGCAATCAGGGTCGCTCCCAACAGCGGCATGGAAGTGCCCGACACGGCATCCAGTATAGCTTTTCTCTTTCGCATGCCCCGCTGCATGTTCACCAGTGCGGCATCGTACACCACAATGGCATTGTCCACCAGCATACCCATGGCAATGATAATGGCTGCCAGCGACATACGCTGCGTCAGGAAATATTCAGAAGGCACAAATTCCCTGTCAGGAAGTGCATTGAAGCGGACCACACACGCCACAGAATCTTTTTGCCGCATCTGCAACGCCATATCCTCGGGCACGTAGGCTTCTACCTTGATGCGTGAAAGGTCGATAAACGTCACCACCGGAACCGACGGTTTCACATCCTGGTAGCGCTCGATATGCGCCTGCTGCACATAACCGTCGAAAGGCGCATACAGACGGCTGTCTTCCCACGCGTTGACTGCCGCTTCATAATCCGCTTTGGTGCGTTCATAGTTTGCCTTTGCCTGCTCATAATTCATGCCGGAGATGTTATCTTTGGCATACAAGCTGGATATACGGGCATAATCAACCTCCGCCTGACGATACAATGCCTCCGTGCGCTGCTTCTGGATAACAAAATCACATTCATCAATGGCCGCAATCAGTTGTCCCTTCCGGAAAAACTGTCCCTGCTGCACATCAAATGCATGCACAGGTCCTCCCACCCGAAAAGATAATTCAGACAAGCGGTAAGGCTGCGAAATAAACGTATAGCACCGTGAAGAGGGAGCCTCCATGACTTCGGCATGAACCACCTTCACGCTGGGAAAAGAAGTCTGTTCCTGTGGCGTACGGCTGCATGCGCACAAGCACATCCCTGCAAGAAATAAAATCTCTGTTTTCATTCTTCTACAATATTATCATTCTACGCCACAAAGATAGCAGGCCCCATCGTCCCCTTTCACGGGAATTACTTATCCCTACGGTGCTGGGAATGATTTTCTCGGCCATCTTCATCATTACCGACGGCATTTTTGTGGGAAAAGGTATCGGCAGTGACGCCCTGGCTGCCGTCAACATTACGGCTCCGCTTTTTCTCATCAATACGGGAGTGGCGCTGATGTTCGGTATCGGTGCATCGGTTGTAGCCTCCATTCACCTGTCGCAAGGAAAGGTAAAGGTCGCCCGCATCAATATTACGCAAGCAGTAGTGGTTTCCTCCTTATTGCTCATCGCCTACGCCGCAGTCATCCTCTGCAACGTGGAGAAAATTGCCTTGCTGCTGGGAAGCTCTCCCCGTCTGCTGCCTCTCGCCACGGAATACATGCACTGGTTTGTCCCCTTCCTGGTCTTCAGTGCCCTGCTGAGTTCCGGCATGTTCTTCGTGCGACTGGACGGCTCGCCCAATTATGCCATGGTGTGCAACATCATACCGGCCCTGCTGAATATTGGACTGGACTATCTGTTTATTTTCGTTTTCAAATGGGGAATGTTCGGTGCGGCCTTAGCTACCAGCCTGGGATACATCGTAGGTGCCCTGATGATTCTGATTTACCTGATGCAGCCGCACCGGGTACTGCACTTGTGCAAAGTGAAATTATCATCCAAGAGTCTGCGTCTCACCCTCCGCAACACGGGCTATATGTGCAAACTGGGATTGTCCAGTTTCCTCTGTGAAGCAGCCATTGCCACTATGATGTTTACCGGCAACTACGTATTCATTCACTACCTGGGTGAAGACGGAGTAGCTGCCTACAGCATCGCCTGTTACTTCTTCCCCATCATTTTTATGGTATACAATGCCATTGCCCAGTCGGCACAGCCCATTCTCAGCTACAACTTCGGTGCCGGAAATCCGGAGCGCGTACGGGCAGCCTTTCGCCTGGCCCTGCTGACCGCCATCTCCTGCGGTGTCGTGGTATTTGCCGTTACAACCCTGTTCTCCGCTCAAATCACCTCGTGGTTTATCGACAGTTCCTATCCGGCACACGACCTGGCCGTCAAAGGACTTCCCCTGTTTGCTTCCGGCTTCGTGTGCTTCGGCATCAACATTGTATCCATCGGCTATTTCCAGAGTGTGGAACGCGACCGTCCGGCCATGGCCATCACCCTGCTGCGTGGTTTTATCCTCATCCTGTTCTGTTTCTGGCTGATGCCCATCCTGTGGGGAGTACCGGGAATCTGGCTGGCTGTCCCCGTTTCCGAACTGCTGACCTTTCTTTTTGTCATTACCATCTATTGTCGCAGGAAACGAAGCTAAAGATTTATTACCTTTGTGCCTGCATAAACGCAGAAAAGTATGAAAGCTTTTATTGAGATACTTCGTGAAAAATACGGACTGGCACAGCCGGAAGCCGAAAAGCTGCTGGAACAGATGGAACTGCTAACCTACCGGAAAGGGGAACATATCGTACGGGAGGGAGAGCGTAACTCTTCCTTCTATCTAGTAGCCGACGGCATCTGGAGAGGACATTATCTGCGCGACGGAGTGGACATTTCGCTCTGGTTTGCCTTTCAAGGTGACAGTATCTTTTCCTCCTGGGGATATGTGGCCGGACTTCCTTCTCTGGTTTCCATCGAAGCCATGAGCGACAGCCGTGTCTATCGTATTTCTAAAAGCAAGCTGGAGACTTTTTTCTCTTCTTCCGTCTTGTTCGCCAACATCGGAAGAGTCATCTTTGAACGCCAGTTTCTGGACATGGAAAACTGGATGATAAACGGAGGTGCTGCACAAGCCAAACAGCGTTACCTGACACTCCTGGAGCAAAATCCGGAATTATTGCAGCACGTACCGCTGAAGCACATCGCTTCTTATTTATTTATCACACCTCAGTCGCTCAGTCGTATACGGGCAGAACTGAGTAAGAAGAAATAACGGTATGAATACTTATCGAACTCCAGTGATGGCATTAATCCAATATCTACCGTCCCGGTATGCAACTTGAATATTTATTTGATGCGTATACTTCCCGGCCTGATAAGTAACCTGATAATTATCAGGCTCCAACGGAACAACCTTCAGACTGTAAAACCACATACTGTCGAAATCAAAATTCGTAATCAAAAGGTCATAGCCCCCGAAACCATCCTGTAGATTTTCTAATTCTACCTTCTTGAATTGTTCTAAAGCTGTGTGAGACAGATGAGACAAGCGAAAAGACTGCAACTTGGAATTCAAATCGCTACACATGCTGCAATAGGTAGCCACGTAAAGTTTATAAAAACTTTCGACCAATGATTCTCCCGACGAACTATCTATTTTATATGAAGCTGTATTTTCAAAACCGGTCAACCACTCATTTCCATATTGACTACCATTTTCAATAGGGGTAATATATACTATCTTACATTTTTCATTCACACACCCCACTTTTAATGGAATCTCCACCAGACTAGCACTATCTTTTTCATTCCAAAGATAGCTTACCATATACCAATCGTCTGCAATTTCTCTTACATTTAATGTCTTAATTGCATCTGAATTCATATCCTGCGCCCGTATAATCGGATCTCCTCCCGTGGCATTACGCATTCTTTGAAGTTTAGCAGCCAATTCTTCAGTTAAATACTTCCTGCATAGTGCTTCATTGGTTGAATCCACATTTAAAATATTCGTCATATAGCTCGCATAGAACGTTTTAATTTCATCTATGCATGCACCGGAGCAGACAGTACTAAAACAAAACAACAAAACAGATATAAATATAAACCTTCTTTTCATGGTATAATATAATTAGGCTAAATCTCCAGATTGTACAGCTGGAAACATTCTTATTCGCGATTCCTTCAAACTAATCTGCACAAATATACAAAAATCCCCCACAAAACATGAAAACCATACTTTTTTATTTGCCAATTTCAGCCAATACATGCTAAGTATCAAGAAAAAAAATTCCGTATAACCCTTTCGGATTATACGGAATTTCTGTTATCTATTTGTTACAAGTTATTTGACCTCCTCAAAAATAAACACATCTGATAATCACATACTTTACTATACCATGGTACAAATATGGTAATTTTATGAAGGGTGTTTTTCAAGCCTTGCAAAAGAGAATTTGAGGGAATTTATTTGCCCATGAAGATACCTGCAGAACTATACCTTACTGTAAGTTTATAGATATTTAACTATTTGTCTTTTATCTTTCATTTGTTTACACTGATTCGGCATTGATTTCACTTGTTCATATTTTGTTTTCATGACACTCTCCATTCCGATTGAATGGCGCTGATGGCACTACTATTTGTCTTTCGATAGTTATGGATTTGCTTCGTATTTTTGCGCTGAATGATAAACAACGATAAATATGAAGCAGAATAAATACAGCATCCTACCAGCGATTATTGAAGCTCTCATCATACTTACAACCTCCATGCTAACTTTGCTGCTGAGAGAAGTGCCAGGCATGATGACATACATCATACCGATCACCCTACTTGTAGTCTATATCCTATTGAAGTTTTTCTATCGCAAAGGAACTTCTTGGATTCATCGGCATGCAACTTCTAAAGGAAGTGTAGCCAATCTTTCTACAGAAAGCGAGCAGTCCGAACATCCATTGGGTAAAGCTGAAGTACAGAAGAAACGCATGGAACTGTTCCATCACGAATTTCAATTGGAACAACAATCCTACTTGCTCCAAAAGGAAAAAGAGAATGACCTGAAGCTGGCAGCTATCCTTAAATACACCCGTGATACGTTTAAGCGGCTGGACTTCGATGAAACAGAAATCTTCCAGATCTGTGAGTGTGTACGCTACTTTGTGACCAATCAGCAGGTATTGAATCAAACAGAGGTGCACATCAAAAGGCGGATGAACGTTACGCAGATTGCACTCAAAAATTTTGCCTGGAACATCGCTTTCCAGTACAATATCAGTGGCGACCATGCCGCCAGATTTGTTATAGCCACCTTTAATGAATGGTTCAGCAATACTTCATTCGCTACAGTGCGGAAGAACCTACGCACTACGACCGAAAGGCATGTCATTGAGATTGACGAACACATTCTGTGATTTTGCAGTGAAAAGAAAAAATGATTCTCCAAGGCTCAGTACCTAATCATCCGGTGCATAGCGGGAAGAAGTCGAAATGTGGCTCTTCCCGTTTTTCTTGTGGCAATACAACTGCATTTTTCGATAGACATAAATACTTTACTTTAGGTTAGCGCATATATAAAGCTAACCCACGTAAACTAAACTGTTTTGCCAGACGGCGTTGTTTCAGCCAACGGCTTTATTTTTCTTTTCACTGCAAAAAACTCTTTTACAGCATTCTTACATTTACAAAACGGAAAACAGACATTTCGAAGTGAATAATTCACGTGAAAATTTCACCCTACAAAAAATATGATTATCTTTGCAAGTGACAAGGCTTTGTCCTTTATACAAATATATAACAAGTCAACATCCTCATTTAATAGAAGCACTATGATACTCCGCCTGATTTTGAAGAACTTTCTTTCGTTCGATGACGAAGCTCAGTTCGATATGTTTCCGAACATGAAACGTACCCAGCTGGCTGGGCATGTCTATACAGACCTTTGTGATGTACCCCTGCTGAAGCAGGCGGCCATCTACGGCTCCAACGGTGCCGGAAAGTCCAACGTGGTCAAAGCCATGGAATTTCTGCGTGCCTTTGCGTTGGACAAGGACTTTGCCAAGAACTTGGAACTTGGCAAGTTCTTCTATCTGCTGAAGAAAGATGCAGGCAAAGAGCCTATTTCATTGGCTGTAGAATTTGAGATACAGCAGCATTTCTTCTTTTACGAAGTGGAACTGACCGAAACCTTTGTAGCCAAGGAAGGGTTGTATGAGTCGTTCCCGAAGGAAGGAAAGTTGGACTTGATTTACGAGCGTAAGCAGGAGGAGGTGGAATTTGCACAAGCAGCGGATGAAGCCATTGCGGAAGCAACCCGGAAAATGCTGGAAAAGAATCCGCTCGCATCGTTGATGGCACTGAACCGGGAGTTCCCGATTATTGCGGACGCCCGTTGTGCATTGGCTGCCCAATGGTTCAACGGACAGCTGGAAATCATCGGTGTACACACTTTCCTGCCGACCTTGATCGATTTGCTGCGCGACAATCAACCCATGATGGAATTTGTCCGTCAGTTGGTCAGCAGCCTGGAAGTGGGTGTCAACGACATGACCTTGCAGGAAACGGATTTCGACAGTTGGGCTAAACAGCACATTGCCATCGCCCAAAACCTGCCGGGTGATTTGGATAAGGTGAAATCGCTTTCGCTGAATGCCAACACCACTCCGGTGCTGTCCATCAATGTAGAGAATGGCGTGCGCAAGGTCTATCAGCTGATATTCGACAACATCGGCAAGGGTGGATTTGTGGGCACTTTGGACACCAGTATGCAGTCGGACGGAACGCTGCGTGCCTTGACGCTGCTTCCGGCACTCTACTATGCCTGCAAGCAGGGCAAGACGGTAGTGGTGGACGAAATCAACTGCTGCCTGAGTCCCACCATGGTCAAGGGCATTGTAGAATATTTTGCAAAAACAGCCGACACCAACGGCCAGCTCATCTTTACCACCCACGACAACCAGCTGCTTGATGAGCGCGACATGCTCCGTTCGGATGAAATATGGTTTGTAGATAAGCGTGAAGGAGCTTCAGTGCTCTATTCGCACAATGATTTCAAGGAGCACCACACCATTTCTCCTTTCCGAGGGTATAACGAAGGACGCTACGGAGCCATACGGTTTGTTAATTTGCTGAAGGACTATGCCAACTAATCGCAAACTCACTTACGGAAGAAGGACAAGGGAACTGGATCTTCAACCTCAGTCGCCATCGTTGGCCGAAGTACCGGCTCAGCCAAGTGAAGCCGGAGCGATGCCTGTTCGTACTTTAAAAGGGTATGAAAAGACAGATGGTACGCTTTCCTATAGCATTGTCTGTGTCATCTCAGGCGGTGAACGTAAGGAAAAGGATTTCCTGCGTGAACTGATCCGTCAAAAGGAACTCCGTTCGCTGAGAGTGGCTTTTGTTTCCAAGGAGGGACAAGGGCTGCAACCTTACCAGATGCAAGCGATATGGTCTGCCATCCGGCAGTCAGGAGAAGTTGCACTTGCCAACCAGCATTATCAGCTGGACGATATGGATAAGGTATTCCTGCTGAGTGATGTGGATGAGTTCTACGACCAGCTTGTCAAGATAAGCAACGAATCTGATAATCAGGAAGCAGCACAATGGATTGTCAGCAATCCCTGCTTCGAAATCTGGCTTTACTACTGCTTTAAGAATGACCCAGAAACCGATTTGGCAAGTCTCAAAACATTCGATATAACCAAGCGTAGCCAAGAGATGAAACATTTGGGAAATATGCTTGTTCCCGGTGGACTGAATCCGCTGCGGGCATTCGAGCAAATGGCTGAAGGCATCGCACACAGCCGGGAACATTATGCCGAGGACGAACAGCGCATCCCTTTGCTGTATGCTACACAGATGCACGAAATGGCTCAGTATCTCATCGACACGATGAACCGTACCGCCAATGAATACAATGAGTTTATTCAAAGGAAACAGGCATGGCGTGAAAAGATGAAGAGGTAAGATTTTAAAGCCCAACGAATAATAACGATAATAAGGAAAATCGTAATAATTTGCCTATATTAAGCGTGTTATTACGATTTTTTTTACCTTTGCAAAGGTAATAGTTCCATTTAAATCTTTTAGGTATGAAACATTGTGATTTATCTGTCGGCGATTGGATTATAATCGAAAATTGTTATGCCTACATATTAGCTGTTCACGATATTTTTTATGAAACATTCCATACAGAAGTGCAAGAAAAAAGTAGTTTGAAAGGAGACTATGTTTATTCGCTCATCGTTTATCGCATCTATTGTACAACGAAAGGAAAAAAGATAAATCGCAAGCCAGCCTATTTTACTCATGGAGTTGAAGATTATAGAAGTTTGGCTCCTGATGAAAAGAATTTTATATCCCAATTATTGAAATCCAATTCTGATGAATTTAATCATTGGAAAGCCGGAAGCGTGCTACCTTCTGAATATGAACATATCGATCTCCCTGTTTTATCAAGCACACCTAAAAGTGTAATGAACAGGTTTAAGAAAGCAATCAAACAGCTGACCCCTCCTTACACTTTTAATGATTTATTGGAAGTATGTAATGACATTAAATCAATAGATTGGAAACATATAAATGAGGTAGATGACAACTATATATCATTTGATATGTATTTTACAATAGGAAATCATCAAGGAGATTCTATACTGTTTGACAGGATAAAGAAAATTGATTATACTGATTCCGAGGAGGATAATATGACTTTGGAGTCTTTTTTCACCTTTGAAACTGCTTTCTTGTCACTAGCTCGTTTTATAAAAGAATACGATGTCATATACCCATCTGAAAAGAATACGGTTCTCTTGGAACAATTAAAAAAGATATGGAGCGGGTTGTTTCACCAAAACTGGAAAGAATCTCCATTAGCTTTTGATTTCTTTACGCATGCCCCTAAAATACAGTCCTACAGCTATGAATTAGCGAAAGATACAGTGTTAGAATTTCTCAAACGTAATGTTCAGGAACTAGATTGTCAAAGATTGGTAGATTTTCTATGTGAAGAGGACAAAGAAAAGAAAGTATACAAGAAAGTATATAAATTATTAAAGGGAATGTAATCAATCGTGATTTGCTGCCACATTCTTATTGTTGGCAGCAATTATCACTTCTATTGTTGCTAGAAGGTAACCATTCTATTTTCCGCCTTGACACGCATGTTCCCTAAACCTACCTTTGCGCCGTAACCCTTAAACAACAATGATTATGGCAAAAGAAAAAGTAAACTACCAGGAGGTATATGACCTCTATCAGTTATGCAGTGAGACCAAGGATCTTCGTGAGCTCTGTGCGGATTATGGAGTAAATTACGACAAGTTCATGAACTGGCAGCGTCATCAGCTATGGAGCGAAAAGTTAGGCAAGACAGTTCAGGTTGAGCAACCCAAGGTTGCCAAAGTCCGGATAACCGGCAAGCCTTGCAACAGTCCAACCGTAAAGTTGGAGGTGAAACAACCTGAAGGTGAATCTCCGATTAAGTGGGTAAAACTGCAATTGACATCAGGTGCCACATTGTTCCTGAGAAACACCACAGTTCTTGATTTGAGTCTGTTGCTTAATAAAATGATAGGATGATATGCTTGGACTTAGCGCTAACCTGAACTATTACCTGTTCAACGGTAATGTGGATTTGCGGAAAGGAATCTTCCGCCTGTGTGAGAGTATAAGGGAAGAGATGTCACTTGACCCGAGCGATGCATCCAATGTATATATGTTCATGTCCAGGAATCGGAAGGTCGTTAAGATACTTCTGATAGTATCGGCGAAACGGTACCATCATAGCGGACGAATCGGTACCGCTATAGCGGACGAATCGGTACCATCTCAGCGCTCCAATCGGTACCAACGTAGCGCATGAATCGGTACCAGCAAAAAGATTGACAATTCAGTTCTGTAGTTTAGTATAAACTTCATATCTTAAAAGGTCCGATCAACCAATACCCTTTAAGATATGGCAAACAGAACGTTGAATATGGTAAAATTAAAAAGAGCATTTCAAATGCTGTCGGCTTCCACTCCTCAACGGGAAATATGTGCACAACTGCACATAGGCCGTGGAGTCTTAAACCGCTACAAGAAGTTGGCTGATGAAGCCAAAGTTGATTACGGCACAATAGGCCGGATGAGTGAAGAGCAAATCCACAGTCTGCTGCAGTCTCCACCAACCCCTAAACCTTCTGAACAGAAAAACGAGTTGAAAGAGCTGCTGCCAGACTATGCGGAAGATCTTGCCAGACACCGCCACCTGACCATACAGTTGCTACACGAGGAATATCTCAAGGAGCATCCCAACGGCTATGCGTACACGCAGTTCAAGAAGCATATCCGTGATTATCAGTATGCCAACAACCTGTCTTATCACAACACTTACATCCCGGGATGTGAGATGCAGATTGATTTTGCTGGTGACAAACTCTATGTTACAGACCGGAAAAATCAGGAGCATATACCTGTTGTTGTCCTCTGCTGTATGCTGCCGTTCAGCGGTATGGGCTATGCCAAAGCCATGTATCATGCAGGCATGGAATACTTTTTCAGTGGCTTGTCGGATGCCATCACCTATTTTGGAGGATGTCCTGAGGTGTGCAAGAGCGACAACATGACCCAATGGGTGAGAAAGTCAGACCGTTACGAGCCTACATTCAACAATGCTGCGCTGGAATGGTCAAGCTACTACAATACTACCCTGGAGGCTTGCCGTGTACGGAAGCCACGTGACAAAGGTCCTGTAGAAGGAATCGTATACAAGTTCTACCAGTTTATATATGCCGCCATCCGACATGAAGTGTTCCATTCTTTGGATGAACTCAACAGCCGTATCTTTGAATTGACAGACAAGTTTAATGACCGTCCTTCCAGAACTACCGGAAAAAGCCGCAGGAGTGTGTTTGAAGCCGAAGAACAAGGCTGTCTTGGGCCGCTCCCCATCACCCCTTTCCGCTTCCGTTACCGCAAGGAAGTGAAACTAACCGGTGATTACCATGTCACCGTAGGACGGCTTGAAGAACGACATCTTTACAGCGTCCCATACATTTATGTAGGACAAAGAGTAACCGTGGTCTGGGATACAGAAACCGTGGAAGTATATCTGAACACCCAACGAATAGCCCTGCATAAAAGAAGCTTCATAGCCGGACGTTCTACAGAGGACGCGCACATGCCTGAGAATCATCTGGAATACCAGCACAGCAAAGGACGGAATGCCGCCTTTTACCTGGAAGAGGCAGAGGTTATCGGCATGTATACACTGAAAGCCGTAGAAAAGGTATTGGCTTCACCGAAGTACGTAAGCCATGCCTACCGCTCTTGCGAAGGCATATTGTCCTTGCGTAAAAAATATGGTAAGGAAAGGCTTGAGAATGCCTGCAAGCGTGTGTCTGAAAGCGGAACCGTAACTTACAGCATGCTCAAGAATATCCTTCAGAACAATCTGGATAAAGCTGAAAACCGGTCCAGTGTATGTTGTATCCCAACCAATGAATATGTACGGGGTGCAGAAGCGTTTTCCAACATTTAAACTCTTATTTATATGAATACACAAGAAACCGTCATACAACTCAAGGAGTTGAAACTGAAGGGAATGGCGAATACGCTGGAATCCCTGATGACTCTTCCGGTGCAAAGCCGTCCCTCATTTGATTTTGCCATAGCCAAGATGGTAGAAGCAGAAATACTGGAAAGGAAGGAACGTAAAACAGAAATGTTCCTCAAAACCAGCAAACTCCGCTACAGTGCCATGATTGAGGATGTTGCCTGTGGGGCAGAACGCAACATTACAACTGAACAGCTGGCTGCACTGGCCGACTGTTCCTTCATACGCAGACATGAGAATCTGCTGATACAAGGTAAATGCGGCTGTGGAAAGACCTTCCTGGCATGCGCCATTGGCAGACAAGCCTGCACCTTGGGCTTCAGAACCGTCTATCTTAATATGAACCGGTTCATCGAGAAAATCACACTGTCCAAACTGGACAACACCTTCCTCAAGATGATTACTTCCTTGGAGAAGAATGACCTGATTATATTGGACGACTTCGGTCTGCAGCCGATGGATACCAATACCAGGTTGGCTCTGCTTCAGATCCTGGAAGAGAGATATGAACGAAAGTCAATGATCATCGCATCACAGCTTCCTATCTCAAAATGGTATGATTATATAGGAGACCCAACCTTGGCGGATGCCATTATGGACCGTCTCGTGGCCAACGCTAATAAAATTGAGTTAAAAGGCGAGTCTATGAGACAGCGAAAGAAAAAATAATATACATTTGCAAAGAATCTTACAGAACTGAATGCGGTACCGATTGCAGCGCTACAATGGTACCGATTACAGTGCTACGCATGGTACCGATTCAGCGCTATCGTCAATACTTCATTACGAACGCGGTTTTTATGTGCTTTACGAGAAACGTCCTGTCATGGGAAAGTTCAAGAAACCTGTGTTTGATGAAGTTTCCAAATGCTACCGGATACAGTGGTCTGACATGGCTTACCTGACGGAAAGCATCGTAGTGGACAGGATGTATGTAGTCGTCCCTTAAAAAGCCCATTTTTGAAGGTGTGTCGTAATACCCGATGCACCTTCTTTGGGCATAAAAAAGAAGGTGCGAATTTTGACACACCTTCTTCTGTTTTTTATTCCTTATCTGTTCATTATCCCATTAACCGGAACACTGGCGAAATAAACCAGCGTTTATACATCAGAGTTGCCAGCTGATAAACAAAGAAAGCACTCACTAACCCTACCAGTGAATCAACCAGATAATGTGCCTGGATATATACCGTAGCACAACAAAGCAAAACATAAAAAGGAGCAAGTACCGCCGCCAGCTTCCGGCTCACTCTCCAGGCCATGATCATAACAATGGTAGAGATCGCAACATGCGAACTTGGGAAAGCTGCCGTCGGACGTTCACCGACTTCCTGGGATGCTTCCACCAGCTGATAAAAGAATCCCTGATCGTAACCGGGCCCCGGAACCAGATAATCATTCCAGTTGAAATAATCTCCAATCGGAGGAAATATTCCGGCATTCACTTTATCCATACCAATAGCCGGAAAATAAAATTGCGGACCAGCCACCGGAACAAGGATGTAAAATAAATAATAAATGAAAAATGAGGTAACCAGTACAAAACAGATTTTTTCAAACCATTCAAAATGCGTCAGGAAATACCATACCGTCACCACTAGAATCATAGGATAATAAAAGAAATATCCCATATTGAACGGCTCACTGAACCAGATAGACGGACAATGTTTACTGAACTCTACGGATGGCTGACACCCGAACAGTCCCTGCTCGACTGTAGCAAAGATATAATCCAGGTTCGGGAATAAACGATTAAACTCAAAAGTATCCGGATACCAGTAAGCTAAGAGTGACATTTGTACGGCCATCCGCACAAAAGCAGTCAGACGGCAAGGAAAAGTCTGATACAATGCAATCAAACCGAAAGTAAGTGCCACAATACCGGCACGTTCCAGCAACATTACTCCCGGATGATCCATTCTCGGGAATAACAACAATATCAGCAAGGACGTCAGGGCATTATATATCAGACTTATACTTTCTACCGCAAACAGTCCTTTTCCGCTCTCTACACGTTCAAACAATTTCACAGCCATCCCTCCTTCTTATACCAGTCCATGGTTTCTTTTACTCCACGTTCCAAAGGATACTGCGGCTGATATCCCAGTTCTTCTTCCAGAGGACGGATGTTGCACTTCCAGTTACGCTGACGCATAATCTTATATTTATCTCCATTCAGTGTGACAGGCTTGCGTGTGAATTTGCTCACCAGCTCACAGACCCAGGAAATAGCACGAAGAATCACCAAAGGACAGGTCAGATGAATCATCCACGGATTTCCCAGTTCCTTCCGGATCAGTTCGGCAAAGGCACGCGAGTCATACACCTTTCCGTCGGTTACAAACCATTCACGACGTACGACGCCCTTTTCCAGCGCCAGAAAAACGGCCTGAACCAAATCCTTTACATACACGAAAGTCAGATCCTGACGCCGGAAACCGGCACCAAAGTCAACATGTCGTTTCACGGCCTGTGCCATCAACAAATAATCACGTTCACGAGGGCCATAAACTCCCGTAGGACGAAGAATGACATAAGGAAATTCAGGAAGAGAACGAAGGTACTCCTCTGTATGCAGTTTACTGAGTCCATATGCTGTATCCGGACAAGGAGTATCAGACGGTTCAATAGGAGTCCGGTCATCTTCTCTCACCGGGCCGAACACACTAAGCGAACTGAGCATGACAAAACATTTGGGAACCATGTCCAGGCGTTGCAATGTCTCTATCAGATTACGGGTAGCCCAGAAGTTTCCAATCTCAAAATCAGCTTTGTCCAGACATTTGGTTACGCCCGCACAATGGATAATATAATCCCATCCTCCGTGCTTACGCTTATGAAGAGCCAGCTGAGCTTCCAGAGAATCAGAGTCAGTCAAATCCAGTTCCGCAAAATTCAGCCGACTGTCTGACAGATAACGACGGCTGCTTCTCCCGCGTACTCCGGCCCACACCTGCATCCCGCGTTCCAAAGCCTCATCCACCAGATGACTGCCAATGAACCCGCTGGCGCCGGTCACTAATATTCTTTCTTTCATTGGTTTCCTGTTTTGATGAATCCGCATGATCAGGAAAAGAGTTTTTCCACAGGCAAGCAACAGTTCAAACACTTCCGGACGGCCTTATGACATTCATGCTTCATCAATATTGATTTTTGATTAAATTTAGTGGCAAAGATAATAGTTTTTCAGTTCTTTCACTTAAAATATAGACAGTTATTCATCCACCTTTCCATTTATTTTGTTTACTTTGTAGTAAATCATCAAAAAGGAATTAACATGGCTAAGAAAAAGAAAGAAAAAAAAGGCGGAAAACGCATGAAAAAGAAAGAACTGGTGGAACTGATCATCAGTTACTTCCGCATCAGGCCGACTGAATCAATCAATCTCAAGCAGTTGTTCCAAGGGTTGAAACTCACCACTCATCCATTGAAGATGCTTTGCGCAGAAATCATCGAAGAAATGGCAGAGGATAATTTCCTCATTGAAACAGAAAAAGGACGCTACAAGCTTAACGATAAAGGTCAGATTCTCACAGGAACCTTCCAACGGAAAAGTAACGGAAAGAACCTTTTCATTCCGGACGAAGGAGGAGAACCCATCTTTGTGGCAGAACGCAATTCTGCACATGCCATGAATAATGACAAAGTGAAAATCAGCCTTTGCGCCAAACGGAAACGTCATGAACTGGAAGGACAGGTTATAGAAATCCTTCAAAGAGCTGAAACCAACTTTGTCGGCACTTTGAAGGTCAGCAAGAATTATGCATTCCTGCTGACAGAAACCAACACGCTGGCAAACGATATTTTTATTCCCAAGGAAAAGCTGAAGGGTGGAAAAGATGGAGACAAAGCAGTTGTTAAAATCATAGAGTGGCCGGAGGAAGCCAAAAACCCGTTCGGAGAGGTTGTTGATATCTTAGGAAAAGCCGGAGACAACACCACCGAAATGCATGCGATTCTGGCGGAATATGGCTTGCCTTACACTTATCCGCAGAATGTGGAAGCTGCAGCTGACAAACTTTCGGCTGAAATCACTCCTGAAGACTATGCCGAACGTGAAGACTTCCGCGACGTGGTAACATTTACCATTGACCCCAAAGACGCAAAAGACTTTGACGATGCGCTTTCCATCAGACAGTTGAAACCCGGATTATGGGAAGTCGGTGTGCACATTGCAGACGTATCACACTATGTCAAGGAAGGAAGCATTATTGATAAAGAAGCTGCCAAACGTGCCACTTCCGTATATCTGGTAGACCGCACCATTCCGATGCTTCCAGAACGTTTGTGTAACTTCATCTGCTCCCTCCGCCCTGACGAAGAGAAACTGGCCTATTCGGTGATCTTCGATATGAACGAAAAAGCAGAAGTAAAAAATTACCGCATCTGTCATACGGTAATCCGTTCCAACAGACGTTTCACTTACGAAGAAGCCCAGAATATCATTGAAACCGGTGAAGGAGACTATAAAGAAGAAGTTCTGGAACTGAACCGTCTCGCACAAATCCTGCGTGAGAAACGACTGGCTGCCGGAGCAATCAATTTCGACCGTTGCGAAGTGAAGTTTGAAATCGACGAAAAGGGAAAACCTGTCAGCGTCTACTTCAAAGTTTCCAAAGAAGCAAACAAACTGATCGAAGAGTTTATGTTGCTGGCCAACCGGACCGTAGCTGAACATATTGGTAAGGTGCCTAAGAACCGGAAGCCTAAAGTATTCCCTTACCGTATCCACGACCTTCCGGACCCGGATAAACTGGATAATCTGAATCAGTTTATTGCACGCTTCGGCTACAAGATCCGCACCGGAGGAAGTAAAAACGAAGTATCCAAGTCCATTAACCGGCTGTTAGGGGACATTGAAGGCAAAAAAGAACAGAATCTGATTGAAACCGTTTCCCTACGAGCCATGCAGAAGGCCCGCTATTCAATCTATAACATCGGGCATTACGGACTGGCATTTGACTTTTATACCCATTTCACCTCACCGATCCGCCGTTATCCGGATTTGATGGTTCACCGGTTGCTGACCCGTTATCTGGCAGGAGGAAGAACCGCTCAGGCAGACAAATATGAAACTCTTTGTGAACACAGTTCTGCCATGGAACAGACAGCCGCCAGTGCCGAACGTGCTTCCATTAAATACAAACAAGTGGAATTCATGAGTGAACGGATCGGACAAGTCTTTGAAGGAGTGATTTCCGGAGTAACCGAATGGGGACTGTATGTGGAAATCAACGAAAACAAATGCGAGGGCATGATACCGATGAGAGATCTGGGCAATGATTATTATGAGTTTGACGAGAAAAACTATTGTCTGATCGGCAGACGCTTTCATCGCAAATTCAGCTTAGGAGATCCCGTCAAGATCAAGGTAGCACGGGCCAATCTGGAAAAGAAACAACTGGACTTTACCCTGGCTGACGAATAAAAAACAAGAAACAATTATAACCACCATTGCCACGATATATCGAGCGATGGTGGTTTTTCTATATCCAGCCTTTTCCCTTCGGGCAACTTATTTTACCCTCCGGTTCAACTGATTATTTGCTTTCTCGGGACGAGATTTGCCCACACGTTTTCCACTGCTTTTCTTTTTTCCTGCCTGCTTAGCCTTAAAAGCAAACGGATTTTTCTTATTTACTACCATATCATAATATATTTACGCAAAAATACACTATTTTTGCCAAATAACAAACTTATCAACAAGCCTATGAGCCCATTTGATTACACTCCTATACTGACACAAGCCGTCGACGAGCTTTCTGACAGCCTGTCCTATCAGGGGCTTTTCCATCAATACAAAGATGGTGAACCCTTGCCCTCCGGAAAAACACTGCATCACATTGTGGAGCTGGCACGTGCCATTCTGTTTCCAGGATACTTCGGTAATCCTGCCATCAACAGCCGTACCATCAATTACCACATTGGAGTTAACATTGAAGAACTGTTTGGTCTGCTGACCGAGCAAATTCAGGCCGGCTTATGTTTCGGAGTGGAAAACAATGGACTGGACAATAATGAGAACGAACCTTGCAGAGAAAGTGCCACCCGCCTGGCCGCACAATTCATCAGCCGGCTGCCATCCATCCGACATACATTGGCCACAGATGTAGAAGCAGCCTATTATGGAGATCCGGCAGCTACCTGTTTCGGTGAAATCATCTGTTGCTACCCCATCATCCGGGCCATAACCAATTACCGGATTGCTCACGAACTGTATATGCTGAATGTTCCGTTAATTCCACGCATCATTACAGAAATGGCACATTCAGAAACCGGCATTGACATCCATCCGGGAGCACAGATCGGTCATCATTTTACCATTGACCATGGTACCGGTGTCGTGATCGGAGCAACCTGTATCATCGGAAATCATGTAAAGCTCTATCAGGGAGTAACCCTGGGAGCCAAAAGTTTCCCGCTGGATGAACAAGGCAATCCCATCAAGGGAATTCCACGCCATCCTATCCTGGAAGATGAAGTAATCGTTTATTCCAATGCCACTATCCTGGGACGCATTACCATCGGCCGCGGAGCAATTATAGGCGGAAACATCTGGGTCACCGAAAGTGTGGCTCCGGGAATGCGTATCGTTCAGCGAAAAGAATAACCCTTCCGAACGCGCCTGGAAATATCATTATCCTGAAAATATTCAAAGAAAGCTTCTGAGTCCTGCTTCAGGGGGATCTGAAATCCCCCTGAAGCAGGATCAGGCTTAAAAGTTTGTCTTCTTGCCTGTTTCTCTTTTCAGTTCCTCAAAGCGCATCATCATCCGACGCAATACCTTAGGCTCCGATTCAGACAAATCATTCTTCTGTTCCGGATCTTTCCGGATATTATACAACTCGTATGTTCTGTTTTCCCCGGGATAAGGAGGAATCATTACCCAGTCCCCTTGCCGGTAAGCATAATCCAGCATACCTTCAATAACCAGCTCATTACGCCCTTTTCTGTTCTTTCCCAGGAAGGTCTGTAAAGTATTCTGGCTGTCGGTACGATCCGGATAACTCTGTCCCACCAGAGAAGCCAAAGAAGCCAGCAAATCCATCTGACAGACAAAAGCATCTGATACTCCCGGTTCAACAACTCCCGGCCAACGTACAATGAAAGGAATACAGGTACCACCGGCATACCTCATCGTTTTCCATCCCCGATAAGGCCCGGCAGGCTTGTGACTGCCTACCAGCTCTTCAGCCTGATCCTGATATCCGTCGTCCAGAACAGGACCATTATCGCTGGTCAGAATAACCAGAGTATTATCCGTAAGATTCAACCGGTCCAGCTCCTCCAAGAATTCCTCAACGCACCAGTCGGCTTCAAGAATCACATCCCCGCGAGGTCCCATGCCACTTTTCCCGACAAACCGTTCATTAGGAACCCGGGGAACATGAGGCTGATGAAGCCCATAATAAAGGAAGAAAGGACGGTTCTGATTTTCCTGAAGGAAATGTTTGGCTTTCTCCAGGAAAAGCTCAGCCATGTCTTCATCGCGCCATTGCGCAGCCTTGCCTCCCTTCTGGAATCCGATACGCGGCACTCCGTTCACGATCGACCCTCCATGCCCCACACTCGGATGCATCCGTAACAGTTCCGGATTATCCTTGCCGGTCGGTTCTCCGGGAAAGTTCATACGATAATTTACGTACAACGGATCATCCGCAGACAAACCTACTCCTTTTCCATTTTCAATAAAAATACATGGAACCCGGTCATTAGTTGCAGCCTGTATGAACGAATAATCATAGCCGACTTCTTTGGCTCCCGGATAAATCGGCTGATTCCAATCCACAGCACCATCTCCAAGACCAAGATGCCATTTTCCCACAGCGCCGGTTACATATCCGGCAGAACGCATCATCTTCGGCAAAGTGATCCGGTGAGTATCTATGATCAGAGCAGCATTTCCCGGAAGAATCTTTGCCTGAGGATTACTCCAAGGATACATTCCCGTCAACAGAGAATAGCGGCTGGGAGTAGATGTTGCCGCCGTACAATAAGCATCAGTAAAACGCAATCCCTCGTTGGCCAGACGATCCATTCCGGATGTCTGAATGGCAGTCGCACCATAACAGCTCAGATCTCCGAAGCCCAGATCATCCGCTTCAATAATCACAATATTAGGACTCTCCATTTTAGTCTGCCCATATATACCTGCAGGCACTAAAAGCAATCCTCCAATCAAACCTATTTTCATATATCAGATCTTTTCAATTATGACAATACACAGTTAAATTTCTCCATACTCTCCGCCAGCATCAAAAGGACGATTCATCGGCATAATACAGACGATTCTGTTGTATCATGCTGGTGAAACTTTTGTTTCGTCTTGAAGAAACTCCTGTTTTCTGCTGGTGAAACTTTTATTTTCTATTAGTGGAACTTTCTGTTTCAGCCAGTGGAACTAAAAGTTTCAGCTAGAAAAAACTTTTGTTTCATCTTGAGAAAACATCTGTTTACCCTAGAGTAAACAGATGTTATAACCAGACAGAAGACTACTGTTTACCACATTCTTCTGCCTCATCGTGGGAAAAAAGATCTTACGGGAACAGGATCTTTGCAATCTTCCGGGAATATGCTTCCGCATACTGAAACATACCCAGGTCAGTAGCATGCACTCCATCCACCTGACTGTCCATGCTCAATCCCAGTTCCTCAAAAGTCATATAGTACAGTCCATCCACCTTCTGCTTGAGTTCCTGATAGCAGAGACGAAGCTGTTCATTGGTTTTTTCAAACCTGCTTCTTTCCGCATCCGAAACCCGATATCCCATATATCCGTCATGTTCAACCAGCAGAATCGGTGCCTGACTTTTTTCACGCAAGATGCGTATTCCTTTCGCCATCCGATCCGCAATCAGTCCAACCCGGTCATCTTCTGTCATATTAGGCATACAGTCGATAACAAACAAAGACGCATCAGTCTCAGCCAGCAGTCTGAAAAACTCCTCCTCTAAGCGTCCGTTTCCGGAAAATCCCAGATTGACCACAGGAAAATCGAGCTTTCTTTGCAGAATATTGGTCCAGGCCATACCGGGACGCGAGGCGCATGCTCCCTGCGCAATGGATGTTCCATAAATCACTACAGGCTTCTTCTTTGACGGAGCAGCAAACTCAAAATGACTTCCGGCCGGTACACCTATTTCCATCAGGTTTACTCCATTGTAAAGAGGCAGGTAAAGGCAGAATTCATTTCCTTTGTCCGACTGACGATGATAAGTAAGATTATCATATGTATAACGTACCGTATCTCCAAAAGAATATTTTCCGGCACACCATAAAGCCTGTCCGTCAGCATCCTTCATGTACAAATCGACTCCACTGACTCCCGTTGCCGGCATATGCGGCATAGAAAAGCCAGATGTAACCGTGTATTTCACCTGTATTTTCGATGCATTTGTCGTGAACTTAATATACAAGCCTGCACTCTGACAGGACAAATCCCACAAAGCTTTCCGTACCACCTTCTCTGCACGGTCCGGAAGACGATGATATTTTGCACCGATCTCTTCATTCCAGCAACGTCCCTGTACAGGGATTTCCCCTTTACCAAAAGGATTATACCAGTCAGTCTGTGCAAAAATCTGGACACTGCTCCATAAAAGAACAGCTAAAATTCCCAAAGAATGTTTCATATCAGTCACTTTTTAAAACTTCTCATTAAAAGCACTCTTGATAGGTCGGGCAATCCATACCTGCGGTTGTTCAACTCCCAGCATAAATGCCACAGTACCTGCAATATCATACACCATTGTACTTTCGGTAATCTGAGCACCCTGCTTGATACCTTTTCCATAAAAGACAATCGGTGTCTGCATCTCATTCATCGTCTTACCGCCATGACCGGTTCCTTTTCCTCCATGATCGGCAGAGAGTATAAATACGGTCTCGTCCATCATTCCGGCCTCTTTCACTGCAGATACGATCAGTGCCAGAGCCTGATCCAGATGAGTCAGCATCTTAAAATAATCTTCTGATTCCCAACCTTTGCTATGTCCGGCACCATCCGGCTCACCGAAAATAACCGAACAAAACATCGGTTTCTTCTCCTTGAGGTAAGACAATACATCCTTCAGTTCTTCTTTGGAGTTTTCAGCAGACAGATTCAAAGGCTGAACATGATTAATGGCCAAAGTATCAACCAGGTATTTCATGCCATTCCATTCATAGAAGAAACCAAGTTCTGCTTCAGGATATTTGGCTCTGATACCACTGTAGATATCCGGAAATATACCATGTTCGTTGAGAACCCGAGAAGGCAGGTCAGGTGTAGAACTACCCCACTCAGTATATCCGTGAAGTTCCGGACCTGCTCCCATAAACATTGAAGCCCAGTTGACGGCACTTGAAGAAGGAAGAACCGAACGGTTCTCCAAAGTGTAACAGCCATCCTGCATCATACTGCGGAACTGAGGCATTTCCGCACCATTATTCAGGCTGTATGAACTCAAGCCGTCGAAACCGACAAGAACAATATGCTTCGGAGGATTCGGCAGAGACTTTCCATTCTCACTTCCACTACAAGACAAAAGGACGCATGACAAGATGCTCCAAACGACTAAATACAATTTTTTCATAATATAAATTCTTTCAATGTTTATAACCCTTATTTCCCATCAGAATAAATGTTCCCTTCAGCGCAAGGCCTCCTCATTTACTACTTTGCAAAGTTTTCACCTTAAAGGAACAAAAACAATATATGCATCATCTGCTTTTTTCACTGCCAAAGATAATACTTTGGGAGCATTATTTTCAAAAAAAACAAAGGGACGTTCCATCCGGTCAGGCAAAATACAACCTCCCCCATACAATGGAATCTCCTTTTTCATAATCTTGAAGTCCAAAGCTTTCTTCCAGTCCAGGCCATTGGAAGAAACCATCATTCCTATATAAGTATGTGCATGAAAGCAAGCATAATAAACAGAATTCTTCTGATCACACCATAAAGACATGTCCTCCGTATCCCAGTCCTGAATAACCGGCTTATCCTGAAGAACAAATCCCCTGTCCGGATAACTGGAAACAGCAACAGCCTGATTACGTTCAAATTTGGTAGAACCAGGCTTGTCCCCTTTCACAATCAAATAATAGCGTTTATCAACTCCTTGTACGATTGCAGGATTTACAACTAATGTTTCAATCGGTCCGTCAGGTTCCAGCAAAGGCTTTTCATTAATTGAAAATTCTCCATTCAGACTCTCGGAAGAAGCAACAAACGTACGCTGATTGACCCTCAAAGGCTGCCAGTTCTTATGAGAATAACCACCCCGGGCAGTCTCAATCAACTCTTCATTAGAGATATCTCTGCCTAAAGACGTACTGCAGAAATAAAGATAATATTTCCCTTCAAAATATTTAATCTTAGGATTATGAGCCGTTATCATATCTCCTTTCCGGTATACATCCTTTTCGAAATCAAGAACGGTATTCTGATAGTGATAAGGCCCAGCCGGATGGTCTGCCACAGCATGTGCTATGGTCGAATGAGTCAGCCAGGCATAAAAAGTGTATGTCCGTTTCCAACGGGAGTAAAACAAATGATATTTCCCGTCTTCCCCCTTAATCACCGAACTGCACCAATGATAAAAAGTGGAATCACGAAAAATATTTTCTGTCTTTACCTCCATAATCCTATCAGAAAAGGAAAGTTCATTCTCTCTGGAAAGACTATCCTGACAAAATTCCAATCCGGTGTCCTCTTCATTTGTCAGAAAATCGTCTGTCGCCGGATTTTCTCTCCCGTCCTTTTTCACAAAAGAAGAGATGTCTCTCTGTCCTGAATTATTGGACAGAGAGAACACCTCTTGAGAGAAAAAACTTATAATCAATATATTAAGAAGGAACAGCAATAAAGATCTTTTCATGAAAGCTTAATCTTTGAAATCAACAAACACGTCTTTTATGAAAGATACCAAAGGAAAGCTGCCCAACTTCTCCGGCAAGCCGATTTCTGAAGGAGTCGGTGGCAAGAATTTTGCTTCCGTACCCTTCATGGAAAGTCCGTTATGATCAAGTGTCACAATGCCATACAAAGGTTTGTCGAAGGTCAATGAATATTTCAACAGAGAATATTTGTCATTGATTTCTGCCGGATATCTCTTCTCAGTCTGGGTTTCACAATCTGCCCAAACATACGAGGCACTGTTGATCTGAACATAAGTAATCCCGTTAATCACATCCGTATAGTTGCTGTGATTGTGACCGCTAAAGGCAGCAACGACTTTTGTAAATCCGGCTCTCTTGTTTTCAGCTTCCAGAATATCGCGTACATCATATCCATTGTTCATTGCTCTGTCTATACTCTGGTGAGAAAAAAGAATGCAGCGTTTGGTTGTTGCCGCCAGATCCTTTTTCAGCCATTCCATCTGTTCAGGATCCATAAAGGCCCGCTTACGGCTGTCTACATAATAATTGGCTTTATTATAAGGAATATATTTCCCCTCATCAAACAAATTATTTCCGTCAAGCACAATAAAATGGAAATCACCCTTGTCAAAAGAATAATAACGGCCCGGCATGCCGAATCCGGCAACAAACTCTTCTTTGGAATATTTATCCAGGTCGTGATTTCCCAGAACATGATACTTTTCTCCTTTATACTGATCCCATACTTTCTGCAAAGGCTGGCTGACACTGTCCAGACGAATAAAATCGCCTAACTGAATCAAAAAGTCTACATTCTCAGCATTGGCTGCATCCACTACAGCCTGCATACGTTCACGCCCGTCAGGAAGATCGGGAGCATGAAGATCGGAAACAATAGCAAATTTAATGGGTTTCTCTGCTTGTTTGCAAGAGTACAATCCCCACATACTCAACACAATGAAAATGCCATAAAACAATTTAGTTTTCATAATATCAATTAATTTAGTATTCTATATCCTTCGCTTATCCAGGCAATCATTTAGTATAACGACATAATACTATTTCTGAAGCCAACGGGTCAAAGAAGTTGTTGGAGTCTTCACTACAAACTTATAAAACTTGGAAGACGGATACTTTCCTAAATCCACAACAAAACGTCCTGTACTGGCTTTTACCCGGCCTATTTCTGACCAGTTATCCTTACCTCCTTCTTTATAAGCATTGGTTGTAGCCATATAAACAACAGCCTCATCTTTGACACCTTCCCCTTTCCAGCATAAAGTAACCTGATTGTCATAAGGATGGGTTGTCAGCTCATAAATATCCGTAGGACCATAGAAGGAGATACCATCTTTTTCAAAAGCTACATCTCTGGGCATCTGGAAATCCATAAAACGGCAGATTGTAGGAAGTATATCTACCAAAGCTAAAGTAGGACGGGTAAACTGTGCATTCAACGCACGGACATTGGTTGAAACCCATACACTACGTTCGCGGGCCAATTGTCCACCATGATGATGTCCGCTTTCTCCACGGCCATGGTCTGTTGTCACAATCACCATCCATTCTTCATCAAACTTCTTTTCACGATATTGAACTGCCTCCCAAATCATTCCAACCAGATCATCTGTCTTATTTACGTAACGGTCCATAAAAGCCCCATCACCATAAATATGGAAACCGGAATCGGTATACCACAAATACACCCAACTCAAATCAGGAGCATTCTCACGGATACAAGCAGCGGCTTCTTTGCATACAACTGAGTCTATATCAAAAATATGAAGGTCATCTTTCTTCGCAGGGAAACGATTCTTATCCAATTCATACCCATCACAGACATAATCTATTTTCAGATGATCAGTCTCAGGCTTTCCTTCACCGATCAATACAGTCCGGTTATCAGTCCAGCTGGAGAACAAAGCCGTTTTAAAATCTTTATTTTGATTCTTGGCTATCCGGAAAAGTGACCAATAATTATAATTGGGATTCAGATTGGAATTCCCATTTACATTATGTTTATTCATCCAGGTTCCTGTCAGAATATTCATGTAACCAATCGCTGATATGGTAGGAGTCTGCGAATATGCACCAACTTCTCCTCCCGTATAAGCACGGGCATAACCTCCCTTGGAAGCTATATCGAATATATTCTTCGGATGTACCCGCTCAATATAATCAGCAGGAATACCATCCAACACAATGTAAAGAGCCTTACGCGTTTTGCCTTGAAGGGCTGTCACACAACAGACAACCCATAAAAAAATCAGTAACCGTTTCATCATAATACTATTATAAAGTTATGTTTAATAAACCCCAACTACCATACTGGTCAACATACTTTTCACACCCATCTTCTTGGGGCTGTTATAAAAAATTGCTGACCACTTTTTAAACCCTTATTCCACATAGCAGAAATTGGTTACAAATTAACAGAAATAATGGGAGAAAATAAATAATCTATTCAATTTTTTTGTTACTTTGCCCTTGGTTTTTGTAAGACCTTAAATATACAATCATAAAAAAACAGACATTTACACACAAAGGTATCAATAAAATTACTTATGAAAAAAAGACTTTTATCATGGAGCGTATTAGGCTTGCTGTTGCTGGGACAACCTGCCTTCTCGCAAAATCTGTTACTGCCGGTTCCTTCCGATAAACCCAGTAAAGCCCAACTCAAACAAATCGAACGGAAATATGGTATGTTCATTCATTTCGGAATTAATACTTTTCATGACGAAGAATGGACAGATGGCTCCAAACCAGCCGAATCATACGCTCCTTCACAAATTGATGCAGAACAATGGATACGGTCTGCCAAGGATGCCGGTATGAAATACGTTATCCTGATAACCAAACACCATGACGGATTCTGCCTTTGGGACAGCAAATACACAGAATATGATGTTGCATCTTCCGGAAATCATACAGATGTGGTAGAAGCTGTAGCCAAAGCATGCAAAAAATATGGAATAGGACTGGGACTGTATTATTCTTTATGGGACCGGAAAGTAAATCCGGATGTGGATGATCAAAGCAAAGACGCTGCCTACAACTCTTACATGATTGCACAATTAAAAGAGCTGGTTGATAAAGTAAAGCCATATACACCTATCGTCGAATTCTGGTTTGACGGAGGATGGACCAAACAGAATTACCGCTGGCCTGTTATGGATATCTACCAGACCATCAAGTCTCAGGAGCCAGATTGCCAGATCGGTATCAACTGGAGCATTGGTTCCCCCGAGAATGTAGATGCCCATCCGGTACTGCCGGAACAGCAAAAAGCAGGATTCCCTATTCGTTATTTCCCCAGTGATTTCCGCCTGGGTGACCCATATCTGCCAACCGATAATGATCCTAAGACTTTCACTCACGATGGTAAAGATTACTACATGCCATGGGAATCCACAGTATGTATCAGTCAGCGATGGTTCTATAATACAACAGACAATCAGTTTAAGTCTGTAGAAGAGCTGGAAAAATTATATCGTCAATGTACCAAAAACGACAATATCCTGATTCTGAACTGCCCTCCGGGAAGAGACGGTAAATTAAGAAACAAAGATATTGAGATTTTAAAAGAACTCAGAAAACGTTTAGGTATCTAATATATACGGAAAAAGAGGGTGTCATAACATTCAAATCTTAAGTATCACTTTACTACATTATAACACCCTCTTTCCGATTAAAGATTATTCCAAAATCCCCGTCTCAGCGAAGATATTCCTTGAAAAATGTTTCGATCTTATCAAAAGGAATAATATCTGTCTGATCGTACAAGTCTACATGACTTGCCCCGGGAATAATCATCAGTTCCTTATTATCCCCTTTCAACCGCTTGAAAGTATCTTCACTGAAATAGCGTGAATGGGCTTTCTCTCCATGAATCAGCAAGACAGCACTCCGAATCTCATCACAATAAGAAAGGATAGGCATATTTATAAACGAAAGTGCAGATGTTTTATTCCATCCGTTATTAGAATTCAAAGAACGCTGATGATATCCCCGCTTCGTTTTATAATAAGCATAATAATCCTTCACAAATTGAGGAGCATCTTCCGGAAGCGGATCAATCACTCCTCCAGCAAGTGCATAACTGCCGTTTTTCATATCTTCCGTACGCTGAGCATTCAGCTGTTTCCGAAGTTCATAACGCTGGTCTGCATTCATGGCATCAAAATAGCCGTTGGCGGTTACCCGGCTCATATCATACATCGTCGAAGCGACCGTTGCCTTGATGCGTGTATCAATGGCTGCTGCATTGATGGCAAATCCTCCCCAACCACAGATTCCCATAATTCCAATGCGGTCAGCATCCACCAGATCACATACAGACAGAAAATCGACTGCTGCACAGAAATCTTCCGTATTTATATCGGGAGAAGCTACATAACGCGGTTCTCCACTGCTTTCCCCTGTAAAAGAAGGATCAAAAGCAATGGTCAGAAATCCCCGTTCTGCCATTGTCTGAGCATACAAACCTGAGACTTGTTCTTTAACGGCTCCAAATGGTCCGCTCACGGCGATTGCAGGAAGTTTGCCTTCTGTCCCTTTAGGAATATACATATCTGCAGCCAGTGTAATACCATATCGGTTAACAAAGGTTACCTTCCGATGCTCTACTTTATTACTCTGTGGAAATACTTTATCCCACACTTCTGTCAGTTTTAAATCTTTCATACCATTACTGTTTTTTAAACCATTCTTACTTTGTGCATTCAAAGCTTCTCCAGTAAAAAGAAAAGCCAATAGAAAGCCAATAACCAGTTTATTCATAAGACTTCATTTTTATATTGCAAATGTAATGCCTGCCTGATTATTGTTAAGTACCCGAATTACAGATAATTGTATCTGGATTACGTTTTCAGGTACCCTTTGTGATTGTTGAATGGTATCATGTCAGATTTTTATTCCTAAAGCTCTGTGGGTGTACGAAATGAACTGATTAATTCCAGTAATTCCTGATTAGCACGGCCATTTATTGCAGCCTCCCGTTTCTCCTCAAAAAGATCTAAAGTAGCAGAACATTCTCCACAAATATCAATACCGGCTATTTTTTCATGACGAAAGACAACTGCCAGCAACTGCTCCAGTTCCTGAAGACTGAGAGATCCTTGATCCCAATTGGTTACAGCCGATTCTGGATTAAGTACATCCTTATCTATGGAAATATAAACAGGTTCATTAACATGCTCTGATGCAAAACGCTTCCAGGTTTCTTCCTGTTTCAGCGCTTTTTCTCCATAAAAACGAACCCTATCTCTGTAAATATCCGGCACTGCACGGATTAACGCCTCCGAGGCTCCGGCTACAACCACTTTCTGTAAATAAGGGTTCGTATCCAGCATATCCTTTACCCAGCTTCCGCAAGAAATCATATCCTCAAACAAAGGAGGTTGCATATCCGGATGATGATCAAAAACTAATAGAGAAAACGGATAGTTCAGTTTGTCCGTCCAGAATTTTGTCAGGTAATGATAATTTCCTGAGTCAATAAAATGAATTCCTTCTGCCGGATAATCCGCAATCAATCGTTTGAGAGAAGCAGCTCCTTCTTCATCACAATAGCATTCCGTCCCATACAAATGACGGCAATCCAGCCAAATACAGTTTTGATTACGGATAAATGGTTCATAGTTATACACTCCTGTAAAATCCATGATAATCAATTGTTTCTTCATATATCCTCCTTTTATGGAATCGTCGGACAAAGATAACAAACTTTTGATCACCGTTTTTTACGGATTGTGCTAAAATAAGTTTTCCACAACCCTGAACCGAATGTTCAGAAGTTGTGGAAAACTTAACTGATTATTTCAGACGAACAGAGTAAATGGATGGCTTCCCGTTTGACTGAAGAATACGAATCTGCAAACGCTGGGCGGATATCGGTTCATCCAGTTTGCAGGAAATTGTTCCATATCCCATAAAGCTTTCTCCACGCTGTTTGGGAATCACGCCACTCTGGTAAACCGGAACCCACTTTCCATTATCTTCCTTATCAATGGATAACTGTGTAATGCTATTTTCACCGATAATCAGGAATATCTCCTGAAACTTACTCTCTTTCCGTAAATTCACAGTCATGGAGGCCAATGAATCAGCAGACATCCATGAAGTAGAGACATCATTATCCACTGCATAAGACGGACCATAATGCAATGTATCATTCTTATAGATACTTGTAGCCTCAGCAGTAGCATCCGTAATCAAGGACTGAGGTTTCTTCAGTTCTTTTGGGAAAGGTTTTCCGTTTTCAATACCCAGTTGCCGGGCCAACGTCAGAATATTTTCGATTGCTTTCGGATTCTGCTTTCCCTGTGTATCTGGAGGAATATTCAGCAACAGACAGTTGTCATTAATTGTTGCCGTATAGAAAATGTCTGCCAGTTCTTCAACATCACGCACTGTAGTGTCTTCCGGATGACTGAACCAGTTTCCAATTACAGAAATTGTCTGTGTACTTTCAAATGGCAGATAATATTGCTTACCGCTGTGTGTATAAATTTTAGGATCATCAGCCACAGGAAGGAAAGGATCCCATAAACGAAAATCAGAAGGGAAATAAATAATAGAATCACCTTCCTGCATATCTACAGGACGTTTACCTATTGTCCAGTTGGTTGAGATCTGACAGTCCGGCTGCATACTTTTTACAAAATCATATACCTCCTGCAGATGCCAGTCTTCCGTTTTCCGGTCCCAGGCTCCGTCAAACCAAAGTTCATGAACCGGCCCATAACCGGTCATCAACTCCTGAAGCTGATTCTTCATATACTGAATATACACTTTTTTATCTTCATCCTGATAACAAGGCTCATGCCGGTCCCATAAAGAATAATAAACAGAGAATGCTATCCCTTCTTTCTGGCAGGCATCCGATACAGCCTTTACAATATCTACCTTATGCTCAATAGCCGGATTGGCAATGTCATGATCGGTATACTTACTATCCCACAAACAAAATCCGTCGTGATGCTTCGTTGTAAGAACAATCGAACGCATGCCGGCCTTTTTTGCATTTTTCACCCAGCCTGCAGCTTATTCTGCAATGTCAGCCGGTGGAGCATAAACTCCGGCAGCAGCAGTTCCGTCACTCCATTCTGCATTCAAATAAGTATTCATCCCGAAATGCAAAAACATACCATATTTCCGGTCAATCATAGCTTGCTGGCCCGGAGTAGGCTGAATAGTTGAATTAGAGTCCGTAGTTGAGCAACTTTGCATCATTCCCCCCAAGCAAAGCCCCAACATCAAAATGCCTGAATGTGTTAATCTTTTCATTTTCTTTTTATTTATTATCTAGGTTAATCGGCAACAAAGGTAACAAACTTTTTCAAGAACAAAACCCTTCCATCTGGAAACATGAAAGCAATTATGTAAAGAAGATTATACAAATGTCTAAAAAATGTTATAAAGCAGAGTTTTTTCAAGTAACCTCTTGCAGATTTCAGAAAAGTCCGTACCTTTGCAACGTGTTTTTCATAGTATTAGATTTAAGGTTAACAAAGGTTGGAGTACAGCGGTACTCCTTTTTTTTTGCCTAATCTCAACATCTCCTTTATCAAACAACATAATCCCAAGGAAAAACCACTCAAACCATTGATTGACAAACCAAAAATTCGTACTTTTGCAGAATCAATTGAAATTACGTAATTTAAATAAAATGAATCAAGAATTTGAGCTGATAGCCAAAACCTTCCAGGGGCTGGAAGAAGTACTGGCACGAGAACTCACCGAGCTGGGAGCCAGCAACATTGAAATCGGACGCCGTATGGTATCATTCACCGGCGACAAGGCCCTGATGTACAAAGCAAACTTTTGTCTTCGCACAGCCATCCGCATCCTGAAACCAATCAAACATTTCACTGCCAAAACAGCCGACGAGGTGTACGATGCTGTAAAAGCGATCGCCTGGGAGGAGTATTTGGACAACATGAGCAGCTTTGCTGTGGATGCCGTAGTATTCTCTAACGAATTCCGCCACTCCAAATTCGTTGCTTACAAAGTAAAAGATGCCATCGTAGATTATTTCCGTGAAAAAACAGGCAATCGTCCGTCGGTCCGTATCAGTAATCCGGACCTGGCTATCAACATCCATATAGCCGAAGATCAGTGTACTTTGTCTTTGGACAGTTCTGGAGAGTCTCTTCATCGTCGAGGATACCGTCAGGAACAGGTAGAAGCTCCGCTCAATGAGGTACTTGCTGCCGGAATGATCCTGATGACCGGATGGCGTGGAGAATGTGATCTGATCGATCCGATGTGTGGATCCGGAACAATTCCCATCGAAGCGGCCCTGATTGCACGCAACATTGCACCGGGTATTTTCCGCAAGGAGTTCGGCTTCGAAAAATGGAAAGATTTTGATCAGAATCTGTTAGACTCCATTTATAATGATGATTCACAGGAACGTGAATTTACACACAAGATTTATGGCTACGACAATAATCCGAGAGCAAACGAAATTGCTACTCATAATGTCAAGGCTGCAGGAGTAAGCAAAGACGTTATTCTGAAAATCCAGCCGTTCCAACAGTTCGAACAGCCAAAGGAAAAAAGTATTATTATCACCAATCCTCCGTATGGCGAACGTATCTCTTCCGGAGATTTGCTGGAACTGTATAGAATGATCGGTGAACGTCTGAAACACGCCTTCACCGGTAACGATGCATGGATCTTGAGTTATCGGGATGAATGTTTCGACCAGATCGGTCTGAAAGCTTCAGTCAAAATTCCTTTGTTCAATGGTGCACTGGAATGCCAGTTCCGTCAATATCAGCTGTTTGACGGTAAATACAAGGCTTTCCGTAGCGAAAACGCAGGAAAAGACTTTAAGCCCAGACGCAACACAGACTCTCCGCGTCCCAAAACACGTTCATTCTCGCGCGACGGAGAACAGAAGGGTTTCCGTAAAAAAGAAGACCGTCCATCCGGTTCCCGTAAAAACGAAGGCTTCCGCAAAGAAGAAGGCTTCCGCGGACGCAAGGCTGGTGACGGAAAAGAATTCACGCGCGAACGCCGTAACGAGTTCCGGTTCAAAGACGAATCAAAACCACGCACACCACGTCCTTCCACAGACGACGGACGCCCGAAACAGGCTCCCGGTCCACGCTACATGCATAGCCGCCGCAAACCGGAAATCGAGAGAGAAAACAATGAATCAATGGATAAACAATAATTACCGCTCAATCAAACAATGAAACGCGTATTCTTACTTGTATGCCTATTCTGTATGACAGCAACAGCTAGCTTCGCACAAGAAAAGAAATCCTATACCCTGGAAGATGTCATTCCGGGAGGAAACAATTACTTCAACCTGGCTCCGAAAAATATACCGGGACTACAGTGGTGGGGAGACGTTTGTGTACGTACAGATGTAGAAAACATCGTAACCATCAATGTCCGCAATGGAAAAGAAACTGTACTGGTAACACTTGATGAAGTAAACGAAGCACTTCTCAATGGAGAAAAACCTTTTCAGCCAACTCAGGAACTGAAACAGCTCCGTACACTGATGGGAGCTTCTCTTCCCTGGGGAGATCAGAAAGTAATTACATTCCGTCAGGGAAACTATATGGTATGGTATGATTTCGGTCAGAAAAAGATCAGCAATCTGTTCCGTCTGAACGAAAAAGCTGCCAATCTGGACTTCTGCAAGGAGAATGGCTACGTAGCCTATACCGTGGAAAGCAATCTTTGCATCGCACATGAAGGAGAAAAGGATTTGCAGATCAATCCTGACGAAAAGAAAGCAGATCCGATGGATATCGTATACGGACAGGCTGTTCACCGCAACGAATTCGGAATCTATAAAGGTACATTCTGGAGCCCGAAAGGAAACTGTCTGGCTTTCTATCGCATGGATCAAAGCATGGTAACTGCTTATCCGCAGGTTAATACCACTACCCGCATTGCAACCCTTGAACCGGACAAATATCCGATGGCAGGAATGACCAGCCATAAGGTAACCGTAGGAGTATATCATATTCAGAGCGGAAAAACAGTTTATCTGCAGGCCGGAGACCCGACAGACCGTTACTTTACCAATATCAGCTGGTCTCCTGATGAAAAGAGCATCTATGTTATCGAACTGAACCGTGACCAGAATCATTCACAACTGGTGCGCTACAATGCAGAAACCGGTGCCAAGGAAGCTATGCTGTTTGAAGAAACTCATCCCAAATATGTAGAGCCACAACATCCCATCGTATTCCTTCCCTGGGATAGCAACCAGTTCATCTACTGGAGCCAGCGCGATGGTTTCCATCACCTGTACCTTTATAATAAGGAAGGACAGCTGATCAAACAGCTGACACAAGGAGACTGGCTGGTTCAGGACATTCTGGGATTTAACACAGCCCGCAAAGAAATGATCATTGCGAGTACGGAAATCTCACCTCTGCAGACCAATATCTTCAGTCTGAATGTAAAGACAGGCAAACGCACACTGCTCGGCCAGCAGGACGGAACACACTCAGCACGTCTCTCTGCCAGCGGAACTTACCTGATTGACAACTTTACATCATTCAATGTTCCCCGTGAAATCAGCATTCTGCCGACCAACGGAAAGACCGGAATCAACCTGCTGACAGCTACTGATCCGATGAAAGAACAGTATAATCTCCCGGAAATCACACTGGGTACCATCAAGGCAGCCGACGGAAAGACAGATCTTTATTATCGTCTCATCAAGCCGGTCAACTTCGATCCTAACAAGAAATATCCCGCCATTATCTATGTATATGGAGGACCGCACGCTCAGCTGATCCACAACAACCGTTTCTATGATGCACGGGGATGGGATCTGTACATGGCTCAGAAGGGATATGTCATGCTGACCGTAGACAGCCGTGGAAGTGATAACCGCGGACTGGAATTTGAAAACTGCACATTCCGTCAGTTAGGTGTGGAAGAAATGAAAGATCAGGTGGAAGGAGCTAAGTTCCTCCAGTCACTGCCTTATGTAAATGCAGATAAGATCGGTGTACACGGATGGAGTTTCGGTGGATTCATGACTACTAACCTGATGCTCACTTACCCCGAAATCTTCAAGGTAGGTGTTGCCGGCGGACCGGTTATCGACTGGCAGTACTACGAAGTGATGTACGGTGAACGCTACATGGACACTCCGCAGACCAATCCGGAAGGCTACAAGAACTCAAACCTGAAGCTGAAAGCCGGTAACCTGAAAGGACGTCTGGAAGTGATCATCGGTGGAGCAGACCCCACCTGTGTGCCTCAGCACAGCTATACTTTCCTGCGTGCCTGCATTGATGCCGGAACGCATCCCGATTTCTTTGTCTATCCGGAAGACGGACACAACATGATGGGACGCGACCGTGTACATCTGCACGAGCACATCACCCGCTACTTTGAAGATCATCTGAAGTAAAGCAAAACAAGAAAAGTCAAACCCATAATAACAAAACGAATTATGAAACTCTTATTGTTAGGCTCCGGGGGCCGCGAACATGCACTGGCATGGAAGATTGCACAAAGCCCTAAAATAGAGAAACTATACATTGCACCGGGAAATGCCGGTACACGTGAAGTGGGCGAAAACGTAGCTATCAAGGCTGACGATTTCGATGCCATCAAGCAATTCACTCTCGACAACGATATCCAGATGGTGGTTGTAGGTCCGGAAGATCCGCTGGTAAAAGGAATCTACGACTATTTCCGCAACGATGAAGCGTTGAAAAACATTCCGGTCATCGGTCCTTCAAAAGCAGGTGCCGTACTGGAAGGAAGCAAGGAATTCGCCAAAGGATTCATGCAGCGTCATCACATCCCGACCGCAGGCTACAAGAGCATCACAGCCGACAACCTGGAAGAAGGACTGGCTTATCTGGAAACTCTTCAGGCACCCTACGTGCTGAAAGCCGACGGACTGTGTGCTGGAAAAGGCGTACTGATTCTCCCGACTCTGGAAGAAGCCAAGAAAGAACTGAAAGAAATGCTGGGCGGCATGTTCGGAAATGCTTCAGCAACAGTTGTGATTGAAGAATTCCTGAGCGGAATTGAATGCTCCGTATTCGTACTTACCGACGGTAAGAGCTATAAGATCCTGCCCGAAGCCAAAGACTACAAACGTATCGGTGAAGGCGACAAAGGACTGAACACCGGAGGTATGGGTTCCGTATCTCCCGTTCCGTTTGCCGACAAGGAATGGATGCAGAAAGTAGAAGACCGCATCATCCGTCCTACAGTTGAAGGACTGGCAGCTGAAGGTATTGACTACAAAGGATTCATCTTCTTCGGACTGATCAATGTGAAGGGTGATCCGATGGTCATCGAATACAATGTCCGTATGGGTGATCCCGAAACGGAAAGCGTCATGCTGCGTATCAAGAGTGATCTTGTAGATCTGTTTGAAGGCGTAGCTGCAGGCAATCTCCACGAAAAAGAACTGGAAATCGATCCCCGCTCAGCAGTATGCGTCATGCTCGTATCAGGCGGCTATCCGGAGGCTTACGGAAAAGGTTATCCCATCAGCGGTATTGAGGAAGCCAAAGCCGGAGGCAGCATCGTATTCCATGCAGGAACAGCTGTTAAAGACGGACAGATCGTGACATCCGGAGGACGTGTCATCGCAGTCAGCTCATATGGAGCCGACAAGGCAGAAGCCCTGGCACAGTCATTCTGCAATGCCGGAAAGATCAGCTTCGAAAAGAAATATTTCCGTTCTGATATCGGATTCGACCTCTAATCATCCGACAATGGCAATAAGAAACAGATTTCAATATGAAGTGGCAACGGGAAGAATGACGCTTCCTGTTGCCATTCTCATTGCATTACTGGTTTGGGGGAGCACTTGCAGAGAATGGACCGAACTGGTTTCAATGGCTCTTTGTGCAGCAGGCACTTATCTTCTCATTGAGCTGAATACTACTTTTGCCCTTATCCATACACGCACTACCCTTTCCTCGGCCCTGTTTCTGACACTTTATGCCTTCTGTCCTTTTCTCCATGCCTACACACCGGCAGTCTGGCTTCCGGTTCTCTTTTTGGGCATTCTGTTTGCCCTGTTTCAGAGTTACGAAGCCTTCTATGCCTCTACTCCTGTGTACCATGCCTTTCTGTTGCTCGGACTAGGAAGTCTGGCCATTCCTCCCGTGCTTTATCTTATTCCTCTTATATATATTGCAATGGGAGATCTGCGCTCCTTCAGTGCACGCACTTTTTTTGCCGGATTGGTAGGAATTGCAACCCCTTACCTGTTTCTGCTCAGCTATCATCTGTATTTGGGAAATCTGGAATCTGCCTATGACACCCTTCTCTCCTCATTCCGCCCCATGCCGATTGATTACAGTATACTCAGTCTGGAACAGGCCGTTTCAGGCGGCATTGTCCTGCTGATCATACTTATTTGCAGTGTTCGTAGCCTCATGGCAACCTATCAGGAAAAGGTACAGACCCGTATCATGCTCCGCACCTTGCTGATTCTGGAAGCAGGTATCCTGCTGCTTTTACTGCTTCAGCCTCATCTGTTCAATGCACTGTTCCCGCTACTGATTGCCTTGGGAGCCCTGCCTTGCGGACATCTCTTTGCTCAGACATATAATCGTTTCACCCGTATATTCTTCGGCACAGCATTGCTTCTGATTCTGATGCTGGGCTTGTTTAACTTATGGATGCATTTATTCAGTTTCTGACCGAGTGGGGCTATTGGGGAATGTTTCTCTCCGCTTTCCTCGCCGGTACCATTCTGCCTTTCAGTTCCGAAGCCGTCATGCTGGCCTGCGTCGGTCTGGGACTTGATCCGGTTCTGTCCACACTAGCCACCACTGCTGGAAACGCCCTCGGCGGACTGACCTGTTACTGGATCGGTCACCTGGGAAAAATGGAATGGATTGAAAAATATTTCCGGGTAGATCATAAACAGCTGGAGAAAGCCACACGCTTTATTCACGGACGCGGTTCCTGGATGGCCTTTTTCTCTTTTCTGCCCATCATCGGCGATGCTGTCCTGATTGCCCTCGGCCTGATGCGTGCCAATGTGTGGATCGTCACTTTCTCAATGACCCTCGGAAAACTGGCCCGCTATGCCATTCTTGTTGCCACGACCACTGAACTGTTTCTCTAAAAACAACCAATAATGAAAGAAAGAACCCTCGAAAAGACAGCCGACGGAAGCTATACCCTCTTTGTTCCGGAAATGGACGAACATTATCATTCCGTAAAAGGTGCACGGACTGAATCAGAACATATCTTTATCAACATGGGATTGAAACAAAGTCCTGCTGCTGCACCTCATGTACTTGAGATCGGTTTCGGAACAGGTCTCAACGCTTTTCTGACTCTACTGGAAGCTGAAACAAGCGGACGCGACATCCGTTTCACAACCCTGGAACGCTACCCATTGCCCGAAGATCTCATCCGCCAGATGAATTATCCCGAACAGATCGCTCCCCAGCGCAGTGAGGCATTCAACAGTCTTCATCGCGCTGCATGGAATGTTCCTGTACAGATAACCCCCCATTTCACCCTCTGTAAAATAGAAACTGACTTCACCACCTGGCAGACCGATGAACGATTTGATGTAATTTATTTCGATGCCTTCGCTCCCGAAAAACAACCCGAAATGTGGAGCCAGTCTCTGTTTGATCACCTGTATGCTTTACTCCGGCCTGCCGGTATCCTCACAACTTATTGTGCCAAAGGTGTCATTCGCCGGATGCTCCAGTCTTCCGGTTTCCACGTGGAACGTCTTCCGGGACCTCCGGGTGGGAAACGTGAGATTCTGCGTGCAAGTAAGGTTAAACCCCGTCCTTAAAAAAGCCTTCCAGGTTTTAAAAAAACGCTTCGGCGTACACGAGAAAAGGCTTCGATGTTTTGATGAAAAGACTTCGACGTTTTCCAGACGTACTTCCTATCAGTTTTTTCATATTCACCCTCCCTCCTTTTCGTGAGAAAACATTTAAAAGTCTTTTCTCTTTCTTCAGAAATGTTTCTAAAAATCTTTTTCGCTTTTGTCAAATCAACGCAAAACTATTGTAAAAGCATACATATTTTCACAATTTGTCGATTTTGTCGTTAAAATGTATTGATTGACAAACCGAATCAAGCTATTCATGTTTATGTTTGCTCTTGCCGAGGCGGAAGAGGTTAGACAAAATCCTCAAAACGACGCGGTGCTTGAAAACTTGAATAACTTTGAAAACGAAACTTGTTAACTTGAATTTTGAGGATATATCTGCAAATATAAGGAAAAGATTTTACTTATTAAAACTGGAATATTAACTTTTTAAAACTTGGATTTACTTATGAAAAAGAAATTCATTGCAGTGTCAGTACTGATTTGCGCATTGGCACTGGGTTCAACGACACTTACTTCTTGTGTTGACGACAACGAATCAGCATCAGTTACCGCTATCCGTGATGCAAAAGCAAAACAGTTAACTTCTTTGGCTAATTACCAGCAAGCTCAAGCTGATGCTGAAAAGATTATTGCTGAAGCAGAAGCTGCTATCAGAAATGCAGAAGCCCAAGCAAAACAAATTGAGAATGAAAGTGCTTCTGTAGATTTGGAAATAAAAAAAGCAACTCTAGCAACAGATATTGAAGCTGCAAAAGCAAAAGCAGAAGCCAATCTTATGATCCAGCAAGCAGCATTAGCTCAAGCTAAAGCTGAACTTCTGAAAGTTGAAGATGCTGTTGATTTGGCAACTAAAGCAAAAATCAACAATCTTATTGCAGCTGCTGATGCAATCATGAATGGTGGCACTTACACTCTTTACGGAACAGGTATAAACTATGATCCTAATACTGGAGATCCTACTTGGGCATATGCCACAGAAAAAACTGTAACCATTAATCCTGATGAATCATTAATCGGAACATCAGGTAGCCAACAAGTTGGTCTTAAGTATCAATTGATTAATAAAAAGGCTGACAAAGTAAATGCCGAATATGATTTGACAGATACTAAATTAAAAATTGCTGAATTCGTAAGAAAAGAAAAAATTAATTTAGCAGTAAATCAAGCTTTACTCGCAGAATATCAGAAATACAGTAATACAGATAAAGAAACTGCAGAAAAAGCTGCTAATGAAGCAAAAGCCAAACTTAATGGTTTACAAAACACATTGGATCAGGCAGAAGCTGTAGAAATTGCAGAAGCTGCAAAAATCAATGCGGCTTATACAGCTATTTTAGCAACAGAAGTCGAAAAATTCCTTAATGCAAATTCTGACTTCGATGAAGGTGGAACATATGCTGTTGTAACAAGAGAAGCCGTTGAAGCTGAAACTGTTACCGTTACACATGATGATGGTACAGTTGAGGATGCAACTCCAAATTATGCTTGGACTGGAACTTATAGAAATATTGGAACTGCTACTAATCCTGATTATATTAAGGATACGAGAGCTTCTGCAAAAGAACAAATAATCGTTGACGAAGAAGCACTTGCAGCAGAAGTTACAAAAGCTGCAAGAGATTTGGATGTAGCTCAAACCAATTACGATGCAGCTGTAAAAGTCCAAACTGAAGGTTTGAAAGATGCAGCTCTGGTAAAAGATGCTCCAGGTTATCAAGCATGGGATTTCAATAATGACTCAGGCTTAGATCTTACTACTGCTACTTATAAAGATTTGAAAGACGCTACAGCAGCTGCCCAGAAGGCTTATGACAAAGAAGCAACCCAAGCCAATAGAAATGCATTGGATCGCGCAGAAGCAGACGAAGCTACTTATGTTGCTTATTTTGATGTAGACGATACAGCATTGGAAAATGCTAAAGAAGCTAAAGCAGCAATTGATGCACTTAATACTCTCTTAACTGGTGATGCATTCAAGGCTTATACTGCTGCATACGAGGCTTATATTGCAGCTCACGATGCTAATGTTGCTTCTGCTACTGCCACTTTGAAAGCACAACATAACTATGATGTTCAAGATGATCTTGCTACAACATTGGCTAATGTAGCTGCTGGATATACTGATTGGGCAGAAGAAATCAATACAAAAGAAAAAGCAATCAATAATGCTGAGAAGAATATTGCTAATATGACTGATGACGGTACAACTACAGGTGGTTATACTGAGGCTTCTCGTCAGGCTTATATCGATGCTTTGGATGTTGAAATTGCTCGCCTTGAAAAGGAAATTTCTATCAAACAGGCTCAGTATGACAGCTACATGAGTCAGGTTGAAGCCCTTATCAACGGTGAAGAAACTCCAGAAGTTCCTGAAACTCCGGAAGAAGGTGGCGAAGAAACTCCTGCTGAATAAGCAAAGGTCTCTTGAAACAAGATGCTAATAGCAAAAAGTTTATAATCCGAAGGAAGGAGGAGCAATCCTCCTTTCCCGAAGGATAAACCCAACAACAAAACAGAAGAATATGAAAATCAATAAACTTTTAATATTAGCCGCACTCCCGATGATTGGACTTACAGCCAATGCCCAGGATAAAGGTCCGCAAAAGAATGACTTTACCGTGGCAGCAACCGTAAGTTATAACAATACAGTAATGCAGAATGCTGCCGTAGGCACTCTGCCCAGCTACAATGGTTTCCAGGCTCAGTCAACCAACTGGAATGACAAGTCTCTACAAGTGGGAATCGAAGGTGGCTGGTTCTTCCTCGACGAATGGAAACTGGTATTGGGAGGAGGCATGAGTATCACCAAACATCCGGGTTATTCGGGCGTGCCGGGAACTGCCGACAGCGACGAATCATTCGAATGGGGTGATGTTCCAAGCTACGGCGCTGTAGCTGATCAGAACTTCGTGCAATTCAATGTTTACACAGGAGTTGATCGCTACTTCAAGACGAAAGTCGACGGTCTGTATCTCTATGCCGGAGCACGCGTGGGTTACGCCTACGGACGTAACATCTCATTCACCGACGATGAGTACAACATGGGTAAATCAGTTGGCGAAGCGTTCAACGTACGCGGAGCACTGACCGGAGGTGTAGAATATTACATCACAGACGGCCTGTTCGTAGGTGCACAGGTTGACCCGTTTGCTTACACCTACAACCGCAGCTTGATCAAGCCGCAAGAGGGACTGAGCAACCTCGATGCCAATAGTCATAACTATTCCATCCTGGCAGCCCCGACAATTAAAATTGGATTCAAGTTTTAATAGATACACGTAGAGTACTATTAAGGGGGAAGGCTCTGTCGGGAGACAGGGCCTTCATTCATTTTTCCTTCTTCCTAATCTGACGAAACTTCGGATTCTTGCTTTCAGACTTCGGAAAGATTTTGTAGCTTTGCGAAGAATACTCTATCTAATATCTGAATATATGTGTATAAAAAAATATCTTTTCCTGCTTCTGGCGGTGCTGTCACTTGCTTCATGTGCCGGAAACGGGAATAATGACAAGCGGCAGACTCTGACCGTAACCATCGAACCGCTCCGCTATTTCACGGAAGCTATTGCCGGGGATAAATTCAATATTGTCAGCATGGTACCCGAAGGAAGCAATCCTGAAACGTATGACCCTACCCCGCAACAGCTGGTGAAACTGGCCAAGAGTAAGGCATACCTGCAAATCGGACACATCGGATTCGAACAGGCATGGATCAAAAAGTTACAGGCAAATACACCGAACCTGCCGTTCTACGACATGTCGGAAGGCATTGATCTGATTCATGAAATCAACGGACATACGCACGGAAAGGAAGACAAGCACGCACATGGTGTGGAACCGCACATCTGGAACTCCACACAGAATGCGGCTATCCTGGCTGAGAATATCTATAAAGTTCTGTGTGAACTGGATCCGGCCAGCGAATCTTATTTTCATCAGAGACTGGACAGTCTGGAAAAAGAAATACAGACTACTGACAAGGAAGTACAGGAACTGATGGAGCATGCCGACCAGGCTTTCCTGATTTATCATCCGGCACTGAGTTATTTTGCCAAAGATTACGGAGTGAAACAGATCAGCATCGAAGAAGGAGGAAAAGAACCTTCACCGGCTCACCTGCAGGAACTGATCAGAACCTGCCGCGAAAATCAGGTACGGATCATCTTCGTACAGCAGGAGTTTGACGTGCGCAATGCGGAACTTATTGCCAAGGAACTGGGCGTGCAGGTTGTTTCCATTAATCCGCTCAGCTACCGCTGGAAAGAAGAAATGCTCAAGGTGGCACGGGCTTTGTCGAACCCTGACAAGAACAGCGGCGTATGAAAACACCGATCCTGCAAATGACCGGCATCTCTGCCGCCTACGACAACAAAACAGTTCTGGAGAACATCAACCTGACAGTGTTCGAACGGGATTTCCTCGGTGTCATCGGACCCAACGGAGGAGGAAAGACCACTCTCATCAAGGTGATGCTGGGCTTGCTGAATCCCACCGCCGGCAAGGTGACTTTTTATCAGGAAGGAAAAGAGGTGCCCGAAATCAGCATGGGCTACCTGCCTCAGTATAATTCCATCGACAAGAAATTCCCAATCTCGGTCTACGAGGTCGTGCTTTCGGGACTGAACCGGCAGAAATCACTTTTCCGGTCGTTCTCGCCTGCCCAGCATGAACAGGTGAAACAGGTCATTGCACGCATGGGACTGGAAGGACTGGAGAAAAGAGCAATCGGACAACTGAGCGGCGGACAGCTGCAACGGGCCTTACTGGGACGGGCACTCGTCTCCAATCCGCAGGTTCTGATTCTGGATGAACCCAATACCTATATCGACAAGCGTTTCGAAGCGAAGTTATATTCTCTGCTGGAAGAAATCAACCGCGAGCGGGCCATCGTACTGGTGAGCCACGACATCGGTACCGTCCTGCAAAATGTAAAGAGTATTGCCTGTGTCAACGGCACACTCGACTACCATCCCGACACGGAGGTGCCTGCGGAATGGCTGGAAGAACACTTCGGATGCCCCATCGAACTGCTCGGCCACGGGAATCTGCCCCACAGAGTCCTGAAATGCCATCACCACTGATTTCTTTGAAAACTTTAAGACGCGTGAACCTCGCTGGAAGTAAATTCTTTACTATCTTTGCCGCATTGAATGTTAATGAAATAACAAAATGAAGCAACAGTACAACAAGATTAACAATCTGGTGGGTTGGATCACGTTTGTCATTGCAGCTTTCACTTACTGCATGACCATCGAACCGACTGCCAGCTTCTGGGACTGCCCCGAGTTTATCACGACCGGGTACAAGCTGGAGGTGGGACATCCGCCCGGCGCACCTTTCTTCATGCTGACAGCTAACCTGTTCAGCCAGTTTGCCAGCGATCCTTCACAAGTAGCCATGATGGTAAATATCATGAGCGCACTGATGAGCGCGGCATGTATTCTCTTCCTTTTCTGGAGCATTACGCACCTGACACGGAAGCTCATCTGCCCGGATCTGGACCAGCTGACCAAAGGAAAACTGATCTCAATCATGGGAGCAGGCGTTGTCGGAGCACTGGCCTACACATGGAGTGATACATTCTGGTTCAGTGCCGTCGAAGGAGAAGTATATGCTTACTCAAGCCTGTTCACGGCCATCGTGTTCTGGCTGATCCTGAAATGGGAAAACCGCGCCGACGAACCTCACAGCGACCGCTGGCTGATCCTGATCGCTTACCTGACAGGACTTTCCATCGGTGTTCACCTGCTGAACCTGCTGTGTATTCCCGCCATCGTACTGGTATACTATTATAAAAAACACCCGCAGGCCAATCTCAAAGGAAGTCTGCTGGCACTTGTCGGCTCCATGATCCTGGTAGCAGCCGTACTTTACGGTATCGTTCCGGGCATCGTGAAAGTAGGCGGATGGTTCGAACTGCTCTTTGTCAACAGCTTCGGCATGCCGTTCAACACGGGAGTCATCGTCTACCTGGCTGTTCTGGTTGCCTCACTCGTATGGGGTGTCTATGAAAGCTACACGCAGAAGAGCCGCAAGCGCATGAACATTTCGTTCCTGCTCACCGTCGGTCTGCTGGGAATTCCGTTCTACGGCCACGGCACCGGCAGCGTAGTCATCGGTATCATCGTTCTGGCGATACTGGCCATCTATCTGTTTGCCAACCTCAGCGAGAAATACCGGGTCAGCGCACGCACGCTGAACACCAGCCTGCTGGCCATGATGATGATCGTGGTAGGATATTCTTCATACGCTGTCATCGTGATCCGTTCGTCAGCCAATACGCCGATGGATCAGAACTCTCCGGAAGACATCTTTACTCTGGGTGAATATCTGGGACGCGAACAGTACGGAACCCGTCCGCTGTTCTACGGACAGACATACGCTTCGAAACCGGCCCTGAAACAGGTGGACGGCGGATGCATGTACGACGTGACAGAAGGAGCTCCGGTGTACCAGCGCAAGGAAAAAGAACGTCCGGATGAAAAAGACAGCTACGAAATCGTACGCAACAAGACGGAATACAAATACGCACAGAACATGCTCTTCCCCCGCATGTGGAGCTCGGATCATGCCTCAGCCTACGAACAATGGCTGGGAGGTGTGGAAGGCAAACAAGTGCCTTACGACCAGTGTGGTGAAATGATCATGGTGAAGGTTCCTACCCAGTGGGACAACATCAAGTTCTTCTTCATCTACCAGTTGAACTACATGTACTGGCGCTACTTCATGTGGAACTTTGCCGGACGCCAGAACGACATACAGGGACAGGGAGAAATCGAACACGGCAACTGGATTACGGGCATTCCGTTCATCGACAACGCACTGGTGGGCGACCAGACTCTCCTGCCCGGCGAGCTGAAGAACAACAAGGGACACAACGTATTCTACTGTCTGCCGCTGCTGCTCGGACTGATCGGTATGTTCTGGCAGGCTTACCGCGGAAACAGAGGCATCCAGCAGTTCTGGGTGGTATTCTTCCTCTTCTTCATGACGGGACTTGCCATCGTGCTCTACCTGAACCAGACTCCGCTCCAGCCGCGTGAACGCGACTATGCATATGCCGGTTCGTTCTATGCCTTTACCATCTGGATCGGTATGGGTGTAGCCGCCATTGCCGAATGGCTGCAAAAGAAGAAAGTGAGTGAAACCGCAGCTGCCGGAATCGCTACCGTAGTCTGCCTGCTGGTTCCCATCCAGATGGTAAGCCAGACATGGGACGACCACGACCGCAGCGGCCGGTATACCTGCCGCGACTTCGGACAGAACTACCTGAGCACCGTGCCGGAAAAAGGAAACCCGATTCTTTTCACCAACGGTGACAACGATACATTCCCCCTGTGGTATAACCAGGAAACAGAAGGATTCCGCACCGATGTGCGCGTCTGCAACCTGAGCTATCTGCAGACAGACTGGTACATTGACCAGATGCGCCGTCCGGCCTACGACTCTCCTTCAGTACCGATCAACTGGGAACGTATAGACTACGTATCCGGCCACAACGAAGCTGTTTATGTACGTCCGGAAGCCATGAGCACCGTCATGAACTATTACAAACAGAATCCCGAAGAAGCCAAGCAGGAATTCGGAGACAATCCTTACGAACTGAAGAACATTCTGAAGCACTGGGTTCGTTCGCCGAAAGAAGGCCTGCAGATGATTCCTACCGACAGTATCGTACTGAAACTGGACAAGGAAGCCATCAAGCGTTCGGGTATGCTGGCACCGGATTCCATTCCGGAATACATGCACATTTCACTGAAAGGCAAGCACGTGCTCTACAAGAGTGAGCTGATGATGCTGGAAATGCTGGCCAATGCCAACTGGGAACGTCCCATCTACATGGCCATCACCGTAGGTTCGGAAAACCATCTGAACCTGACCAACAACTTCCTGCAGGAAGGTCTGGCCTACCGCATCACTCCGTTTGACAACGTGAAGCTCGGACGCCGCCTGGACAGCGAAAAGATGTACGACAACCTGATGAACAAGTTCAAGTTCGGAGGAATCGACAATCCGGACATCTATCTGGATGAAACCGTCCTGCGCATGTGCGACACTCACCGCCGCATGTTCGTACAGCTGGCCACCCAGCTGATCCGCGAAGGCAAGAAGGACAAAGCCCTGAAGGCTCTGGACTACTGCGAGAAGGTCATCCCGAGCACGACTGTCCGTCACGACTACGTGATGAGCAGCTCAAAGGAAATGGCTCATGACTACATCGAGCTGGGCGAACATGCCAAAGCCGACAACATCCTGAGACAGCTGGCTGACAATGCCGTGGAATACATTTCCTGGTACATGAGCCTGGACGATGTCCGCTTCACAGGTGCATACGAAGACTGCACACGCTATTTCTACATCCTGGACGATGTATGCAAGGAAATGGAGTTGCTGAAAGATCCGTCGACCGGCAAAGTCATGAATTCGGCTGCACACTATACACAGAAATTTGAACAGCTCTACAAGCTGCTGGAACAGCGTGTAGGCAAAAAGTAAAAGAACAGAAGGCACAGCGCGTTCTCCCTGCGGAGTAATGCGCTGTGCCCTAAATTTTAAATAAAGTGCTGATAGAACAACCCCCTCAAATCGTACGCTGGCTTTATCCCCGTGCCCTCTGGCGCATGGACAAGAAGGTAAAAGCCGTTTACCTGACCTTCGATGACGGCCCGATCCCGGAGATAACTCCCTGGGTACTGGACCTGCTGGACAAATATCACATCAAGGCAACCTTCTTCATGGTGGGAGACAATGTACGCAAGCATCCGGAGGAGTTCCGGATGGTAGTCGAAAGAGGGCACCGCATCGGCAACCACACCTTCAATCATATCCGCGGATTCGAATACCTGAGCCGGAACTATCTGGCCAATGCCGACAAAGCCGACGCCTATCTCCATACGGATCTGTTCAGACCGCCGCACGGACACATGCGATGGCTGCAATATATGGTCCTGAAACGGAAATACCGCATCGTGATGTGGGATCTTGTAACCCGCGACTACAGCAAACGGCTGAACGGCCGGCAAGTATTTGCCAAGGTGAAGAAATATGCACGCAACGGCTCCATCATCACGTTCCACGATTCCCTGAAATCGGAAAAGAACATGAAATATGCCCTGCCCCGCTCCATCGAATGGCTGCTGGAACAAGGCTATGAATTCAAGGTGTTCGACTGACACTGTCTGCCTGACAGACCGGGAAGACCATTCAGACCGGTCACAGCATAACCTATCATATACGGAAACACATGGACAATTATCCGGAAATAAGCAACATCAGAAAAAGCATCAAAAGCCATTATCCCGTTTCTGATGAATCCATCGACCTGCTCGGGAAGCATTTCAGGAAACACCTTTTCCCTGCAAAGCATCTGATTATCAGAGGATGTATTATTGACAGGAATGTCTATTTCATTGAAAAAGGCATCACACGTTCTTTTATTTTACACAATGGAAAACAAATAACGACATGGTTTTCCAAAGAAGGAGATGCCGCTTGTGGCTCATGGGACTTATATCGCAACAAAGTTGGCTTTGAATATGTAGAAACGTTGGAAGAAACTACAGCTTATTCTGTCTCAATAGTGCAGTTGAATGAATTGTATCGGTCTTACATAGACCTTGCAAATTGGATGCGGGTGTTACAGCAAGAAAACTTCCTTCGCTTGCAAGACATACATATCCGCCGATTAAACTGGTCTGCCAAAGAACGTTATGAACATTTGATAAAAGAATGTCCCGAACTTTTCCAAAGGGTGAACTTGGGATATATAGCTTCTTTCTTGGGTATCACGCAACAATCGCTGAGTCGAATAAGAGCTAATGGGCGTTTTTTAACATAAGGTAAAGGGAAAGTTATTTCTTCTTCCTAATTTTGTCAAATTAAACAATATGCAAAGATTATGGATAAGCAAGGGCAGGAATACCAATGGTTGGAATGGGCTAAAGAGCTTCAGTTCATTGCGCAAGCGGGACTGACTTATACAAAAGACCTTTTTGACAAGGAGCGTTTTGAGCGCATTCGGGAAATATCAGCCGAAATAATGAGCCTGCAAAGC
>OGDU01000221.1_pt1 | contig 59995 bp, 56 predicted proteins | sample 1570371 | NCBI WGS metagenome assembly OGDU01 (sample SAMEA2581977, study PRJEB24529) | metagenome | biome: Human gut stool | place: China | collected 2011
TCTACGTGGACGGCATCTACCTGCGCCGCAACTGGGGCGGAGAGTACGAAAATGTTTCTGTTTTGGTGGCGATTGCCGTGAATGAGGACGGTTTTCGTGAGGTTTTGGGCGCTGCCGAGGGCATGAAGGAGGACAAGGCCAGCTGGGTCAGTTTCTTCCAATGGCTTCGTGGACGCGGCTTGGACGGCGTAAAGCTCATCGTCGGCGACAAGTGCATGGGGATGCTGGAGGCCGTGGGCGAGGTGTTTCCAGACGCCAAATATCAGCGCTGCACGGTGCATTTCTACCGCAATATTTTCTCTGTTGTGCCCAAATCCAAGGTTAAAATTGTGGCAAAAATGCTCAAGGCGATCCACGCCCAGGAGAGTAAGAAGGCGTCCCGCGAGAAGGCAAAGGCTGTGGTCGCCGAGCTGCGCGCCATGAAACTGAAGGAGGCTGCCAAGAAGGTCGAGGACGGCATTGAAGAGACGCTGACCTACTGCGATTTTCCCAGCGAGCATTGGACGCGTATCCGCACCAACAACGTGATCGAGCGGCTGAACCGGGAGATCCGCCGCCGGACCCGCGTGGTGGGGACATTCCCCGATGGCAACTCCGCCCTGATGCTGGTCTGCGCGAGGCTACGCCATGTGGCGGGCACCCAGTGGGGCTGCAAGAAATATATGAATATGAAGCACTTGGAGGCGGCTCTGGACGACACCTCTATTGCCGGCTGACTTCACTCAGCCGGAGCCTGCAAATAAATTTGCGCATAAATCTTGACGGGACCCATTGAGCGACTTTTTTGCCGAGTCGGGAACTTGACACATCGACGGCGTCACCGAATATGAAGACAGATAATGAAAATCACCGAGCATTGCCTGTGAAGGCATTGCTCGGTGATTTCTTCGATTAATTCATAGAGATTGCTTGGTGCAGCTTTAGCAGTTAGTTTTGATTCTACAGATTTAGAAGCTGCAAGTCTAACTTCGTGTTGTCAATGTAGTGCCGGTACATCATTTCCGCAGGCAGCAATCGCACCTGAATGTCCTGCAGTCCCAGTTCACTTAGCATGGAAAGGGATGCAGTTCCTTTTTCGACTATTTCAGCAGAAGAAGTCGGCATGAGGAAGCAGTTCCGCACTGCGCCGATCTGATGTGCTTCCACAAACGGCTGATAGGCCAACTGGTACAAATACTGCTTGGTGATGGACTCGATACCGGGCTGACCACGCAGCTTTTTGTTATGCTCCAATTGGATGTTATAGTATTTGGCATCAAAAATAACAAACTGATAGTTCCCATCGACATTAACAATGGAAATAAGGTCTGGGATGAGCGTATCCTCGGCCTGCTTTACAAACAACTCACTGTTTGGAGCAGTCCCAGACCACTGCGGTTTATCAATCAAATCAATGAGTTTCTTATGCCGCATATCGCGGTATTGCTCGGCCAACGGTACAGGCAGTCGCAGTCCGCCGATTGGCTTCTGCAACTGGTTGTCCATTACTTCCGCACAGACCTTTTCCCATACCAGATTGAAGCTGTTCGTTCCGAACATACTGAAGCAGTCCAGATCGTCCAGTGCGCTGCTGTTTGCTATGTAGGCATACAGCGTTTTCAGCAGAAGCTGTTTGCGGGTATTGAACTGGGCATTGAGTTCTTTGGCAATGCGTTCCAGGACATACTCTTTGTCACCGAAATCCTCAATATGCTCATCGGAAATATCGACACCCATAATATCGAACAAATCCAACAGGTCGGCATCTCGTAATTCCTCCGTGCATCGAGTAAGGATACACTCATGCAGGCGTTTGAAGAAATCAAAATCGTCATTCACACGCTTCATAGTCAGCAATACTGGGTAATATGGCCGGTTGTTGCTTAAGAGAGTGAATGTTTCGTTGATGGTCTTATCCCAAAGGATGTCACCGGACCCGTTGGATTCGATGATGTCCTGTGTGTTGGTATAGGCACCATACTCAAAATAATCCTGGAGGAGGAACAGCATAACAGCCAACATATTAAATGCGCTGCTGTCACTCGTATCGTTGTACATACGAATGATCTGTTCCTTGGAATTGTACTTTTCCAGAACCTTCAGCACTCGTTTCAGTTCTGCTTTGGGAGTAGTGGCATCAAGCAGATATTTCGGATAGCATTTCAGCACACGCCCCTCAATTGTAATTACACCTACAAAAGTGAATACATAGAGATATTCGTTTTCACCGACCTCAACATCAGCGATTTCGATGTCCTCATCCAACAAATCGGTGAGATCCTTCTGTGTGTCATTTGCTTTTACGGCCTTCAGAACGCCATATTCTTTCAGACGCTTCAGAATGCGGACAGTCTTTTCCTCGGAGCAATGAAACTCTTTAACCAGGTCTTCCTGGGTATAGCGTTTTTGTTCTCGTAAAAATACTGAAATCATTCTCCATCATCCTCTGGGACATTATCAATAAACTGGCTACTGATTCCTTCGCAGAAAATGTAAACACCCTTGGTGTCAAATTCTCTGCAAATCTTGGAATACTGGTTCTTTGCCTTCTCATCGCAGCCGCCGAACAGAGTAATGCGCTTCTGCTTTGCGGCATCATCGAACAGGTACATAATGACCTTGTTCTTAAATATACGGGTAAAGACGGCAGGGTCAATCATTTCACCCTCCGGCAGATTTTTCTTGGAGATGAAATACGGGCCCATCAGCTTATCCTCGTTCACCTTATAAGTGAGCAGCTCATTGTTGATGGCTTTGCGGAGAGCATTCCACTCCACAACACGGCGATAATCGCCTTGACCGAGGACAACCTTTTTGCCCACAATTCCGGCTTCACTGTCATCGATGCCCAAATAGGTGAAGTCCCATCTGCGCTTAAAAGCGGTATCCATCGGGAATACGCCCTGGTCAGCACTGTTCATGGTAGCCCAGATGAACATATTGTCTGGAATGCGGATTTCAGCGTAATCGTCGGGGTTGCCGCCGAGTTCTTCTGCCAGATACTTTTTGATGTCCTCGGATGCCTGGATCGGATATTCACTAACCTCGTCATCACCACGGTCAAGCAACTGGAATACGTCACCGAACACAGCAGCAACATTGGCACGATTGATTTCCTCGATCACAAGTAGGAAAGGCTTGGGGGCATCAGTTCTGCTGTTCTGAAGGGCTTTTACATAGGTTCGCATAAACGGACCAGGCACATAAGAATATGTGATTGCGTCCTTGCCATCGCTGTCCTTGCAGGGCACCGGCTTATATGTACCGACAAAATTGGCGTAGGAATAATCTGGGTGGAAAGTCACTCGCTCGTATTCGCCACCATCTGTAAGCAGGTCATCCTTTTCATGGTTCAGAGTAAAGCTCTTACCAGTGCCAGGAGCGCCGAAAAGGATACGGTTACGAGGAAATTCACTCTGATAGCCTGTATTGAATTTAATTTCCTGCATTAGTGCAAAAATCCAATCTATTAATGGCTTTCTTGCATCCTCTCTGTCGGGTCTCCATTCTGAGGAAACAAAATATTCATTTTCGGCGATGATATACTTTTCGGAATAGTAGCGGGCATTGCCGTTAGCATCCTTGCGCTGCTCATCGTCCGGTTGGTTAGGATTCACACACAAGAGAATGCCATTAAGCGAGTTGTGGCGGAACAAAACTGCACATTGCTCTTTGTCCTGGAGTGTTTCAAGAGATTTATCTGTGAACAAGCCGTGCGTTTTCATGAAATCAAGGCATGAAAGTATAAATTCTTGGTTGTCCTTATCCATCCACTCCTGACGAAGAGCATCAAAATCAATCGTTGGAGCTGTAGTGGGAGTTGTGAGATATACCTTAGGTTCCAACTGATGGAATACAGACACTCTGTCGGCATAATGTCTCAAAGCATCTGCATCAATTGCTGTTACAGCATTGTTGTGGACAGAAATGTTTGAAATAAGGTTTTCTGCAAGGGCAGATTTCAAAATACGCAAAGAGCCCTTTGCCTCCTTGTCACCAGAGATATCCACGGCATCGGTATGGGACAAGACGGCTTTATACACACTTTCTAGGTTAAACACTACACCTACTTCGTTGTCGATCAGCTTGTAGTATGCTGACTCCGAAATGATGGTCAGAAAACGAATAATATTACGTTCTTTTTCATTATCAGCATTCAGATCAAAGCCAAGCCACGAAAAAAAGACTTTGAGGTAATCAGCATCATCACCACAGACAGCGTCGAGCAGATCCATATTGAGCGTAAACCACACTCTTTTAGGGAAACGTGAACCGCCCGTTCTTTCAGCACTATTAGGCCTACCATCAGAAAATCTGATTTTTGCAACTTTCCATACAAGTTCAAAAGCAACCGACAATGCTTCAAGCTGCGCTTTGAACATCAGATTGTTGTTCGTCTTATCCCGGAATTGCTCTAATGTCACCACGCCAGAAATCTCATGAAGTCTCTGATACAGTGCTTCTTCGATATCTGTTCGCAGTACAATTGCGTCCCCTTGTGCAGTTGCATACTCTAACTCGGATGGGCGGCCCATCTCTCGCCACATGAGGAAGAGCAATGCGAGCGTTGGTTTTACGGACGGAAGAGAAGATTTGATTCCCAGTTTTAAGTCTACTTGGTCATATACAGGAGCAGATTCTGGCCTGATCATAATTCATTGTCCTCCATATCTTTTTTTATCACCGTCGCAATGGCATTGGCCAGACGTGGTGGAACTGCATTTCCGACCTGCTTCATTTGTGAGCTCTTCGTCCCAATGAATACAAAGCTGTCAGGGAATGACTGGATACGCGCCGCCTCGCGAACAGTAATAGCTCGATTTAGATAAGGGTGTGTGAAACGTCCAGAAGATGGCGTATCGAATCTGGTTGTAATAGTAACGGAAATATCATCTTTTATCATTCTGGACCAAGTACCACTATAAATAGATTTTGTCAGATGCTCGTCAGGTAGAACTTCCTTTCCACAGTTAGGAGGAATAAGAGCCAGTCTTTCCAATGCCAGTTTGGAATGCTTGGTAGCAACATGATTATGAAGTACGTACATGTTTCCACGCAGAGATTTTGCATAGTCGCTGACGGGAAGGTCAGCGTATTGTTGTTCTTCTTGGCCCTCACCAGATTTAAGATAAGCTAAATCACCAATTGCATCCCAAATGGTTACTCGCTGCTCTGCTTTTACAGGTAAAGCCGGCGCTTCGCCATCTCTTTTACCAATAATAACTGCACGCCGTCTGTTTTGGGGTACGCCAAAATCTGCCGCATTAAGGATGCCTGTATTGAGACTGTATCCCATGCTATTAAAAAGGTCGATTATTTCCTTTTGAAAGTAACCGTTCTCGGCTGTCAGCAAATTAGGGACATTCTCCATTACAAAATATCTGGGCCGAACAAGGTCTACGACTTTGACATAATACTTGAATAAGAAGTTACGCTCATCGTGAATTGTTTTTCGCTGTCCTTTTTGGGAGAATCCTTGGCATGGGGGGCCACCAATAATTACATCGATTTTCCCAGCGAATGAACCAAAAGTTTCTTCAAGGTCTAACGCAGTAATATCTCCGACCACCATTTTAGTTTTATGGTGGTTTCTTTGATATGCGGCCGCAATCTCTTTGTCGTACTCGTTCGCGAGAACAACATCAAATCCAACCTGCTCAAATCCGAGCGATAATCCACCAACACCTGCAAAGAGGTCAATTACTGTGGGTTTCATTCACTTCGATCTCCTTCAATGCGCTTTTTTGCAATATCAAAGTAATTTCTATCAAGTTCAATGCCGATGAAATTACGTTTTCCTCGTTTAGCTACAACTCCAGATGTACCACTGCCCATAAAGGGATCAAGAACCCAATCTTCCTCATTGGATAATACCTCAACAAAATGACTCATTAAGGCCTCTGGCTTTTGCGTAGGGTGCTTTCCGTATTTGCGCTCACCGGCGGGAGTCACTGATGTCTCAATAAAATCGTGCAATACCGCACCGTTATTATTGAAAGTTCCGGTGCGCGTTTTGTATGTGAAATAAATCCAGGTTTCTGTTGAATTAACAAAATGCAAATTCATATTTCGCGGCATAGGATTTAATTTGTGCCATGTTCCTGTAGTCTTATAGTAAAAACCATGCTTTTCAGCCAGACTGATAGTTGTTTCCACTTTAATGGCTGCCATAAAGACTATCATAGATCCACCTTTTTTCATGACACGTGCAGCCTGTTCAAAGAATCCGTCTATAGCTTTAATCCACTCATCATATTCAAGGTTGTCCCAACCTGCAGCGCCAAAAAAATTATCACGCATTTTTTTGAGATTGGTATCTCTGCTTATCATAAAATTCCCGAGATTGTATGGTGGGTCAGTCAGAATCAAGTTGATTGAATGATCTGCAATTCCGCCCATAGCTTGGATGCAGTCACCGTTATATAGTAATACTTCAGACATATTTTTGTTCCTTCCTGGTGAGTTTTTATTCCATCGCGCTCTTTCCGCTTTTCACCCATTCTTCCAGTTCGGAGCGTCTGAATTTCCACTGCTTGCCTATTTTATGAGCCGGTACATTTTTATCTTTTATCCACTTGCGCAGCGTTACTGGCTTTATATTAAGAAACAACGCTGCGTCTTCTATGCTGATATAATTTTCATTAATTGAACTGGACATGTTTGCACACCTCATCTGCCGCATTTGTTTGCATGGTTTAGCTTATGTAGTATAGCAGATTATTCAATCGCTCACAAGCGATTTTGATATATTTCACATTATTTCCGCTATTTTGCGATATTTGCGATATGAGATTTCTTATTTACTTCCTTTAAATACTCAGGCATACCATGAGAATAAGGTAAGCGGCAAACCTCCCCGCGCATAGACAGGCATGAGACAATAGTGGCGGAACGTTGCGAAACGTTCCGCCACTATTGTATTGTGGGGTGTCAGGATGACAAGTGCAGAGTTGAAGCACCAGACGAAGCTGCAGGAGTGGGCGGCGCAGATCAGGTCTGCATCGCCTGCGGCTAGGGGGGAGCATATCAAACAGCGGCTGATCGGCGCGCGCTCTGTCCGCGCCGTAGATGGCGGAGAATCTCTCCCAGAATGCCTGCTTGTTTGTGCGCGAGCCGTTGTTTTTCACCATGGCGGCGATTCCCGTCTGATGCCGATGCCGGTGATGCTGTAGAGCAGCCCGAAAAGTGCGCAGAGCCAGCAAAACGGGGCATATCTCCCATATTCCAGCGCCGAAACGCCAAGCTGGCTGAGCACCATCGCGCTTGAAGCGCCCCACGGAACCAGCGCGGATATGGTCACACCGGTGTCGGAAACGATTCTGGCATAGTTGAGGCGCGACAGGCCGCAGCGTTCGTAAACCGGCAAAAGCGCCTCGCCCAAAAGCGCATAAGAAGAGTAGTAAGTTCCGCATACGATGAACAAAAGCGGATGCATCAGCATATTGAGCAGCATCAACGCCCGCTCACTTCGAACGGTGCGTATCAACCGCTCAAACAGCGCATCGATGCAGCCGGATGCCTTCAGCGGTGCGCTGAATATGGTCGCGCCGATAATGAGCCCCATGGTCGCCCCCATGCTCTCCGTTCCACCGCGATGGATCAGCGTGTTGATCAGCGCATTGCCTGTATCGGCAGAGTAGCCGTCCGAAAGCGCCTGCATGACCGACGGAAGCGTTTCTCCCTGCAGCAGGCACGCCAAAGCGGCAGAAAGCGCGATGCTTGCAGCAAATACGGGGATCACCGGTTTCCGGCAATACGTCAGGACAAATATCAGCAAAACCGGCAGCATGGTGAGCGGATGGATCGTAAAGTGATCGGAAAGTCCTTGCAGGATGAGCTCGCGATCTGCTTCCCAGCCCGCTTCGCCAAAGCCATTCCCGCCGATAAGGAAGAAATAGCACAGCGAAAGAAGAAACGAGGGCACCGTGGTATACATGGTATATCGGATATGCTCGGACATCGGCTCTTCGCAAAGTCCGCAGAGCATCACGGACGAATCCGACAGCGGGGAAAGCGTGTTTCCGGACCATGCGCCGGTGACGATCGCGCCCGCCGTAAGCACAAGCGGTACGTTCAGTCCCGTGCCGATGCCTGCCAGCGCCACGCCGACCGTAGTGACCGTGCCGAACGATGAGCCGATCGCCGCCGAGATCGCCGCGCTGATCAAGCACGCCGAAGGCAGAAAATACCGGGGAGAAATGACCTGAAGACCGTAATAGATCATGCTCGGGATCGTTCCAGAGGCGACCCACGCCCCGATCAACACTCCCATTTCCAGAAACATGACCAGCGGAACGGAGATCTTGGAAAGTCCTGCGGAGATCTCCGCTTCGATCCGTTCCCAGCGCGTGCCGGTCAGCACCGCAAAAATCGACGACACAAACGCGGACAGCAGCAGCGTCAGCGCCGTGTTGAGATGAAGCGCAAGATTGCCGCAGAGGATGATCAAAAGCGCCAGAGCGAGAAGAATGACCGCCTGCCAAAACGTGCAGGCGGTCTTGGGTGCAGCAGGACGATCTGTTTTCATAGGCAATACTCCTGAAGCCATCTGTCCGCTACACTCGCATAAGCTGCCGCAGCATAGGGCAGCACGTCTTCTTCAAACAGCACCTTCGGGTGATGCGCCGGATAGCAGGCGCCGGTATGCGCGGACACCTGAGCGCCCAAGAAGGCATTGACTGCCGGGATCTGTTCCGTGATAAAGGCGAAGTCGTCGGATCCTGTCATCTGTACCTCCTCAACCATGTCCGCTTTTGTGCTTTCGCCGATATACCGCTTGGCATCGGCATACAGCGCCGGATCGTTGTATTCCACGGGTACGTCCGCATTGACAAACAGCTCCGCAGTGCCGCAATAGGTCTGCGCTGTGCTGCGGGCGATCTCGCCGATGCGCCGGATCAATCGTTTTCTCAATTCATTATCAAAGGTGCGCAGCGTTCCTTGCAGCTCTGCCTGCTCAGGGATCGTGTTGGGGACGTTGCCCGCGCGAAACATACCAAAGGTCAGCGTCACCTTATCGTCGAAAGCAATTTCACGGGCAAGCAGCTCCTGCATGGCAAGATAGATGTGCGCCCCGATATTGATCGGGTCGATCCCCTCCTCCGGGCAGGCGCCGTGCGAGGTCTTTCCGGTGATAAGGATACGGAAGGAATAGCAGGACGCCATCGTCGCGCCCGCGCGCATGGCGATCGTACCGACCGGGTAGCGCGTGGTCACATGACCGGTGTAGGCGATGTCCGGCCGGGGAGAGCGCAGAAGACCTGCTTCGATCATGGCTGCCGCACCCTCGAAGGTTTCCTCGCCGGGCTGAAAAAGCAGGCGTACCGTGCCGCGCAGCGACGCCTCATTTTCCTTGAGCATTTTGGCCGCCGTTAAAAGCGCCGCGCCGTGCAGATCGTGCCCGCAGGTGTGTCCGGTCGTCCCATTGGGGCAGGCAAAGGGCAATCCGCTTTCGTCCGGCATGGGCAGGGCATCCACTTCGGCTCGCAGCAAAACGACTTTTCCGGGTCTTCCGATCTCCGCCACGACCCCGTCTCCGCCCAGCGCCATCGGTGTGCATCCGATGGATGTCAATTCCTTTTTGATATAAGCAGCTGTCATCGGCAGACACATACCGATCTCGGCGTGCTGATGAAGATAACGCCGATGCGCGGCCGTTTCACTCCTCAGCATACAGGCTCTTTCAAAATAATCCATGGCTTCCCCGCTATTTCAGAATGTTCACCGCGACCTGCGCAAGCACAGCAGCGGCCGATACGATCGCCGCGTCCGGAAAAATATTTTCCGCCACGTGCAGCCCGAGCATACTGTTCGGCACGCTCTCATCGCCGGTGCCGACCAAAAACTGGACGCCTTCTCCGCCGCACTCGTCCAGCAGGCAGGAGAAGTCATCGGAGCCGAGCGACGGTGCGATCGACTCGTCCACGGCAGTCTCACCGAGTACCTGCTCCGCCGCGCGGACCACTGCGTCGGAGCTGTCCTTCGCGTTGATCAGCGGAGGCATCCCCTTTTCAAATCGAACCTCACAGCTGCCGTTCATTGCCTGCGCGCAGCAGACCGCGATGCGTTCTATCGCAGCCTTGTGGGAAGAGCGCACCTGCTTGCTGAACGTTCGCAGCGTTCCTTGAAGAACGACCTCATTGGGAATGACATTGGGCGCCGTGCCGCCGTGGATGGTGCCAAACGTCAGCACGGACGGGGCGGCGGGCGACTTTTCCCGGCTGATGACCGTTTGTACCTGTGTGAGAAGATATGCCGCAATCAGGACGGGATCCACGCAAAGCTCAGGGTGAGCACCATGCCCGCCCCTGCCGATCACGCGAAGCGTTACCGTATCGCAGCTGGCGTTTCCGGCGCCGCGGCACACGCCGACTTTCCCAAGTGGGAGCGAAGGAGCGCAGTGAAAGCCCAGTACGCGTTCCGGGCGATACACATCGAAAAGCCCCGCATCCAGCATGGTCATCGCACCGTCGCAGCATTCCTCGGCACACTGAAAGATCAGCATAACGGAACCCCGGAGCGCAGACCGATTTTCGCACAGGTACTGCGCGCAACCCAGCAGCGCCGCCGTATGGATATCGTGCCCGCAGGAATGAGAAACGCCGGCAGTGCAGGAGGCAAACGGTAAGCCTGTGTTCTCCGTGATAGGCAAAGCGTCGATATCCTCTCGCAGCGCGATAAGCGGGCCCTCTTTTCCGCCGCGGATCAGCGCGGCAACGCCGGTATCGCAGCGGCAGGACAAAATTTCAGCGCCGCAGGCCAGCAACCCATCGCGGATCAAGCGTGTGGTCTTATATTCCGCGTGTCCCAATTCCGGTTCGCGGTGGAGCTGATGCCGAAGCTGCGTCAAATCGTGCTCCTGCTGTTTCATCCACCGCAGAATGTTGTTCTCCGACAATGCGATCACCTTCAATTTCCTGTCATAATCTTCATGATCTCCCGGTCAGTGTCGCGCATACCGACGCGCCCGAGCCGCCCGACATTTTTGATCGTATCCTCCACGCCCTCGGCAAGAATACCGTCACCTGCATGGAAGTTGTTGCCGCTGCGGCACATTTCGTACCCCATGATGCCGGCATCCACCGCAACAGATATCTTTGCCGCGCAAGATGCCTTCGCGCCGTCGCACACAATGCCCGAGGTCACAGCCACCGCATTGATGACGGTATGCGCCACCGTTTCGTGATCCGCGCCGCAGAGGAAGGCAATGCCTGCACCCGCCCCCGCGCCGGCACTTACCGCACCGCAGTAGGCGCTCAGCCTGCCAATGCCGGTCTTCTGGTGCAGGGTAACAAGATTGGATACCAGCAGCGCACGATAAAGCTGATCTTCCGTCGCGTTCAGTTCCCTCGCGTATTCGATCACAGGCAAGGAAGCCGTCATGCCCTGATTGCCGCTGCCCGAGTTGATAACGACCGGCATTTCGCAGCCGTTCATCCTCGCATCGGAACCGGCTGCCGCAGCAGCCCGCGCGCGGATGCGCACGTTGTCGCCGTAGGCGCGGAGCAGCGTCCTGCCGATGTTTGCGCCGTAATCACCGCGCAGGCCCTCCGCAGAGATGGCGCTATTATAGCGGATCTGCTGCGAGAGCACGTCGCGCACATCGTCCAACTGCGCGGTTTTGGCAAAGTCATAAATATCATGGATATTCAGGAGCGCCCGCCTTTCGTCCTCCCGGCTTTCGGAAGGATGCCTGTCCAAAAGGACCTGAGCGTCTTTTTCAATGCGGACGATATTCGTGTGTTCGTTGACCGCACGCACAAGCGCATGATGCTCACCCTTCCGCACGAGGACGGATACATCGAGAACGTGATCCGAGTCGGCGGGCAGCACCTTGATGGGTGTTGTCGCAAGATACGCGCCGAGCTTCATTTTTGTCTCAGGACGCACGCTCGCGATCACTTCATATCCCTTGTCCGCCTCGCCGCCCAGCACGCCGATGGCAGCCGCTGCCTCCAGGCCCTTCCGCCCCTCTGTGTTGGGAACGACAACGCTTTTGACATTTTTGATGATATTTCCGCTCGCCTCCACCTCGATGCTGTCGGGGATTTCCCCGAGCACATCGCGTGCTTTTGCGGCGCAGTAAGCGATGGCGATCGGCTCCGTACAGCCCATGGCAGGGAGAAGCTCTTCCTTTAATATCTGCACATAGGCCTGATAGGTCATACTATTTGAATTCATACTGTACTCCTCTTATTTATTCCGTGACAGAGGATAACACTGCCCTGCTTAATTGCGAACAACAAGATCCTTTACTACATCCTTCTTGAGTGGATCGATCGTAATGTCCTCGCCGGACAGGACCGTTGTGCAGGCAAGGCACGCCTTGCCGTTGCACTTGACCGTGCAGCGGCCGCATATCCCGTGGCGGCAGGCGCTGTGGGAAAAGAAGCTCAGAGAGCTGTCGAAGTGCTTTGAGATGTATTCCAGCAGCCCCATGACCGTCATCTTTTCCTCAGCGGAAACCTCTACAGAAAAGGAATCGTAATGAGGCTCCGTATCCACGGAAGGATCAAAGCGAAAAATTTTTACGTTCATTAGCTTTCCTCCATATTTTTCATACCAAGATCTTCTTCCAGAATAAAGGATTCGTAATCGATCTTTTCTGCCTTGCGCAGCGGAATCCTTGTGACCACCGGGACCTTCTTGCTCAGCTTGTCCTCTCCGTTGACCAACTCCGCAAGCTGGCGGACCTGCCAGTTCTCATTGTCGATGTAGGAGTAGTCGTCTCTCAGATGCAGACCGCGGCTTTCCCTTCTCTCGAGCGCCATCTTCGCGGCAACCCTTGAGCAGGCGAGCAGATTGCGGGCGGCAAGCGCCTGCATCAGCTCGCGGTTATAGCGCAGGCTTTTGCCGCGCAGCGAGATCCCGTCCATTTCGGCGCCGAGCGTCTCAAATGCCTCTACGCCGGCACGCAGGGTCGTTTCATTGCGCACCATGCCAAGTGCATTGTCGCTGATCTCGCCCAGACGATCGATCGCCTCCGACACAGCAATGCCGCCCTGATTGCTCAGCAGCTTTTCCAGTACGCCTACTGCTCGCTCGATCGCCGCATCATCCGAGGCAACGCGCGTCTGCTCCGACGCCCGCGCAGCGGCGACCTCTCCTGCCTTATATCCCTGAACCAGCATCTCCGTGACTGCATCCGCCACGCGGTTTGCGCCAAACACACCGCTGGCAGCCTCGCCGGCGGCATACAGGCCGGGAACGCCGGTAAACATATTTTCATCGACAAAAATGCCGCCGACGCTGTATTCGCTGGTCAAGCCGACTTCTACGCGGCGCTTCTTTTTGGCAAGATCGCGGAAATCGATAATGCTCTCGCCATGGTAGTAGCCGTGCTTGTAGAAGCCGTCAAAGTGATCCATCACCGCTTCAAACATCTCGTCGATCTGCTCGTCGGTGAATCGGCTGAAATCAAAGTAGATGCCGCCGCTCGGAGAGCCTTTCCCGGCATTGACCACATGGCCGAAGTAATACATATGGACCAGCTTGCACATTTCACTGGTGGCTTCCATTTCGCGCAGCTTCTCGGGGACCTCGATGCGGTTCCCGTCTCGGTCGACCGGATCATAGTCAAACTTTGAGCGGAACGTACACAGCGCCGGCAAAATGGAACCGCGGATATCGTAAGGCTCCACGGCCGTCATGAGAAATAGCTGAAATTCCAGATCGGACAGCTTTGCCCCTGCGCGATACGCCATGGCAAGACCGTCGCCGGTCATATCGGTATTGGTGTTTTGCAGTGTGTATGCGGAGAAGCCGCCGGTTCCGAGCACCGTTGCCTTCGCCTCAAAAACGATTAGCTCGCCGCTGTATACATCGTAGCCCAGCGCACCCGTTACGGTGTCGCCGTTTTTAAGAAGATCGGTAACGATGATGTCGTTGAAAACGGAAACGTTTTCCATCTTTTTCACGCCGTTCATCAGCGCACGGCCCATGCTGCGGCCCGTTACGTCCCAGTTGGACGGCGCATAGAACGAAAAGCGTTCGCCGATCTCCTCTCCCCACTCCTTGACTTCATAGACGATGCGGGGACTGTCATTGACAAACTGCTCTACCAGATTTTGGTCGCTGAGATTGAAGCCGTCATTCACGATGGAGCTGAAAAGCGATTCCTTGGTAAAGCTGGGATCGGCGCCGGGAATATGATAGTCATAGTATGCGCTCTCACCGTCCATTCCGTAAGAGCCGCCGATCATAATGGTATTGCCGCTGTTGCCGGCCTTGCCCTTGGAAACGAGGACAACTGATGCGCCGGCGCGCGCGGCGGCAACCGCCGCCGTACAGGCCGCGCCGCCACCGCCGATGACCAATACATCGGCTGTAACTGTTCTGCTGGTTTTAAGCATATCGGTTCCTTTCTGATAACAATAAGGTTCAGACTAGATTAAAGTCGGTGTTTTTGTACGAAACAAGCACATCTGCCATATCTTCACCGTAGGCATCCGAGAAACGGCGCAGTGCCTCTGCGGAGATCGCAGCGCCTCCGGCGCCAAAGATGGAGGTGCAGATATCGCTGTAGGTCTTGAAGTTATGCCCGCAGTGATAGTCGAAGCCCTTGAGATATTCCTTGTGCTTTTGGTAGACAGCACCCTCCGGGAAATTGGCGTTACGCGCTGTCTGAATGCAGCAGTCGTGCTCGTGCAGGCTCTGCGGCACTTCATACACCAGCGCGGGATTGAAGCCGCGGACGATCGATTTGTCCAGATGCGTGCAGTAGACGGTCCCCGCCTTCTGCATCCCCATTTCGGCAAACTGCGTTGCCCAGGGGCACTGCGTTACGCGCTCGTCAAAATCCGGGGAATAGGATACGACATACCCCTCATTCCCACAGCCCTCATCCTTCACGCTCTGCGTGTTGACCCATTCGCCGTATTCGCGATAGGTGCTGAACGTCAGCGGCTTGCCATCGCGGATGGCTCTTTGCGCCATTCGGTTGCCGCGCTGCTCCGCATAGCGCTGCGTCGCAAGAATAAACGCCGCCTCGCCGCGCTGTCCGTACCGCTTTGTCAGCAGGTCGTAAAATGTCGCCGCAATGAAAGCGTGATGCTTTTCTGTAAATTCTTTCATGTTTCCCCGTTCCTTTTCTTTGTGAAGTTCTTCAGCTTGGCCGAAAATGTTATTTCATCGGACAAACATATGGCCTCTTCTCCGTGCTCTTTTCATGTTCATTTCTGACCCGGCGCAAAAGCTCCGCATCGGTAAGCAGATCCCATCCGGTAAGAGCAAGCACCTTGGCTGCCGCACACGCCGCGCGCGCACCGATCCCGGAGCCGCAGGCGGCAGTATAAAACCAGCTATGCCCAGGAGCGCCCACCACCGTGGAGGCGCCGGAGAAGCAGCCCACCGGGATCTGCCAGCTCACATCGCCAAGATCGGTCGATGCGCCCATGGCGCCGTTGCGATAAAAGCCATCATAAATGCCGTTGACCAGCCCGTCGGTCACATCGCCGTCCTTGAGGGAGTAATTCACAAAAGAACTCTCCTTACAATCCTCGGGGACCTGCCGGTACAGCTCGCCGGCAAACGCGCGGTCACTGTCCGTCCACCCCGGCGCGCCGACCTCCCGCATATGCGCAAGGATGTTTTCCGCCAGCGTCATATTCGGGAGGAAGGCATAGCATCCCGAAACAAAGGCTTCCTCGCACTGTGTCTGCGTCATCAGCGCGGCGCCCTTTGCAATGTTGACGAGCCGTTGATGCATATCGTCCACCAAAGCGCTCTCCGGAGCCCGGAGCGTATACCAGACCTGCGCGCGATCCGGTACAATATTGGGTGCCTTGCCGCCGTCTGTGATCACGTACTGAATCCGGCAAGAGGGCTGCACGTGCTCGCGCAGATAATTGGCGCCGACGTTCATCAGCTCCACCGCGTCCAACGCGCTCCGCCCGTTCCACGGGTCCAGACCCGCATGGGCGGTTTTCCCGGAAAACGTGAATTTCATGCTGCGCAGTGCAACACTTTTCCTCGCCCAAACATAACTGATATCATTGGGATGCCAGGAAAGCGCCGCGTCGCAGTCGTCAAAAAGACGGTCGCGGGACATCAGGACCTTTCCTTCCACAGTTTCCTCCGCCGGGCAGCCGTAAAAGCGGAGCGTACCGGGAAGCCCATCCTGTTCCATTACGGTTTTGAGCGACAGTGCCGCACCCAGCACGGCAGCGCCCAACGTGCAATGACCGCAGGCGTGACCGGGAGCACCGTCGCGAACGGGACGGCGCTCCGTGCATCGATCCTGAGAAAGTCCGTCCAGCGCGTCATATTCGGAGATCAGGCCGATCACCGGCTTTCCGCACCCCCATTCGGCGACAAAGGATGTCGGAACACCCGCGGCGCCGGGGAGGATGCGGAAACCATACTGTTCCAGCACCTGCTTGAGATATGCGCTGGAGCATTTTTCGTTGAAGGCGGTTTCGGCGAATTCCCATATTGCATTATTTGCATCAGCAAGGATCGCGCTGTTTTCATCGATCCAGCCCGAGATCCTGCTGAGAATAGTCTCTTTCATATTGGCAGTCCTTCCTGTTCCGGAGAGGAAAGTGCTGCGCCGGATACATCCCAGCGCAGGCACTCCCCTATTTTTTATTTAGCGGCCTTAGCAGACTTCTTCTGCCAGAGGATCGGGCGAACATACGTTCCGTCCGCCTTCTTCACACCGATCCCGGTCAGGCTGAGGATAATACCGAACACGATGCACATATAGCACATGGGCATGTACTGCCAGTACTCGCTCGGGACAACGCCAAGCTGCGCCGTAATGTAGGAGCCTGCCATACCCCAGGGGATCAGCGGTGCGATCACGGTGCCGGAGTCCTCGAAGGTACGCGTCAAATTGGCGCGGGACAGTCCGAACTTATCATAGACCGGCGCGCAGAAGCTGCCCATAACGGGATAGGTAACGTAATACGTAACGGCGACTAACTGGAAGATGGGGTGGATGATGTAGCAGGCAGCGGCAAAGCGGCCCGGGGTTTTTGCGATCTCCTCCACCTTGCCGAAGAGGATCTGCGCAGCGCCGGAAGCGCGGATGGGCGCGGCAAACACGGCAGCGCCGATAACGATGGAGACGGTAGACAGCATACTATTCATACCGCCGCGCTGGATAAGCGTATTGACGAGGTCGTTGCCGGAGTCGATCTTGCAGCCGTTTGCCATGACCCCACAGAGCTCGGCAAAGCCCTGACCCTGGAAGATCATGCCGAGAACGACGGCAGAGGCAATGCCTGCCGCGAAAGCGGGAAGCGCAGGTTTCTTCGACAGCACCAGCGCAAATACCACGATGGGGGGAATGAGCAGCAGTACATTGAAGTTAAACGTGCTGGCAAGGCCGTTGAGCAGAGATTCATACTGCTCACCGCCAATCACGCCGTCAAAACGGAAGCCAAGGACCACATAAACGATAATGCTCACCAGATATGCGGGGGTCGTGCTCCAAAGCATATGGCGGATGTGCTCCATCAGGGGGACCTCGCAGGAGGCCGCCGCCACGATGGTAGAGTCGGACAGCGGGGACATCTTATCGCCGAAGAAAGAGCCAACGACGATCGCGCCGCAGGTCATGGGAACGGGAATGCCGAGACCGATACCAACGCCCAGAAGAGCGACGCCTGCCGTGGCCAGCGTGCCCCAACTCGTACCGGAAACAACCGACATGATCGTGCAGATCAGGCAGGTGACAAGCAGGAAGATCTTCGGGCTGATCAGCTTGAGGCCCCAATCCATCATCATCGGGATCGTACCGCAAGCCATCCACACGCCGACGAGGATGCCCGTTTCAAGCAGGACGACAATGGGAGTTCCCATGCCCTTGATGCCCGCGGAGATCTCCGTCTCGATATCAGACCACTTTACGCCCTTCAGAACAACAAAGCAGGAGACCACTGTGGCAGAAAGCAGAAGAACAATGGTAGTATTCAGGGACAGCCAGAGCTTACCGACGATGATCGTTCCCAGTGACAGGATCACTGCTACCAGTGAGCTGCCAAAAGATAGTGTCTTTTTTTCCATATTGTGTGTTTCCCTCCTTATTATTTGTGCGTCGTTTGCACCTGTAAGTATCATAGCAGTTGACTTCTTGATTTGACCAGAATATAATCCAGATAACTGATATACTGGAAAAACTATAGCAAGAGAGGTTGTACTATGACTTTCAATCAGTTAAAATATGTAGTGGCTGTGGCCAAAACAGGGTCGATCAACAAGGCTGCCGCCGACCTGTTTATCTCTCAATCCGTGGTATCCACCGCTATTGCGGGATTGGAAAAGGAGATCGGGCACGACATTTTCGTGCGCAGCAACCGCGGTGTTGCGCTGACCCCCTTCGGGCACACCTTCGTATCCTATGTCTCATCCATTCAGGCACAGCTTGTACAGCTCGACAGCCTGATCCGGCGGGATTTTGTGCAACACGAATTCTCGCTTTCCGTCGCCAGCTCCGGTTACTATTTCCTCAGCCGCATCTGTGCAGAGCTGTTTGAGCGTTATCGCAGCATCGGTATTCGAATCGAGCAGTTCGAGGACCACGAAAACAATGTTGCAGACCTCGTCGACAGTCAGGCGGCGGAGATCGGGATCGTGCGCGTATGGAGCTGCTATAAGAATGCCTACCTAAAGCAATTGCGTGCCCGCAAATTACAGCATTTCGACATAGCGAGTCTCAGCATCGCCGTTACCGTCGGAGAGCAGAATCCGCTCTATCATCGGGAGAGCGATTTCGTCAGCGCCGCTGAGCTTCGGGAGCTACCGCCGGTAATGTACTCAAACATGGACTCGGGGCCCTACGCCGACATATACGACCGGCTTCATCTTTCCAACAAAGGGAGCCGTTTCGTAGTGTCCTCGCGCTCCGCTCTGTATGAGATCCTTTCCAACACATCCTGCTATTATCTCAATTCCGCCTATCCCTTCGACGTGCTAGACACCGGGCTCCCGAGCAACTACGCAAACTATCGGACTCTCAAGCTGGCCAACTGTGATATCACCTCCGAGATCATCTGGTTTAAGAGAGAGGATTATATCATGAGTCAGCTGTCAAATGAAGTGATCAATTCTGTTACCCGCTATTTTGCATAATCTGTAAAATAGATAACTGAAATCTAATTTCAAGATACCGTCCGCGCTGTTTTTCTCATTTTGTCATATTGACCCATATTTTTTTCGTTTTTTTTACATTTTGACAAAAAGAGCTCGCCTTAACGGACTCGGTGTCGCAAGCGATCAGCGTAATTCTGTTGCTCTCGCTGGAGCAAAATACTATCAACAATGACAGGAGCCATATCATGTACAGCACGGAAGAACTTCCTTTACAGGATCGACAGGATTTTTGGAATCCGCTCTACACCTCATTTTGCCGAACGATCTGCGAAAAATATAAAGTGGAGGGCGAGGCGGTCATCCGAAGAGCCGTCGGCAGCGTTGGATACTGGCAAGGAGAACAGCAACGGCGGGATTATGAACGGTCCGGGATCAGCACGGATCTGAACGCCTTCTTTCAAAGCGGTCGGGGCGCTGTTTGCGATCCCCGCTCCGTAGCGACCATTTATACGCAGACCAAGGAGGTTCGTCTGTGGGATCAATTCACCTGCCCCATGTCCAACTATTGGAAAGCGAACAACGCCGAAGCATACGGTCTTTTTTATTGTGAAGAATACATGAAGTCCTTCCTCAGCGGTTACACAGGGGGAAAGGGACAGTTCCATTTGAGCATGACCCTGTCTGATAAGCGGGATATGTGCTGCCAATTTGCTGCCTATCTTCGTCCGGCAAATCTTGATGCGCAGCAGCGCTGTACGGCCTTTGAGAAAAAAGCCGTGCCGGAGGGGGCGACCTCGATCTCCTTCGCCGATTATATGCAGGAAAAGGCCGTTCTTCTTTGCGTGTTTATCTGGAAGGAACTGGATGAAGCCTTCGGAAAGGAAGGCGCTCAGCTTTACACCAACGCGCTTCGCCGATTTGAGAAGGAGAGCGAGGCTATGCTTGAGGATATCGCATTCCGCCGCGGGATCCCGTGCGGCGGTGAATTTATCGCGCAGTCGTTCCCGTTTTCCTTATTCGCCGCATCTCCCCTGTGGTCCGCTCTCTCCGCAGTAAAGGCAAGCGAGCTTTTCCATGAGCTTGTGATCTCGCCGCTTGCTGCCAAATACTTGCAGGCAGCCGCCTGCGCAGTTTGAGGAGGCAAGTATGTATACACCGGAAGAACACTTTGTGATGAACCTTGCGGATATCTATTCCCTGCTGTTCGGATACATCGGAGACGGATTGATCCGCGCGTTTTCCATGCAGGGTGAGGCGTCTGTGCGCGAAGCGGCGCGGCGCTTCGGAAAGGATCGCGGAAGAACACTGCGGGAAAAGCATTTGAGCATCGGGGCAAAGATCAACATGAAAAATCTGTTTTCGCTGTATCCCGATCTGCCGAGCGATCCCCGTTTCCGCAGGGAGCTTCAATCTCTTGCGCCGCAGGAGCGGATATCTCATACGCTTTTCTGCCCCATGGCGGAAATTTGGGAAAGCCACGGCCTGAAGGAGCTCGGCCGCATTTACTGCGAAGAATTTCACCCCGCCTGTTATGGCGAATATGCCTACGGTCTCACGAGCGTAAACCTTGCCCGAACCCAAACGCAGGAGAATGACGCGTACTGCTCTTTTCGTGTGATCCTGCGTCCCGCAGACCTGCCCGCCAAGCTGCGAGCAACGTGCTTCGCGGATTTTGATCCGGATTATCATGAGCCGCCCTACGATCCGCAGCTCTGCTTGTCCGGCAAGGACGGATTTGAAATGCTCTCCATTAAGCTCTATTATTATCTGCTTGCAACCGCCATGGAGCAGATCGGCGAGGAATGCATTCCTGTCATCGGATCCGCGCTGAAAAAATTGTCCGACGAGACCGCTCTTCTTTTAGAGGCCGCTGCCGGGGAATGCCATCGATCGATCGACGACGCATTTATCTACGAAAACGTACCGATCTCACGCTGCTATGAAAGTCGGGCCCGATTTTGGCGCGGCTATGACGGTTACGATGCGCAAGCGCTGTGGGAAAAGAATTTCTATACTCCGCTTGTCAGCAGGCTCGCCGCGTGTGCGCTCGTTTCTTCGTCTCCCTCCAGATGATCGTTTTCTTTGCGAGCATGCGCGGCGGCTTTCCAAATGTACCGGTTTCCTTGCTGCGTTCGACATGAGCGGAAACGGGAGCAAGCGCCGGAATATCCGCGATCTTTTTCTGGCCGGCAGCCATGCGCTGCTGGCCGTTTTTTATGCAGTAAGACAGATTTCGCGCTTTTCCATTGTAACCGTCAAAGCTAAAGGCGAATAATAATCGTGCCACCCCGGGACACAAGTCGGGATGGCACGATTTCATTTCTGTGGTATTTTGCACTCCTGCGGCGCATTGGCGGGCGTGAACTGTTCTGCCCACGCCGCATCAGTTTCGCTCAGCTGTGGCGCGTTTTGCAGAACCCACAGCAGATAACGGTACGGATCAAGGCCATTCTCCTTCGCCGTTTCAATCAGGCTGTAGATCACGGCGCTGGCCTGCGCGCCACCGGGCGTATTGGCAAAGAGCCAGTTCTTCCTGCCCATCACAAAGGGCTTAATGCTGCGCTCGGCACGGTTGTTGCTCAGCTCCAGACGGCCATCCTCCAGATACCTCGTCAGGTACGGCCACTGCTCCAACAGATAGTGAATGGCCCTGCCCAACGCGGATTTCAGCGCTGTTTTCGCCTGCATCTCATTTGCCCATGACAACAACGCGTCTAAAACAGGTTTCTCCTGCTCCAGCCGCTTTTCATATCGTTCCTCCGGCGTCAGCTCTGCAAACGCCTGCTCCAGCTTGAAAAGCCGGGAGCAATAGCATTCGCCAATCGCTGCCGGCGAGTCCTTTTGCATCTCCTTGGGCAGCGTTTGCAACGCCTCGTCAAATTTTCGCCTCGCATGTGCCCAACAGCCCACCACGCGAATACTGCCCGGCAGTCTGTGGTATCCCTGGTATCCGTCCGCGTGCAGCCATCCTGAGAAACCTTGCAGAAAACGCTCGGCGTGCTCCGCTTTCCTCGTGGGCTGATACTCATACAGCACAATGCCCTGTTTTGCGCAGCCGCTGGTGCGGTACAGCCACATATAGGACTTGCTGGTGGAGGAACGTCCCGGCTCTTTCAGCACCTGCAAGGTCGTCTCATCCGCATGCAGCACCGGCTCCTTGCAAAGCTGCTCGCGCAGCGTATCGTAGACCGGCCGCAGCCACTTCTCCGAAGTGTTCAGCAGCCAGTTAGCCATGGCCTGTCGGGACAATTTCAGACCCTGACGCTCAAACTCCTGCTGCAACCGGTACAGCGGCGAGTACATGACGAATTTTTGCGTTGCCAGATAAGCCACCGCCTCCGCAGAGGCAAAGCTGCCAGGCAGCAGCGCAGGCTCTTTCGCCGCCTTTACAATGTTGGCTTCACCGGTCTCCTGCTCGCAGTTCTTGCAGGCGTAGGCGTAGTACACGTCCTCGCGCACCCAGAACTCTGCCGGCTTCATCTGCAGTGTTCGGCGAACCTCTTTGCCGATCTCAACCATCTGGCTGCCACAGGCAGAACAAGTCCGTTCGTTCTCCGGCAGACGGTGCTCCACTACCTCGGTGGGAGTACCCTCCGGAACGACATCCAGCACATTGCCGGACTGCCGTTTGCGCTCGTGCGCCTTCACGGTGATCTGCTTCTCTGTGGCGGCTTTGGTGCCAAAGGCGTAGGCCTCCAGCTCGTTGTAAGTCAGGCTCAACTGGTCCATGACCATCTGCTCCGCCTGCTCTGAAGAACGGCCAAACAGCTTCTTTTTAGACAGCTTCAGCTGCTCCAGCAGCCACTCATTTTGCAGCGTCAGGCTGGTGATGACCTGCGCCTGTTCCTGTTCGAGGGCGGCAACCTTTGCTTCCAGTCTTGCATGCGTCTCTTCCAGCTTGGCGCTCTTTGCTTCCAACTGCGCATTTTCCTGCTGCAAACGCTCATATTCCGCACGGGAAATGGTCACCATTTCTTCCGTGTTACTTGTCTGCATTTCTCTGTTTTCCATGAGGAAATTATACCACAAGGCAGAGAGAAAAGCCAGTATTTTCAATGGTTTTGGACATTCTTCCTTGCTCAGACTGTGCTCAATCCTGTCACCGGACGGTGGGCTTTCGGCTGTTCGATTTGCAGTCCCTCCATGAGCCAGCGGTACTGCTGCGGCGTTAAAGTCTTCACCTCAGATTCTGAGCGCGGCCATTGGTACGCGCCCTGTTCCAGTCGCTTGTACAGCAGGATGAAGCCATCTTTTTCCCAGTACAAGCCCTTGATACGGTCTCGCCGCCGTCCGCAGAACAGGAACAGCGTGTTGGTAAACGGATCCAGTTCAAACTGCTGCTGGACGAGGCGCGCCAGGCCGTCTATGCCTTTACGCAGATCTGTGTAGCCACAGGCGATGTAGACTTGATCTGCGCCGGTGAAATCGTTCAGCATAGGCGCAGGAGCTCCACCAGCAGTCTCAGCTGTTCCGCGTTACAACCGGGGTAAATGTCCAGACTGGCCTTCCCAATATGCAGTGTGGCACAACGTTCCGCTACGTTGCATGATACCTGTTTCGGCGCCGGTAACTCCGCAAAGGTCACGGCCGTTGATGGCGGTGCTCCGTTTTTCCGCACGCCTGTCAACAGTTCACGTTCCCAACGGTAATAGGTGGCTGTCGTAACACCCCGCTGCCGGCACCATTCACTTACAGAGAGACCGCTGCCCCTGCATTCCTGTATAGACATGCTCCATTCCTGCTTCTTGGCTTCATGTTTCAGCTCATTGCTCGTCATTTACTTCACACCCTGAACATTATAGTGGTGGAAAGTTTCACAACTCCCCACCACTATTGTCCCATGTCTGTCCAGCCGCCCTCAGCTTTGACGGTTACGGAACGACGCTGCTATCTATGGTATAATGGATTTGTTAAATCGCTTATGACACCATAGCCATTCCCTACGAACAGGCTGGGCGACTAACTGCACAGGAGGAACCAATGATGGGCTGTACCACCGCACCGGGCGAAAAGACGCTTGCGCCCGCAAGGGCGCTGCACAAAGATCATACCTATGAGCTTGTATCAAAAGTTGCCTATCTGATCGGCGTTCCTCTGCGCATTTTTGAAAATGAGCATGAGCCGCCGAAGCTGGAGCTGTACGATCAGCTGGAGCGGGATAAAAATGCCCGGATCATCCGCAATCTCTGTATCATCCGAACCGCTATTGAGCGCAATTATAAAAGGATCAACGACGCAATGCGCATGGAGTGCCGTGGGCTGCTCTCCATGCCGGAGCTCATCCCTTCCGCCAGCCTCCAGCAGCTTTCGGATGACGGCGTCAACTTCATCACAAAATTCAGCACGAAACTCTGCCATCATGTGATAGAGGTCAACCGGCTGATCTCCGACCGCATCAATAACTGCAAGAGCCTGTTTCCCGTCTGGATCAACTGGGCGTATCTCAAGGAGCTGTTCCTCATGCCGGACGGCCTGACTGAGAGCGGGACCAAAGCTGCGGCCGGCCTTTACTACGCGAATCTGTCCTATTATCCCTACCAGATGTATATCAACTGGGCGCCGGCAGACGAGGGCAACATCCTGTACAGCGACAGGAAGTTTGCGGACTTGCTTTACCAGTGGCATTGCGATGCCTTTACCGAGTACAGCAAGGTTTCGGATGCCGGCGCCTTTGTGAAGAACAACATCTACGATTTCGTCAATGCCAGCGAAAAGACGGTCATCGTTGTGGACTGCGAGAATTCCGACCCGTACAAGCTGTGTGCGACGCTCAGGAATCTTGACCGCGAGATCATGCAGAAAATCACGACGATCCTTCTTTTCGATGACATCCACACCGTGACCGCATGGCGGATCCTCGAAAGCTATACGGATATCCCTGTCGAGCACATCATGACTGAGCGGATCAAGCAGAACAAGTCCCTTGTGGACATCAAGCTGACTGCACGCGCCTGCCAGGAGCATTACCAGAACCATGTGGATTCCTTTGTGATCGTTTCCAGCGACTCAGACTACTGGGGACTGATCTCATCTTTGCCAGATGCCGATTTCCTTGTGATGATCGAGCATGAGAAGTGCGGGCCGGACATGAAGGCTGCCCTCGCAGACGCCGGTATTTTCTACTGCTATCTGGATGATTTCTATTCCGGCAACAGTGAAGACATTAAGAAGAAGGCGCTGTTTCAGGAGATGTACCGCTGGATCGACAGCACCGTCCACCTGAATGTCAATGATATGTTTGATGCCGCCCTGAGAAATACCCGGATCGAAATGTCGCCCTCTGAGCGAAAGCAGTTCTTTGAGCGGCATATCAAGCATATGACCCTGCAGGTCGATGAAAGCGGGAATGTCCGGCTGGAACTGAAGCGCGGATGAGCTGTCCGGGCGTAGATTGTCAGGCAGTTCGCACATGCTTCTTCCGGAATGCGAAAATCACATCATGAGGACCTTTGCCTGCGGACGCCGTTCTAAGGACAGAGGTCCTCTGCTGTTTACTCCTGATAAAACTCCGGTCTTGCGACAGTGGTAAATCCAGCTTTCCCTGTGACCACCACATTGTTGTATCCGCTGGCGCAGTGGATGATCATAATATTGCCGCTGCTGTCGAAACCGCAGACGATGCCGACGTGGCTATCCTCCGGATAGAACACAAGGTCGCCCGGCTGGGCGTCACTCCAGTCAATGGGGGTACAGTAAGTATGCTGTGCCGTAGCCCCACCGCCATGCCCAATGACGTATTGTCCGCCGCTCTGGTTGTAGAACACCCAATCCACCATTCCCGAACAATCCAGTCCGAAGGGCAGCACAGTGCCGGTGGTGGAGCTGCCCTCGGCTGTGACCTCCATCGGCATTCCCCAGCGGGAGTCCCAGCCAATCACCAAAGATTTTCCTCCCCAAAAATAATGGACTCTGCCCAAGAGCTGATATGCTGTCAGCACAACTTCTCTGCGTGCCTCGCTGAGATCGGCGGGGAGGTTTTCCATGATCTTCGCTACCTCGTCGGGACTCAGCTCAATGTCTTGGTAGCTGCCGGTGGGCGCCGCGAATAGTTCCTGGTACTCCGGCTGCATGAGTTCTTCCAGTAGCTTCCGCTGATCGGCGCTGAAACGGTATTCATCCGCCATCTGCAGGTAATCCTTTACCGTGACGGTGATGCGCAGGATGACGGTGTCACCCTCATCTTCACCGCCCGAGACAGTCTCGAGATGGTAGGAGATCGCGTTCATGTCCCAGAAGATTTCACGAAGGATCTCCATTTTTCCTTCTGTCAGCGTAGCAACCTCATCCGGTGAAACGTTGTCCGTGGTAGTCCGCACAGCATAAACAGCCAGCACATCCCGCCAGTTGGAGATTATGGCGGCGCTGCCCGCGTTGTCCATGTCCAGTTCGTCGTAGGGGTTCTCCGCCTTGATTTGCTCGATGTGGGTGGAAAACTCACTGTTCATCATGCTGACAGCATCCGGCATGGTGTGGCCGGTGCCGCTGTCCTCGCCGGAGAAAAAGATTCCAAAAGGCGACACGATCAGAAGTCCAATCAGACAAATCACCAGCACCATGGCTACAACTGTGCTCCCACCAGCCGCTATTGCTGCAAGTAAGCTCTGGGCAGCGGCAATGATAGCGCGCAGCGCACGGCCTGCCGCCTGTGCGGTTTTCTGCACCGCGGTTTCTGCCGTTTTTGTCGTCTGTTGCCGCAGGGCCATCTGCATGGCTGCTTCTCTGGCAGCGTGTGTTCCGGCCGCAGTCGCATGGGCGGTGGAGGAGCGCACAGCCTGTTCGGCGGACTGCACGGCAGATTTGCCACCTTCACGGACTTTCGGCATGATCCCTGCGGCGTGCTCCGGTGCTTTCGGTTCGGGGAGCCGATGTTTCTTCGGCGGCTGGATGCTGCCGCGCTCCTTGATCCTCTCCCTGCTGGGTAGCTCTCTCCCACGGGATGTGGGATATTCCGAACGCAGCGGATCACCGCGCAGATCAACCTGGTGTCGGAACCGCTGCTCTGCCTGCCTGCGCTGCACCTGCTGGCGGGACGCTTTGCGGCCCTGCTCCTGAATGAACGCCTGCTGGCCCTGCCGTTGCGGCTCCGGTGCTGCCGTTACGGTGGTCTCACCCCGTGCGCTGATGTAGGCGTTCTTCGTCTTGACTGCCTGCTTCATAGCCGCCTGCCGTGCCTGTTCCTGCGCAGGCGGCGGAGGAGTGCTTACCCTCGCCGCTTCGGCTTCTCTGGTGTGGATGACAGGCGGCACGTCGCTGTTGGAACTGGGGGCAGAGGCGTCACCCTGGGGTGACGCGCTCTGCTCCGCGTTTTTCTTCTTGCGCTGCTTCAGCAGTTCCTTTTCGGCGCGGCGCAGGCCGCTGGCGGCGGTGTCCTCAATGGCGTCGCCGCCATATTCATCCCGCCGCCCCTGCTGGGCGGTATCCCGGAGCTGCGTCCGCAGGCGCTCCGAGCCGTCGTCCAGCCCCTTGTGCAGAAGCTCCTTTGGGGCGGAGACAGCCTTTTCTTTGACACGCTCGCCCAGTGTCGGTTTTTCTTTGATTCTCTCCATAGGCCGTCACGATGCCAGGTCCGAGGGCTTCGTGGTCATCATTTGGTACAGCTTGTTCTTGGGAAAATGATCCACGAAAGGCACGATGGCGCTGCCGCACTTGATGAGCCCACGCCCGGAGTCCACGTTGGTGATGTAGGAGAGCTGGTTGTCTGAGATCTTCAGCAGGTGCGCCAGTTCCTCCCGATCTGTGGCCGCCTGATTCAGCATGATGAGGAATTCACTGTTTGCCAGCATGGTGCGGGCCGTGTGAGACTGGAGCAGGTCTTCGATATTCTGGCTGATCCCCGTTCCGCAAGCCTGATACTTTCTCATACGCTTCCAGAGGGTGAACAGGAAATTGGCGCTGTACTCATGCTGGAACAGCAGATAGATCTCGTCGATATAGATCCAGGTATTCCGCTTCAGCCCGCGATTACGGATGATGCGGTTGAAGATGCTGTCCAGCACCACCAGCATACCTACCGGCAGAAGCTGCTTGCCAAGATCCCGGATATCATAGCAGAGGATACGGGCATTGGTGTCCACATTGGTGGGCTTGGCAAAGGTGTTGAGACTGCCGTCTGTAAACAGTTCGATGGCCAGCGCCACATCCTGTGCTTCCTTTTCCGGCTGGCGGAGCAGCTCGGCGTGGAAGTCCTGCAAGGTGGGGACCGCGCCGTGATAGCCGCTGCGGATATAGTCCCGGTACACCTGCGCGGTGCAGCGGTCGATGACGGATTTTTCCTTGGCGGACAGCTTGCCTGCCCCAATGAGCTGTTCACAGAGGGAGAGCAGGAACTCGGATTTCAGCACCACGGGGTTCTCTCCGTCCCCATAGCCCTGCTCCATATCCATGGCGTTGATATGGTTGGGAGATGTGGCGGAGATGTTGATGACCTGGCCGCCCAGTCCTTCGATGAGGGGGCGGTACTCCGATTCCGGATCGATGACGATGATATCGTCCTGCGTGGACAGCGCCAGTGACACCATCTCCTTCTTGGCGCTGAAGGATTTACCGGAGCCGGAGACGCCCAGAATGAATGCGTTGCCGTTGAGCAGCTGTTTCCGGTCTGCTACGATGAGATTTTTGCTGATGGCGTTCTGCCCGTAGTACACACCGCCACGATCCCAGATCTCCTGGGCCTTAAAGGGCATGAGGACAGCCAGCGCTTCCGTGGTCAGTGTGCGCAGGGCATCGATGCGGCGCAGGCCCAGCGGCAGCGCCGTCACCAGTCCGTCCGCCTGCTGCCAGTTCAGCGTCGTGAGCTGACAGAGGTGCTTGCGGGCAATGGACTGGAGCGTTTCCGTATCACTGTCCAGTTCTTCCTTGCTGTCTGCCAGATGCACCAGCGTCACCACGGCAAACATCATCCGCTGGTCGCGGGTGGTGAGATCGTCCAGCATCTCGCGGGTCTCCTTGCGCTGCTGCTCCAGATCGTAAGGGACAACGGCAGAAAAGTTATTGTTAGCGTTCTGCCGGCGCTGCCAGTTGGTCACATTGGTTTCCACACCCAGCAGGCGGTTCTGCATCTCCCGCACCGCCTCATCGGTAGGGACAGGGATGATATCAATGGACAGCATGAGACTGCGGTTCAGGCTGGTGAGCTCGTTGATCATGGAATCCTTGATGTAGCTGGCATACTCCTTCAAAAAAAGCACCCGGCCATATTTACCGCCCATGATAAAATGATCTTTTTTGAATTCCATGCTGTCCGGGCAGATGGCGTCCTTGAAGGAGTGCCCGTTCTTCATGTTCTCCCGGAGGTCAAAGCGGAACTCGCTTTCCTCTCCCACACGGTAGAAATCATGCAGAATGTGGAGGCGGTCTGCCGCATCCATCTCCTCGCAGTGGGAGTCCATGTGGTTCAGACGGGAAGAGGCGTCATGGACCGTGCGGTCAAAAAACGCACGGGCTTCCTCCACATTTTTCTTATGGACGGACAGGGTGATGTAGCGTTCCTGCACCACGCTGTTGGAGGAGTCCGTCACCTTATCCAGCAGCATGGCGTTGTATTCCTTGCGTCCGCCGTCCAGATCATCTCCCTTGGGCGGGATGAGGATCTCCTGCTCAAAATTGCGCCGGTCCAGACGCTTATTGTTGATGGTGATCTTCGTGGTGGAGCCGGTGTCCAGTGCGTTCAGCAGCTCGGAATAGCTGAGAAACATCGCCGTCTTATCCTCTTTCGAGGCGATGGCATAATTGATGTCGCTAAAACGCAGTGTTTTAGAATACTTGCTGCCAAATTGAAAGACCCCATCCGGCCAGATGCGGCGGATGGGGATGATGTCCTGTACAGATCTCGGAACCGTAAATATTTCTTTGTCCTGCTTCAGTGTATTTTGCAGAGTTTTAATCAAGTTTGAGAGCCTCCTTTATCGTTGAATTTTCCAGAGCCTTGGCGTATATGTTGTCCGATTTGAACACGAGCCTGCGGGGAAACAGGAATTCCGAGCGGATATACGCGAGCAGAAAGCGTTCCAGCGTCATGCCGTTATACTGAAAAAAGCCGCCCAGGGCAAAGGGAAAGGCTGCAAGCACGCAGACCCAGCCGATCTCCCCATTCCCCAGCACAGGGCGCAGGCCGAAATATACGCCCACTGCCACGGCGACCGCCAGCAGTGCGAACAGCAACTGCCGCAGGGACAGTCCGAAGAATAGACTCTCCTGGTAATTTCGTACTTCTTTGTTGATGCGGATCTCCAATGGATCACCTCCGAGTTTTTTCTGAGTTTTGCTGAACAGACTCTTGCTTTGTCTGTGCAGTCATGGTACTATGCCACAAACCCGATGAAGGAGGTCGTGACACATGATCGCTTTTCTGATGATCGCCGGGCTTGGCGTCCTGGCGCTTCTCTCCCGGCTGGCCGCGCTGACGCGGATGACCATCCCGCTGCTGTACACCGTGTCCATGCTGACGGTGTTCCACGGCTGGTATCGCACCCATACCGTGCTGGCAGACCGCATCCTGTTCGCTCTTGTAGGGCTGGTGGTGCTGTCCTGGCTGCTTTCGCTGATCCGCTTTGTCTGCGATCTTGTTATGCAGGCACGGGATGACGCTGCCGCTATGGAGTATTTCTCCTACCGTGTTCGCAAAGCACGGGAGAACGGCGAAGACACCGTCAGCACAGAGGGCCTGTGGCGCTGAATCAGCCAAGGCCCATCAGCTCCCGGATGATGCGGTCGCTCATCTTGATCGCGCCTACCAGCACCAGCATAATGGCTTGGAGCAGGGCTGTCTCAGACTTGGTCCAAAACGGGTCGGACTCATGACTGCCCTTGGGCGTGGTTGCCTGGATCAGCGTATTCACCAGCTTCAGTGCGTCTTTTTCATCCCGCAAGTAGCAAAAGGGGTTATAACCGTCAGACTGTTCCAAATTCACAAGATTCAGCACCCGGACGTCATAGCCCCTTTTTTTCAGGTATCCACCTGTGTCGGTCAGAACTTCCATTTTCGGGTCCGTGATCACATAATTGGTATTGGCCTCCAAGATGTTGGGCTTGACATAGCCGCGGGTTTTGGCCGCGCCGCTGCCGCCAATGACCAGCACATTCAGTGAGCGCCGGTGCTTGTGGGTATCCAGCCCCAGCCGCACATGGCGGGTGAGGATCTTGTTCTGCTTTTGACGGAACTGCGCGTTGAGCTGCCGGGGAGAGCCCCATGCGGCGGAGCCGTGTTCCTCTCCGTCCCGTGTTCTGCCCTGTCCGGAAGCATAGAGACACAGCCCCATGAGATACGCGCCGGTGCAGACGAGAATGGACAACAGACTCTTGTCTGTCCATTGGATGTGGAACGGGTGCTCCAAGGCGGAAGTCAGGTTGGAGAGTAGATCCGGCAGGCCACCGCCCAGGGACGGAGCAATGAGCAGCGCCGCCCAGATGACTGGAATGTAAAGGAAAAGACGGAAAATAAGGCTGCTTTGCTGGGATGTTTGTTTCAGGCAGTTCACCTCTTTCATGTAAAAAGCGGCCCTGAATGAGATGGTCTCATTCAGGGCCGTGTTCTTATGGAGCTAATATTTTATGCTTAATCCATTTTGAATAGTCCTTTGTTATTAGGAGTGTGTCAATAGGGCCTCCACAAGTACCTATACCGGTTTGAAACCGGTGTATTTTGCAAGTAACATCGACCAAAAATTCGGCGAAATCAATGCCATCCTTTAACTGCATGCAACGCCATTCAATGGGGATTGCGTGTTCTCCTGTCAGTAAGTTAGCAATGACTTTAGGCTCGCCATTCCATACTGCAGCACATTGTCCCGGTACATCTATTTCCGAAGTAATATCATGCTGCTCATCGGAATCTATGATTCTATACACAAATCGCTCACTATTGACATATCCGCAAACATGGAATATTACAATTCCTGCGTGTTTACCTTTTACATATGCAGCAAGTTTGTTAGCAACGTCGCTTACAGTATCCTCGGAGCGTACCTCTTCCAGTTCGAAGCAACGAATAAAATCGGCAATTGTCTTACCGTCAAGAGTTTGATCTCCACAGCTCGAAATCCCAATATTCCCATTTTTGATCAGGAATAGTTTTTGACCGTTATCACTCACTGTGTACTGGTCCCTGACGCCATCCTTGCAAGGGGTGATTCCTGTTAACCGGCTATCCGCACTCATAACAATGCCTTCTTTTAGATATACACTTACGATAATGGACATTATATTCCCTCCCTAATAAAGCTTATAATTCCATGATAATTTATATTTCGTGATTTGCAAGTAATTTTAAGCATAACTTAAAATTACCGCATTTTTTTACTCCTTTTTAACTCCCTGGTCGGGGCAGACTTCTGCTGCTGATCCAACTGTGCCTTGTAGCCCTTCAGGCGTTCCAGCACAGAGGGGCGTTCCTCACTCGTCATCCGGTCCTCGTCTTTGGATGAGGTCGAGCTGGGCGCGGTAGCGGGCAAGCCTTGTCCCGACCGAGATCCTTTTTTTGATGCCACCTCCTGCCGCTTGCCCACAGGCGGTGTCACAGGCGTTTCCCCCTGCTGGGGGCGTTGCTGCTCGCGCTGCGGCGCCTCCTGTCCCACACGGGCTTCCTGCTCCTTAGAGGGGACATCCTGCCGCGCCTGCTCCGGCTGCCCGGTATATCGGATGCGCTCAAAGATCATATTGGCGCGGTCGATCTCCGTTACCGGCATGATCACATCCACGACTTTTCCCTTGTTATCCGAATCACGGATGGCAGAGAACAGGATCTTCTGTTTTCCTGCCCGCTGCCTGAATTGCTGATACTGCTCCGGAGACATGGCGAATCGCCGCACATCGCGGGTCTCCTTCAGCATCTTTGCAAGATTGACTTTGCCGGAAATGGTCTTGTGTTTTTTCGCCAGCGCCATGGTGAGCGCCAGTACATTTTTAATGGCGGAGCCGCTCAGCCGGACAGCGACCTCGCTGCCGGAGAGCATCATGCGTACCAGCTGGTCCGCCGCTTCACCGCCTCCGATGTTCATGCTCCCGCACCTCCTTCTGGTGTTCTTCTGTTTTCTGTATGTCCTGCTCCATTGCGGGCGTCTGCCGGCAGATCTCCCGGCAGAGCTTCAATTTTCCCCGCTCCGCCCGGATATTCCGATTCACCTCTGAGAGCTGCTCATACACCTCTGCCTTTTCTTCCTTCAGCACCTCCTGTGGAATGCCGCTGTCCTCCAGCAGCTTCACGGCTTTCATATACTGCTCAAACTCCTGCTCCATGCCGGTGAGCCCTTCCTCGTATAACGCCCTGCTGGGTTCCAGCGCCTCCGCATCTGCCAGCGCTGCGTAGAGCGGCAGGCGTTTCTTCTTCCGCACATTGAGGAGGGTCCGCTGCTTTGTCAATCTGCCCAGCGTTTCCTCTATGCGATGTTCGAATGCCGCCATGTCAGCAGGCGTTGTGATGTTATTTTCCCGCAGGAACGCGAACTGCGCCTGATACCGCTCGAAGCGCATGACCGCCTGCCGCAGATGCGGCGTCATGCGGGGCGGATACTGCCGCTTTTCGATCTTGCCCAGCAGATAGAGATAATGGACATAGAGGGCGAGAAAACCGCTGTATCTGGGATGCTTCCGGTACGGCTGATACGCCGGCCGCGCAGGCAAGACAGGCCGCAGTCCCGCTTCGATCTGTTCCAGGTTGCCCTGGATGGCGGCGCGGATACCATCCTCCGTGAACAGCGGATCTCGCCTGCCGGGGTACTGATATCGATCCTGCCCCCGCAGGCGGAAGCCGAGCCTGCCGCCATGATGGATCTCATACCCCTTATGCTCCATGAGCAGGAAGAAGTGGCCGAGGTCGTTGGCGTCCCGGATGGCATCCCGCAGATCTGCCTCCAGCAGGGAGCGGAAGGTGGGCTGCCCCCTGGACTGCCGCAGCCACTCAATGTAGCTGACCGACCTGGCAGGCACACCCTGCACGATGACGGATAATCCATGCTCTCGGCAGAGCCGGTCTGAAATGGCACGGATCTGCTGGTAGTAGCTTCGGGCGTTGCTGTGATATTTTTCTCCGGTGAGCTGGTTGATGGAATTGAATGCGATATGGGCGTGGATGTGTTCCCGGTCGGTATGGATGCCGATGACTGCCTGGTATCCGGGCAGATGCTCCCGCACGAATTCCTGCGCGATCTCCAGCGCCAGTTCCGGCGTGATCTCGCCCGGACGGAAGGACTGGATGATATGATAGAGCTGCACTCCGTCTGTTTTGTTCCAGCGGATCTTGGCGTCCTGCATCTCGGCGCAGGCACTTTTGATTGAGCACCCCTGCGTGGCAGTCAACACCTGTTCCTCCGTCTTGTCACCGTTGACCACATAGGCAATGGCCTGAGCCAAACCGCCTCTGCGGGCAAGGATTTTTGTGACTGCCATTACTGTTTCACCAATTCTGTCATTTTTGTCTCTATCGTCCGCATCAGAAACTTCAGTTCCCGGATATCCTCCTTCGTAGCAAAACCGGCGTTGGCTTTCCGGACGATCTGATTGATGTTCTTGCCGATGCGGTTGATCTCCACATACAGGTCGTGAAGCTCCTGCGGCGGCCGCTGGCGGATGGTAATACCGCCGATCATCTCCCGGATCGCCGCGCTGACCGGCAGACCGGAAACGGCGCAGATCTGCGACAGCTTCCTGCGCTCCGCATCGGTCAGCCGAACGGAGATCATGTGTGTTCTTCCGGGCATATCGCCTCCTTTCCTGCGGCGCTGCCGCAAAATCTTCCGCCCGCAGGCGGCATTGGGGACTGGGGATACCCCCAGCAAGCGCGTTTGTCATACAAACGCTATGCTTGCGCCAGCGCCGCCCACGGCGGCGTTGGCTGTTCCCCGCCGATGGCGGGGCGCTTTTTGAGAGGTAGGTTGATTCCAATACAGGCGGACACGGTCCGCACCTTTTCCAGAAAAAAGAAATGTCTGGCAGCAGCGCCAGACATCCGGTTTCGCAGGGTCCTTCCGCACAGGGTGTCAATGTAACACCCAAAATAGAAACGGCAGGGTGTCATCAAGACACCCTGCCCGTTCAAATATTGAATCAACGCTCGATCTCTTCCGTTTTCTGCCTGCTGTTTCGTGCAGTAGTTCGAGCTGCGTCGAAAGGAAGGACGAACGAATCCTTCTACCTGTTGATAATAGCTCGTCTGTTCCTCTACAAAGAATGCCACAAGAGGCGCATAGCAAGTGCTGTTGCCACACAGCGCAGGCTCAGGCGGCGCACGCCAGTTCCTTCCGAATACGTTCCCGTGCCAGCTCCGCATAGGTGTCTGTGACTTCGATGCCGGTGGCGGTATAGCCCTCCTGCACAGCCGCCAGCACCGTGGTACCGCTGCCGGCAAAGGGGTCCAGAATATGCCCGCCCGGTTCCGTAATCTTCACAATGTCCCGCATCAGCTGCAGCGGCTTCTCCGTCAGATGGATGCGGCTCTGGGGATTGCCGTATTTGAACACCCCCGGCAGACACGGGACCGGACGGCTGATGGGCATATCGCCGTTGGAGCCCCAGACGATATACTCCGCCTGCTGACGGAAGCGCCCCTTCTGCGGGCGGCTGTTGCCCTTATCCCAAACTGCGGTGCCGCGCCAGATCCAACCGGCCCACTGGAGAGCGTCTGTCGCCGCGGGAAGCTGCCGCCAGTCGATGAACATACATACCGGCGCACCGCTCTTGCATACCTTTCGCGCTTCATACAACCACTCCGCCGCCCAGCGGGTCCAGGAGCGCTGGTCCTTGGCGTCCCCATCGAAAGGGGGCGGTGCGTTCTCGCCCATGCTGGAATACTTTCTGGCTGTGGATTTGTTTTTCTCCGTCTGGGTGCGCCCACCGGACGCATAGGGCGGATCGGTGATGACAGCGTCAAAGGTGTTGGGGGCAAAGGTCCCCAGCACCTTCAGGGCATCACCCTGGAGGATGCTCCATTTCTGATTATCGCTCATGCTCATGCTTCTCCTTCTTTTTCGTTCGATTTTCGCGGGGCGGAGACAGCTCCGTTTCCACATATTCGCTGATGATTCCCAGTGCTTCCTCGTAGCTGTGGCACGCTCCGCCCATGATGCGGGTCTGCATTTCCTTGGCTTCTGCCGCCATGCCATTCTGCCGAAGAACTCTGGCGGCAATACCCATCAGATGGAAGATGTTGCCGTCCTGCCCCAGCAGAGGGCAGAGAGGGCGGGGGTTCTCCTGCCGGACGGAGCGAAACTCGCCCAGCCTGTTGGGAACATAGTCAGAAAGCCATGTGCCGCCGAATGCGCCGTGGGTCTGCAAACGCCACATCGCCAGTTTCCCCATGTCCACCTGAATGTCCTCGAAGGGGAACAGCAGATTGGTGAGTCCATCGTGCTGAAAAACCTTGACCGTCTCAAAGCGGTTGCCATTCTGCAGGATGCCGTCCTGCGTCAACAGGTCATTGATGCCATCCAGCCACTCCTGCGCCTCTCCGCCGCAGCCCTGCAGCACCAGTCCCTCCTGATGCTCCATATCCCGCAGATCGTCCGCAGTGATCCTCTCAATTGGCATTTATCTCTCCTTTCTTTTGGGATGCCGTGCAGGCGGCGTCCGGCCAATGGTCTTCTGATCCGTCAACACGGGGATGCCCAGCTCGCCGGCTTTGTATATCTCCTGCCACATCCCATCCGTCCAGACCGGACCGTACACATTCATCTGCTGACAGGATTCCAGCAGGCGCAGTCCCATCGCCCTGGCTTTTTCATCCTGGGCGGGATCGTCGGGATCTGCGACAGGCGGGAACAGCAGGTGCGGACAGATAGGGATATTTCCCTCCGCAAACACCTCCTGCGCTTTCTGCCGCGCAAACTCCACATTGTTTGTCACATCGCCCCGCAGCGGAGCACAGATATAGACCAGCTTGGGGCCGCTCCGTTCCAGCTCCGGCGTGCGCTCCCGGAATGCGGACAGATACTGACCGACGGCATCCCGCAGAGCGGCATAGTCCGCGGCAGTGGGATGATAGGCGTACCATTCCACTTTTCCGTAGTCATCCCACAGGTGGGGAATGACGCCGCTGCGGAAGTTGGGATTGTTCGGCACCTGCTTTTTACCCCAGACATCCTGAAAGCGCAGCAGCGTCCGGTCCACCACGCCCTCCGTGCGGTTGAGCACCGTGAGGCGGATGGCGTCATATTGGCTGGAGATATGGGTAGAGAGAAACTCCACCCGTACACGCAGGTCCTTTCCGAGATCTCCCACGCACACACGCCCGGAGAATTGAGGCCGATCCACGAGATCGCTGTGTTCAAACAGCTTTCGCAGCTCCTGCTCATACACGGTCATCGCTCCACACCTCGTTTCTTTAGCGTTTTTGTTTTCATAGGACTTACTTCTTTTTGCAGAGGTTTCAAGGTCTCACGCCCGATGCCGCGGATCACGCTGCGGCTCTTGCCGCTCAGGACAAAGGTATCCCTTGTATCGTTGCGGACTTCCTCGCAGGGCAGGATCACGGCAGAACCGGTGATGCGGATATCCCCCTGCACCGTGCCATACACCTTGCAGTTGCCGGACAGGATGGGAGTCCCCATCGTATGGGGATCGTGAATGATCTGCGCGTTTCCGGAAGCCAGTGCTTTTCCGGTCATGGAGGCCCCGCGGAGATAGGCGTTGTCCTCGGCGTGGCTGTGGCCGCTCATCACGCTGCCTTTAGAAACATAGGCGCTGCCACAGGCAATGGCGTCGCCCCGCAGACAGGCATCCCGATCCACATAGGCGTCACCCGCTGCAATGGCGTCATCGAAGATCCACGCGCAGTCTCCCGGCTCCGCGGACAGGTTGCTTTCGCTTTCCACGAAGCCACCTATGTCGCCTGCGCGGATCTCGCCGCAGATGTCCCGCAGCGCGCGGATGCGGTGCAGGAACGGATATTCCTCATGGGCCATGTCTGTGATCTCATATTTTTGATTGCTGATGGTTCTCATCTCCTTTTCCTTTTTTATGCCGCTTTTTGGCACAGGGCATCTTCTTTTCGGAATGCCGCATCGATGTCGGAAAAGCGCTCCGTGCGGTTGAATTTCTCGGACACCTTTCCCGGCATGGCCTGCAGCTCCAGCATTCTTGCCCACAGCTCCGGATGGTGGTCATAAAGGTGCCGCAGTTCCTTCCGCTTGGCATTCGGGCAGAACCAGCAGCCGCCACGGTCTGTGAACGCATAGACAGGTGAAAGCAGCCCTGCCGTTTGGCAGAGCTGCTTTGCATCCTCTTCGGTGTAGTGATATTTTTCCAGCAGGGACACCTGATCTCCCTGCAAGCGGCGCAAGCGCACCGGCTCATCGCTGGCGATGCCCACATACTGCACAGTATCCGGCGTCAGAGTCCTATTATACCGGCGGATGGGACGGAGCTTACAGTCCCGCTGAACGTAGCAATGCCCGCACAGAGGGAATCCGCGCCGAAGTCCTTTTTTCGGACCGCGGGTAACTGTTCCTGCAAACAAATCCAGATAGGTCTTATCCGAACGCAGCACACGGACCGGGATGCCCAACCGTTCCAGTCTGGGGAGCGCAGTCTCATAGATGAATGCCCGATGCTCCGGCACCTCGCCGGAGGTCCTTTTATCGAACATCACCTCACAGTAGACCGCTTCATCCAGCGGTTCCCCGTGCTCCAGCGCCAGCAGGATCGTGGCAAGGCTGTCTTTGCCGAAGGAGCAGGACGCAATATGCAGGGTGTTCTTCTTTTCTTTTGAAATCATGATCATCCTCTCTGATTCTGTTTTTGCTGGCAGTATTGTCAGCAGGTGGGGAGTCTGCTATAATAGCGCATATCATTTCCAGTCATTTTTAGATATGAAGGAGACGAAATACGATGAATAAAACAGAACTGATCACCGCCATGGCGGAAGCCAGCGGCCTTACCAAGAAGGACTGCGACACCGCTCTGAATGCGTTTGTCGACACGCTGCAGACTGCGTTGAAGTCCGGTGACAAGGTACAGCTGCTGGGCTTTGGCACCTTCGAGGTGAAGGAGCGCGTCGCCCGCACCGGCAAGAATCCCGCCACCGGAGCCACCATTGAAATCCCCGCTTCCAAGGCGCCGGCTTTCAAACCCGGCAAGGCGTTCAAGGATTCCGTGCAGTGATAACACGCCCGCGAGAGACCATCTCTCGCGGGCCTTTTCTGTTATCGGTGCGATACGCCCATGTCCTTGGCACGACAGGCACATTCCAGCACCTCTGTCATATCCGTGCGCTCCCAGGGCGCGTCCGCATGGGTGAAGTGACCGTAATTGCAGAACTTTTGGAACATAGGCTGATCCAGTCCCAGCGTTCCGATCATGCCGTCCGGCGTCAGGTTGAATACCGTGCGGACTGCCTGCTCCAGCACGTCATCGGAATAGATGCCGGTATGCTCCGTATCCACCGTCACCGCCACAGGCTGTGCCTTGCCGATGGCATAGGCAAGGCTGATGGTGCAGCGCTTTGCCAGTCCTGCCGCTACGATATTCTTGGCAATGTAACGGGCCATGTACGCGCCGCTGCGGTCCACCTTCGTTCCATCCTTGCCGGACAGCGCGCCGCCGCCATGAGGGACGAGGCCGCCGTAGGTGTCCACCATCAGCTTGCGCCCGGTGAGTCCGGTGTCCGCTTCAAAACCGCCCTGGACAAATCGACCGGAGGGATTGACCAGCACTTCGGTATGCTCGTCCAGCGGAAGTTCCTGCATGGCGGGTCGGATCACATGGCGCAGGATGTCCCGGCGCAGTTCCGGCAGGGGCAGTTCCTCCTCATGCTGGCAGGATACCACCACTGCGGCAACGCGGTACGGGACTCCAGAGCGGTATTCCACAGACACCTGTGCCTTGCCGTCCGGACGCAGGCCGGGGATGATGCCCTGCCTGCGGGTATCGGTCAACAGGCGGGCCAGTCGATGGGCCAGCACCACAGGTAGGGGCAGCAGCTCCTTTGTTTCATCGCAGGCAAAGCCGTACAGGATTCCCTGATCTCCTGCGCCGGTCTCCGTGCCGCCGCACACAGCTTCCGCAATGTCGGGACTCTGCTCATGGGTGATGACCTCCACTTCATAGTCGCTGCCGCCGTATCCGGCTTCCCGCACCGTTCTGCAAATAATGGCAGGGATATCCGGAATCTTCGCTGCCGTGATCTCACCTGCGGCGATGATCTTTCCGGCTGTGGCCATGACCTCACAGGCAACGCGGGCAGCGGTGTCCTGCGTAAGACAGGCATCCACCACCGCGTCCGCGATGGTGTCGCAGAGCTTGTCGGGATGTCCCTCGGTGACTGACTCAGCGGTCAGAATGCAGTTATCTTTCATGTTCATGTTTCTCCTTTTTCATCGGTTTCTTATGTGCCTCCGGCTGTTTCGGAACAGAAAGGATCATTTCATGGCTGTATTTGTCCTGATACTTTTCGATCTGCTGCTCCGTCAGCGAGGCAAAATCATCCTCTTTAAGACCGGCAACAAAAAATGTGCCGCAGACAATGTCATACGGCACACCGTGATCATCGGTCAGGGTGCGGTTCCACGGCAGGCCCAGCAGCTTGCCCTCGTCATTACAGACGAGCGCCACCGGGTCATCGAAGGGGTAAACTGCCTGAATGGTGCCGCCTACCAGTTCCTGCATGGCAGAAAGAGTGTGGTCGATCTCCTGCACTTCAGGCATTTCCATGGGGCGCACCACAAGGACTTTCATTTTTTCTGTGCTGATATGGGTTCCTCCTTCTTCAAAAGAAAAGCGGCAGCGACAGATTCCTCTGCCGTTGCCGCAAATGGTGATTCTTATTCTTTTTTGGATGCCAGCGTCCGGGTCTTCAGCAGGGCATTCTCCAACGCCCGATGATCTTCATGCTCCGGCCACCATTGGGGACGCAGGAATCCCAGCGTCGCAGCCGCCCATTCATAATCGGCCCGTTCCAGAGCGCCGCGCATCAGTCCCTGCCGGAATTTCCGGTGCCGTTCCCGCACGGCCGGGTCCACGCTATCCCGGTCCAGATACAGTTCCAGAAAACCGCCGAGGACAGCGGCTTCCTCCATCGTGTAAAACATATCCGCACCCCTCCCGCAAACAGGGGATATTGTAACACAGACCGCGGAAAATGAACACCTCTTTTTTCGCTCCGACTGTCTGTTGCGCGGATACCGCGCCTGTGATACACTGTGCTTACGAACAAAAATATGAGGAGGCTGCTGTGATGATATGGCTTTGGGAGCTTTCATGGCTGTGGAAGATGCTTGGCGTCGCTTTACTGGTTTCCGCGGTATGCGTCGCCGCGGCCGCGTTGATCGGCAAGGCGGCAAAAGTCCGCCCCGGCGGAAAGGCTTTCCTGCTCGTTGGGATCTTGGCCTTTGTGATCTCTATTCTGGTGATCTTCTTTCTTGCACAGACGCCGGCGCTGCTCTGAGTTACCGCTCCGGCCCTCTGTTTCGCTCAGGCGCTCGCTTTGGCTTGTCGATCCTGCCGCTCCATACCTCGTCAATGGTCCTGCTCCACGCAGCCTGTAATGACTCCACCGGCAGGCCGTTGGCTTCAAAGCCTCGCTGGATCACGCGGTAATAATACGGGGACGGCAGTGCAGGCTGGCGGCAATACGGCTCCGCCATGATATAGACCATGACTGGGAGCTCAGCGCCAGCCGCGTCTTTAACAGTCACGGTTTCTTTCGTGTAATGGCGGGGATACCCCTCATACCGATCCAGAGACTGTTCACAGTTTGGCGTGATCTTCCACACCAGTCCGTGGACAGTACTGCCTTTTTTCGGTGCAACGGTAGCGAAGCCGCTGCCGCGGAAGCGCAGTTCGTAGTTTTCAAGCCTGACCGGTCCCACGATCTCGGCGTCCGGACAGCGCTGCGCCATCTGCTCCAGATCAAGGTTGCTGCCGTAGGCAAAATACAGGTTTTCCTCCACGTCACACCTCCAGCAGCTTCAGAGCGCCAAAGCGGTCCAGATGACGGAGCAGGGCTGCCGCCTGTGTCTCCGCATCGCCATCCGGCAGCGGACAGTCCATTCCCGTGGTGCGGATGACATTGTTCTGTACAAACCAGATGTAGGTCTCCACATCCGGGAACTCTGTGGGATCAAAGCTGAGATCCCGAAGCTGTTCCATGATCCCGGCTGCGGTCCCTTCGTACACGGTATCTTCAATTTGAATCTTCAAAGGCTTCACCTCTCCATTTCTCTGGATTTTTTCTTCTTTTGATTGACTGTATAGCTGTCCTTATCGAAACGCCACGCCCGATCACCGTCCAGATTTGCCAACAGGTGGTCACGGGTATGCTTGAATTCCTCGCCGTTGAGTCCCAGCCGCACCAACCAGACCCGGAAGGTGAACAGTTCATTGTCGCTGTGGGTCTTGCGCATGACCGTGCTGCGCTGGGCGATAGCCTGGGCGGAGATGGCAAGGCACAGATTCACATAGGCGGCAACTTTTCCCGCGTGGAGCGTGGAATTGAAGCAGCGCCATTCCACCGTCCCTCGGTAAAAGACCGAATGCAGATTCAGCGCGTAATAGCGGGTCCAGTTATAATGGTCTGCGCTGCCGTTATCTCCCTCATACCAGATATTCTCCAGCTGCGTCAGATCCCTTGTCTCATCCGACGAGAGCCTGCGTGCCTGCTTCAGCATGGGTTCCCGCACCTTCTGGCACCAGCGGGACGCCCGGCTTTCATTGACCTGCAGCGCTTTGAACAGGATATCCTCCTTGGAGTACATGATGCCGATGAGGTTTTTCAGACTCTGCCGGTTATGATTGGCTGCGTCCACATGGACATGGATGCCGCAGGAGCTGTTGGCCTTGGCTCCTGCGTGGCGTACCTGCCGGACACATTCCTGCAGCTTGGGCAGTTCCGCATAGGTAAGCTTTGGCGTTACCATCTCCACGCGGTATCTGTAGTCACCCGTTGCACGATAGCCGCTGCCGATCTTCTGCTCCCCGTGGATGCTGGAGTCACTCATGACTGTCCACTCTTTGCCGTCCCGATCCGTCACACACCATTTATCGTAAGCGCCGCCCACATAGCGGGCGTCCGTTGCAAAATACGCGGCCAGCGCTGTTGCCGCCTGCTCACGGGTGATGCCGGTCATTTCAACTTCCACGCCGAAGCACTGGTCCTTCAGCCCGATCATGCGGCAGCACCGGCTTTCAGTTCCGCATCCACCTCCCGGATACGGCGCCCGATGGCTTCAATGACATTGGCGGTGACGCTGTTGCCTGCCTGCTTATACGCCTGTGCATCAGACTGGATGGCGAGGATGCGGTCGATCTGCCACTCATCGAAGCCATGCAGCCGCAGACACTCCCGCGGCATCAGACGCCGGATGCGTCCGCCACGTTCCACGATGCCCTGGATGCAGCTCGTCTCCAATGTATGGGCGATATCCTGTTCCACACGACCACGGCGGGTATTGCTCCCGGAAAAGCCGAGATCGACGCTGTCACCGGGATTCGCCTCTTTATAGCCTTTTTTCGTGGCTTCCTTGATGAGCAGAACGCCGGAACGTTCTGCTCTATGATTGGACAGCGTTGTCTGTCCATAACGGGCAGTGAGGCAGCGGGCAGCCTCCGTTTGTCTCGCCTCCCCGGCACATAGATCCACAAAGGGTCTGTCCTGCGGAATGATATACAATCCTGTTTTGCCGCCCACACCTCCAGCGCCCGCAGTCTGCGTGCAGGCTATTCCGTCTGCGTCGTAGACACGGGAGCCTTGCGAGCCTCCGAGGACTTGTATAAGAGCTTTTCCACCTGTGCCGAAGACAGGAAATATTTTTCCGGCGCATCGGGGATCAAGATAGCAGATAAGGAACAGCCGCCTTCTGGATTGCGGGACTCCAAAATGTTTGCTGTTAAGCACCATCCATTCCACGCGGTACCCCAGGTCATTAAGCGTGGCGAGGATGACAGAAAACGTCCGGCCTTTGTCATGCGACAGCAGTCCCGGAACGTTTTCGAGCAGAAGATACGAAGGTCGTTTGGATTGAGCCAATCGGGCAATTTCAAAGAAGAGAGTGCCGCGGGTGTCGTCAAAGCCCTTTCTTCTGCCAGCGATTGAAAATGTCTGACAAGGGAATCCTCCGCACAGAAGGTCAAAGTCCGGCAGGTCTGCGGGGTCGATTTTTGTGGCATCGTGATAATATCGTTCCTCCTTTCCCGGCTCATAAATGGCCTCATAGCTGGCATTGGCGTATTTGTCGATCTCGCAGTGTCCTACACACCGGAAACCGCCCGCGCGGGTCAATCCCGTGCGGAAGCCGCCGATGCCGGCGAACATATCAAAATATCGGATCAGGTCATCTCATCTCCTTCCTGCAGGGCAAGCAAAAAGCCGAGGACGCTTTCATCTACATCCCCGGCGCCGCCGCTATCCTGCGCTTCTTCTTTGGTGAGCTGCACTCCCCGCAGTTCCTGCCGAATGGTCTGGCGAACGGCGTCCAGCAGTTCCTGCTGCCCTTTATACTCACAGACCATGCGGCAGACCGCGGCGGTACGCTGTCCTGCGGGGATCTCCGTCAGCTTCTTCCACGCCCTGCGCTGGATGGGCGAGGACATGGAAAAGGACAGATTGATCCGCTTTTTGTTACTGCTCATCGTTCTTGGAAAGACGTTCCGTCAGCCGCTCATAGCCTTTGGCGTTGAGGGATACATCGTCAAGGATGACTGGGCGGCAAAGACCGTCCGCGGCGGATACAGTCCGCTTCAGAAGCGCTGCGCCGCCGCCCAGAAAAACAGCAGGCATGGCACGGGTATCCAGTCCGCTCTCCGTAATGGCGGAGAGCAGACGATGGACATAGGCGTCTGCCTGCCGGTCAATAATTTTTCTGGCATCATCGTTGATATGGACAGCATCGCCGCGCAGCACGCTTTCCATCTGTGCTGCCGTCATAGACAGGCCCAGCGTGCGGCGGATCTGCTCACCGATCTCATCCAGACAGCGGATCATGCCAAGTTCCAGACTGCGGCAGGTCGATGCATTGGGAATACGGTTGTCCATGCGCATCAGATCCACGGTCCAGCCACCGATATCCGCCACGATCACAGAAGGCTCATCCAGCAGGATGCTCTGGGTCAAAACTGCGGCATAGCCCTGCGGGAACAGGGACACCTTGCGGATGGCGATGGAGTATTCCTGTCCCTCATAGCGGAAATTTACCGTTTTCCCATCCCGGAGCAGATAGTCCCGGAATGCATTTTTCTCCCGTCCAAAGCTGGTAAGGGGCAGTCCGGCCGCCAGATGGATCTCTGTCGCAGGCTCCGCATGACGGAAGGAAAGCTCCTTTGCAATGGCCGCCAGCGTGAGGAGGTAGTAGTCCTCTGTCTGCGTTTTGTTCTTCTGAAGCGCCTGACGCCCGCTGCCCACCACATAGAATTTTCCGCCGTATTCCAGCACGTCCTTCAGCGTATATGGCTCGTGCTCATACGCCACCAGGCCGGAGGGGAACGAGAAATGGGCCGTTTTCATAGCGGCATAGCCGTGGTCGACACCAACAATCATGGACTCGCTCATCTTGCTTCACCTCCACGGCTGCGTTTCTTCTTATTTGATGTCTGGCGCCGGTCATAGTCCTTTCCGGCATGGATCAGATCCCGGATCTCCTTCAGCTGCAGATTCCAGCGCGTTTGACCGTCCCACTCCGGATGCTTCGCACAGAGCCGGGGCAGATATTTCTTCAGATCCGCACCCTCTCTGGGAAACTCGATGCCGTCCTTATAGACGATATCTTGTTCCAGCTTCATCAAAAGAGCTTCATATGCGCTCCAATCTGTCTGATCATAGGCGCTTTTCCCGGTGAGCTGCTCGTAGGCATAGTCCCCGACATAGCTCAACTGCTCAAAGCAGCAATCGCCGTAGGGAACGACATCCGCAAGGCTGTCCGGGTCTGCCAGCGCGGCAAAATAGACCTCGCGCCCCTGTGCGATGAGCCAGGCGCGAAAATCGATAAACCCATCATCGCTGCAGCCGTATTCCTTCATGATCCCTGCCGCGTCCCACAAGCCGAACTTGTCCGCGAGATCTTCATAGGCGTGGATAATGTCGTGAAAATTCTGTGCCTGCGTGGGGCCCATAGAAACCAGCCGGTCTTTCAGATTGGCCAGCATGGCGTCCATATCCTGCCCGCAGGCGTTTTTTGCCTCATGGATCAGGTCCCAGAAGGATTCTTTGTTGATCTCTGTGATCGGTCCCTTCACATTCTGTCTCTCCTTCCCAATACGCTTTTTGATGTGCGCTGCCGCACCCGCGCAGATCTTCTGATAAAACGCGCGATACTCCGGTGAGGTCTTATCCACTTCACCGAGAATAGCCCGCTCATAGGGCGTGCCGGGGACGATTTCCCAGGTAACGACCCCAAAGTATGCCGCTTCCAGATACCGCAGCAGCGTGTGACCGTCTGCCATCTCAAACATTCCATGGTTATCCTCATAGGGAAATTCCTCATAGACCTTGAGCCCGGTGACTTCTTCCGCGGCGGCATACAGCGAGAAACCGTCTGCGTCCAGCGTCGGCGCAAGCTGCGCGTACTGTTCCTCCGGGGACAGCATTTCCTCATGCCGCTCCATCTGACCGCTCCTTTCTTACCCAGCCCATAAAACGCTCTAAAAAGTGAACGCGACCATGCACCTTCCCGGCAGACACATCCAGCCCATTCATCTGCGCCTGAATGCGGCGCTGGATGGCTTTCAACTTCTGCGGGTCATTGCAGCAGTCTACGATGACATACTCGCCGCCGCTGGTGGAGAGGATTTCCCGCTTGCCGTTCTCGTCCCGGATGCCGGACAGGAGACGCTGTCCCAGCCGTTTCCGGTAGGCGTCCTGGAGCGCGTCCATATCTCCGCAGACATCATGCTTTTTCAAGATCTCCGCGATCTCACAGGAAGTGATCTTCGTCTCGGCAGACAGCTTTTGCAAAATCTCCGCCTGCGCGTCAGGCGGGATTCCCGTCCGGCTGGGCATCGTTTTCTTCGCTTTCTGCATCGGCACACCTCCAATCCGCGGGCAGGATCTTCTGCTCGATGATATCCGCAATCGTCCGGAACACCTCCGCCAGATCGCGGGATTCCTTCACGGTATCCCGCATTTCCTCCGGGGTCATCCGCGTCCCGTCCGTCCAGCAGCGGACATTTTCCTCGGACGGTGTCAGCAGGACGGCTTTTTCATACGCTTTGCAGAAAAGTGCCGCGATCTTTCCTTTTCGGTCGATCTCGGCATCCTGCTTTTTCAGTTCTTTTTTCGCTTTTTCGTATTCCAGCGCTTCGGCGGCCGCCTGCTCCCGCTGCTCTTCCGGAAGGTTCTGAAGCTGCCGGGTCAGGTCATAACCCTTGTTGATGGACAGTTCCTTCTTATCCAGAGCCTCCTTGATGACCTCCGGGGCGTTCTCATCGATCTGCATGACCTTGCCCATGGTGCGCTCACCCAGGCCGACTGCTTCTGCCAGCTCCTTGCGGGTGTCCACAGTATCGGAACTTTCCGGCAATGTTGCCGAAAGGTCTGTGCGTGTCCCTTGGTTTGCCCTGGCTTTTGCCTCGATCTCCGGCTTCAGCTTCAGCGCGATCTTACCCAGCTCCCACTTTTCCAGATTTCTGCGATTTTTCTGCGTGTCCAGCGCCCACTGCTTGGCTTCCAGCAGATCCTCAAAGGAAAATACCGCCATCGTATAGGGCAGGCCATGCTTTTCACACAGCGACTGACGGTTATGCCCGTCCACGATCACCATGTCCTCATTGACGATGATGGGGGAGTAACAGCCGTTTCGCAGCAGATCCTCTTCCAGAGCGGCAGACTGCTCCGCGCTCAAAGGCGGGAGCAGTTCGGCCATCTCCGGCAGGATCACAGGACTGCGCTCTGCGCTGGTGTATGTGATCCCGGTGTTTTTCATCAGGCGGCGTCCTCACTGGCGGACATATCCTCCACCGCCTGTGCCGCGTCCTCCGCCTTGCGGGGAGACAGGAATTCCACATCGCTGGCTTTGATGAGGAAACCGGGCTGGCGCTGGGGATCGTCCGCGAAGGTGATGGTCTCGAAATCGCCGGTGGCTACCAGCTTACAGCCCTTCCACGCAAACGCCGCGCAGCGCTCGGCCAGAGGGCCGCGCACCTTGATGGAGATAAAATCGGTGAGCTTGTTGCCGTCCTTATCCTTATAGCGGCGGTCCGAAGCGATACGCAGGATGGCATAGGGTTTGCCGGTGGCCTCATTCATTTTCAGTTCCACATCGTGGGTCAGATTGCCAATGGCAGTGATTTTCAGCATGGTTCATTTCTCCTTTTTAATTATGATGTTTGATGTTAGAAAAGCCACCCTCCCGGCATCGGGAGGGTGGCAGGGTGTTTACTTGCCCCAGCTTTCGCTGTCACCCAGAATGGCGGTATGGGCGTTGGCGGCTTCCATGACTGCGTAATACGCCCAATGCTTGCGGCTCACATCCGGGAAGGTGTTGAGCTTGCGGAGATTGTCCGCGATGTAGTCCTCATCCGCTTCGCGGCCCAGCAGGCGGTTGACGATGGTGACGACCTCGGCGCGGTTGATCTCGCGGTCTGCGTGGAACGAGCCGTCCCCGTAGCCGTTAATCCAGCCGTGGAGCGCGGCGTACTTGATGTATTCTGCCGCCCAATAGCCGGAAGAAACATCATTGAAGCCGCTGAACTGCTCCATGATCTCAGCGTCGCCGTCGCCGTACACATCAAAGAAACGGACAGCCATCGTGGTAAACTCAGCACGGGTAATGGCATCGTTGGGGGCAAAGATGGTCTTGCTCTTACCATAGGTAATGCCGTTGTTGCACAGATACTTCACATAGCCGCTATACCAGGCGTGGGCAGGAATGTCCGCAAATTTGGTATTTGCCGCCGTGGAAATGGTGTCACCGTTCTTCTCCGCCAGCAGGCGGGCGAAGATCGCGGCGGCTTCACTGCGGGTCATGCTGCGGCTGGGGCCAAAGGTGCCGTCCGTGTAGCCGACGATGTAAACGCCGTGGCGCTCGGTCTGCTCCACTTCGGGGACGGTCAGCTCACCGTTTTTGTCGGTCTTGCCTACGGCAGACTGACCCAGATCACCCTTGACCGTGACATTTTTCCCCTGCTGGGGAGCCTTCTTGTGGTCGGTCACGATGACCGTCACCTGATGCTTGGCGTCCAGATCTGTGCCGTCCGGCAGCTTCACCGTGATATTGCCGGTCTTGCCGATGGACACTGCACTGCCGGAGATGGGGCGCTTCGTGTCCGTGCGGATGACCTTGACGGTCAGCGTCCAGCGGTCGCCGTCCGCGTCCTCATAGCCAGTAGTGACCTTGCCGTCCTCGTTGGTCTTACCGCTGCTGGTGGGGACGGTGATCTGACCTGCCTTGTCGGTCTTGCCGGAGGCGTAGTTGTCATTCTTATCCGTGACAGCGATGCTCATGTCCGGCACAGCGGACTTGTCCTTGACAAGCTGCACGGTCACGGTCGTCTGGTCGGCGTAGTCCAGCAGGCGGCTGTTCGGCAGGCGGATGGAGATGCTGTTATCCTTGTGGAGCGCAACTGCGGCGTTTGCCACAGGATTTTTGGTGTCGGTATCGGTGACGGTCACAAGATAACCGCCTACAACGGCTTCACCCTTGCTGTCCGTGGTGCCGCTGTTGTAGATTTTCTCGATCTCTGCCGTTTCCAGCTTCTCGCCGCAGTTCTCGCACTCCTTGTGCTTGCTGCCCGCAGCGTCGGTGGTAGGCTCCTTGTCGATGATCCAGTCGCCGGGTTTATGACCGGCAGACTCGGTATAGTCGGTCTTGGTAGTGTCGCCACAGCGGGTGCAGGTGTTGGTGGTGTATCCCATCTCCGTGCAGGTGGGGGCAGTCACTTCGGACTTGTAATCGTGTCCCAGCGCATTTTTCAGCACCGCGCCGCAGCGGGTGCAGAGCTGGGGTTCCGTGCAGGTAGCAGGAGCGCCGGGGATGTGTCCATCCGCAGGGTCGGCATCCAGACGGTGGTAGCCACAGCGGGTGCAGCGGTATTCCATGACCCCCTCGCCGGTGCAGGTGGCGTTGGTAACAAGGGTTCCCTTATCCCAGCTATGACCAAGCGCGTCGGTGTAGTCTGTGACGAAGCTGCTGCCGCAGCCGTCACAGCGGTGGATGGTCTTGCCGCCGTTTTCGCAGGTAGCGGCGATGACATGGGATTCGTAATTGTGAGGCAGCGCCGCCGTGATGTCCTCAATGTGACGATCCCCACAGGCGGAGCACTCGCGGACGGTATAACCGGGGCTGGTACAGGTGGCAGCCACGGTGTAGACCTCATAGCTGTGTTCGCCCTTGGGCGTGGCGGTCTGCTTCATCTGTCCGCAGCGGGAGCACAGTTCCAGCAGCTTGCCATCCGTTTCGCAGGTGGCGTCGCGGATGACGATGCTCTGCCATGCGTGACCGAGGGAGTCCACATAGTCGCGCTTTTCGATCTTGCCGCACTCCGTGCAGAGGTAGCGGTCATAGCCGAGGCTGGTGCAGCCGGCCTTGGTGCTGTCCAGCAGAATATACTTGTGGTTTTCACCACAGCCCTTGTCGGCACAGCAATTTCCGTTGCAATTCTTGTTCTGGCAGCCACAGTTGGGGTTAGAACAGCCGCAGTCGCAGTTGCCGTTTTCATCCGTCGTATCATCACGGAGCCAGACATAGGCCACACCGTTTTCCGTCATATCCACACCGTCACAGGTGTAGGTGATCTCGTAATAGACAGTGTACTGACCCTCGTCCGTATAGTTGGGCGCGGAGGTCATGGTGCAGCTATCCGCGCTGTTGCCGTAACGGATAGAGGTGCGGACACCGGCTTCAGACAAGTCCGTAACGCTGATGGTATGGGGCTGTCCGTCTACCACGCCGTAGTAGCTGGCAACAACGGCCTTGGCAGCCGTATAGTCATAGCGGGTATAGTCGCACAGACTGCATTTCTCTACCGTAGCAAAGCGGCCGTTTGCCGGCTGGGGCAGAACTTCCGTCACCATGCTGTGGCGCTCCAGCTTGCGACTGACCGTATGATTGGTACCGTAGCAGAATGCGCAGTAGGTGCCGCCCTTGGTGGTGACAGTGTGATAGGTATCGTCCGTGTACTCGTAGGAAACGGTTTCGTCCAGTTCCTGCGTAAATGCGGCGGCACAGTCATACAGCCAGTAGACATTTTTCAGATAGCCGTACTCGCTTTTGCTCATATTTGTGTTGATGCCGCCGCAGGTTTCACAGACGGCTTTGGTGTAGTGATATCCGGTATAGGTAGCGTCCTTGCCGGGGATGCCGTCCATGGTATCACCCTTACCGACACCATCTACCATCGTGCCGTCCGAATATTTCACATTGCGGCTAAGTGCCGGCTGGCCATTGCGGGTATATTCGGGAACGCGGAACACCTCAAAAGATGTGGCTTTGCCGCACTCACCGCACTTGAAGGTCTCGCGGGTCACAACACTGTTGGCGTCCAGCTCATTGGTACGGCCGGACGCCTGCATCCAGTGCTCGGCGGGGTCGTGGTAACTGTTCTGCTGGGCGGCAAAAGCGGTGGGGATCATGCCCACGCACATGACCAGCGTCAGCAGCAGTGCCAGCGCCCTGCGGGAATAATGGTTCTTTTTCAGATTCATAGGTCCTCCTTATATTTTTTGTTTTTTATCCGCGTTGAAAACAATGTTCTTTTGACTATCGCCCCCTTTCCCGGCTGCAAAGCCGTTTTTGCAGATACTCGTTCCAATCCTTGCCGCAGCGCGGTTTCTCCACGGTAACGGCATACCCCTGTAACTGATACTTTTCCTGTAATTGCTGGGCGGCTTTCTGCCCAGGCTCGTCCGCGTCCAGACACAGCGCAATACGGCGGATCTCCGGATGCGCCTGCAAATAGGTCTGCAGTGCGCCGTCATAGAGTCCGCACAGAGCAAGGGCGTTGGTTGTGTCTCTGTGGAGCGTGAGGTAACTCATCAGGTCAATGGGCGCCTCAAAGACAAGCACCAGATCTGAGCGCGGATCGTGCGGGAGGGAGAAGCCTGTGTTTTTGTCGCTGCCGGTTGCGTCTCCCTTGAAGCCGGGGCTGTCCAGATCATAGGTACCACGCAGCCCCGCGTACTTTGCCTGTCCGGATTCATCCCTGCCGACGAAGACGCAGTTATGATGTACCGCATCCTCATACAGCAGGCCGCTGTTCATAAACTGCCGGATCACCTGTGCGGCGATGCCGCGCTTACGGAGATAGGCGAAAACCCTTCTGTCATCCGCGTTGCGGAGCGGCAGGGAAAACTCCTGTTTCGGGCTGATCGGCTTTGGCTGCGGAATGGGCGCGTCTCTGGCTTTCCCATGGAAGGTCAGAAGGTACTCCACCGCTTCCGGAAAGGATTTTCCGCAAAACTGCTGGAGGAAGGTAATGGCATCCCCGCCGGTATTCTGGGAATACCGGAACCAGGTACGCCGATCCTTGATCCGCAGGCTGTCCATCTCCGTGGTAGTATGGAAGCGTCCCACGCGCTTCACCTGATAGCCGAGGTGGGAGAGCAGATCCGGCAGGTCCGTTTCTCTGGCGATCTGCATTTCTGTGTCTGTGAAGCGATTTCTGATCTCGCTTGCCATAATGTGTGCCTCCTTTCTGATGAAACGCAAAACGCCACCCAGGGCATCCGATATATTCGGATGCCCTGGGTGGCGTTTCCCTAAATCGTGTTCTTTTGTTTGGGCTTTAACGCGGGCCTAAACGGCGTTATCTTCATGGGGGGTGTCCGTGCCCGCTGGAGCGGTCACGTCGGCCACACGGGGCGCGACAGAGGCCTCAGTGGGGGCGTTCTGCTCTGCGGTGTTCTCAGCGTCCGCTTCGTCCAGCGCCTGCGTGATCAGGTTCAGCACGAAGTCTCGCTGGGTGAGCTTTTTGCCGGTTCGGAGCGTCTCGCGCTCCAGATGACGCTTGATGCGCTGGAAGAGTTCTTCGGGGATTTGGAATGCCATCGTTCTGCCTTTTTCAGTCATAGTGATGCCGCCTTTCTGATTTTCCATCATGTTGTAATAGTCTTGGATGAGGTTGGCGATGTACTCGCTGGTGGTCTGGCCCAGCCGTTCCCGTTCTTCGCTGACCCGCTCATGCAGGTCGATGGGGATCTGAGCACACAAGTTTTTAGTGGTTGCCATTCTCGGATACCTCCTCGTTTTTTGTAACGCAAGCATACCCGAAAGGTCCAGTAAAAGCTATTACCAACACCACCAAGGAATGATAGACAAACGAAGCGAAAGCAACATAAGCACCTATGAGTCGAAAAAGGCCGCCGTCCGCTCCCACATAGGGAGCCGAACGGCGGCCTGCCTTCTTATTCTTTATTCTTTTTTAAGCCTCAGTGTTCGAACCACACCAGACCACAAATCTGGCAGGGCGCATCTTCAAAATGTCGCCTCTCGCTGGGCAAAACTGAGATTTTGAAAAATCGAGTTTTTGCAACTTTTTCATTCTAAAAGTGGCGCATTATATGCGAAAACGCCGCACTTTCGTGCGGCGTTTTCTGTGCTGCATCTTTCATCAACACATTTTGGAGCTGCTGGGCAGATTCGAACTGCCGACCTCATCCTTACCAAGCGTCGTAGAGCCTTCCAGCCCTTGCAGTATAAGGCTTTCCGGCGGTTTTTTGTCCAAAAAGGATGAGGTCACAGCCTGCTTGTTCCATTGTTTCCGTCCGCTCATTTCCCCGTGTGGGTCACGGTGTGGGTCAAAGCGCTTTCAAGACGCGAACGAGGGGCGCACCTCCGACAGCGGTAAGCCGAGCCGCTGTGCCCTGTCCCGCTCATAGGTGACGCGAGTCACCTCTTCAATAAAGCTTTTCTCCTTCGGTGTGGCGCTTGCCCAACGCACGCTGTATTTGCGACACAGTTGAAAGAATATCTCATAAAAACGTTCTTCCTCTGCATCTTTGCGGCAATACCACGCCGCATCAGACGCCGGTCTGATTTTATTCATATCCATGCAAAGCACCTCCTCACAGAAAATCAATCCAGATAGGTGAAGAAAATTCGTTTGGCAGCTTCGTCCGCGATCAAATACCTTGGCGCGGAAGATTGAAAGGTTGGAAGTAAAACGGCCCCAAAGTCTTCCTCATAATGCTTCGCCAAGCTCGTCGTCTTCGCTTCAAGCACCACATCGCCGGTCAAACCGCTGTCAATGGACAGCTTGATGCCATAGGCGATCAGCAGCCTCCCTATCCCTCTGTACTTCGGGATTCCTCCGTCGAGCGTTGGATTTGACTCGGGCTGTGCCTCCATATACACAATGTGTACGACCAGCGCAGTCGGAAGGACCTCATATGCTGCCAGAGCAATCAGCTCATCTCCAACTCTGGCCGCGTATTTTTCATAGCCTTCATTAGCTAAGTATTCGCTGGCCCAGGAGGTCTGCCACAACGGTTCTCGGTCTGTCAATGCGGCATCCTGCGGCGTCATCGGCTCAATAGCCACCGGCACTTGTCGATTCATTGCATCGTAAACAAACGGTCGAAACTGCACAGCCCTCACCTCATAAACAGTATACCACGGTTTTTGTGAAAAATGAAGTGGGAAATTAAAGCTATCGCAGTCACGTTTTTTGTTCTAAAAATGCACCGCTGTAATCAAAGAGTACGACTACCGCCCTATCCTCTCCATACAACAAATCAGTAGACTGTAAAAATCATCTTAAATGGATTTTACATTTCAGGTGCCATTATTTGGACAAGGTATCATTTCGTTTGCCTGACTATCTAATTTCAACCCTTGCTGCTTGTACCTTTGGGCGAAAAAGATTATACTATAATTGATTTGTAAAATTCAAAGATAATAGTGGAGAACCATCATAATGAGTAAAATATTATTAGTAGAGGATAATCCGGATGCAGTAAAAAGGATAATCCGATATATCAATAAAATATTCGCTGAATTGGACGTGGTTTCTTTTCCCGAAGCAGGCGATGCCCTGCAATACGCAAAAGCGAACGATATTTCCTTGTTTATCCTCGATATTCAGTTAGAGGACTATAAAGGAACAAATTTAGCAAAGCAGCTCCGCGAATTGCCGGAATATAAATATACGCCGATCATTTTTGAAACGGCATTGGCAGGAGAAGAACTTTCAGCTTATCGAGATGTGAAGTGTTACAGTTTTCTTGTAAAGCCATTTGGCGAAGAAGAATTTGTAACGGCATTTCGTGACGCGTTGGGATTGTCTAAACAGATGAGCCAACAAGCAAAAACCATTCAGATTGAGCAAAAGCAATTTATCTTAGAATATGTTACACAGGATATTGCCTATATCGAAGCCTTTGGAAAAAAACTTGTGATCCATACCAGTAGCCGTCTGTCCGGCATCAAAGAAGATACGATTTCCGGGTACACTTTGTCTGGTTTATTGGCGTTGCTTGATGATCCAGCATTTGTTCAGTGCCATAAGAGTTATGCCGTGAACAAATCCCATATCGAGAAAATTGACAAATCTGGGCGGAAGATTTGTCTGAAAGGATTTACAGATACAATCCCCGTCGGAAATAAATATCAGGCCGAATTGTGGGGGTAAGCATGGACTTTCTAATGAATCTGATACAGTTGGGATTGGATGCGGGAATACTGGCTCTCTGCTGTGAAGTCGTTTTCCGGCAAAAAGCAGAAATAAAGGCAAAGGATTTTTTCGTTTTTCCTATTCTTCTTGTACTTTGTGTTGTGCCGAGAGTGGATTTCTCTATTGGCGCAAATATGACGGCATCTTTCCGCAGTGAAGGTTTTGAAATACTACCAGCAGACAATATTGTTGGATTGCTGTTTTTGATTTTTGCAGTATTGTTGTTGAGCAGTATTTTCTTCGGCTCCAAATCCAGCGGCACGGTTTTCTGCGGCACAATGGCGGCTTTCTCCGTTTTTCTGTTCGTCAAATGTCTGTGCGTGGTTCTTTTTGCTGTCTGCGGAGCTACGGATATTTTACTCCTGTTGGGTAGCCGTGCAGCGGCATTGTGCCTTATAGTTGTACTGGAGTTCACGCCGCTTTTCGGCTTAATCCATCAGCTCGTCCAAAGAAGCGATTTTACAATTTTGATCGTATCCACCAATATCGCTGTGCTTCTCATGACAGTGCTTTCGATTCTCTCTTTTGATGTGGATAGGCTTCTTGCCAACCTATGGATAATTAATATACTGATCCTTGCGGTACTGCTGCTGGACAGTATATTGCTGTTCCTACATCAGCGTCGAATTCAGGAGCAAAAGCGAATCCACATGATTGAGCAGTATGTGCCCATTGTAGAAGAATTGATCTCACAGGTTAGGGCAAGGCAGCATGAATTTAATAACCGGATGATGGCGATTGAAGCCGCCGTTACCTCTGCTGATACTATAGAAGAAGCCCGGAAAGAAGTGACGGCTCTCACGGGAAGTATTGGAATCAGTCTTAATGACAGGGAACTGCTCTCATGTGACAGCAAAATGATTGCCGGGATGCTGTTTGGAAAAATAAAGCAGGCAGAAGCGGCAAATCATCACATAGAATTATCTTTACATGGTCTTTTCAAGAAAACTGTCACCCCGGAAACAGAATGGATCGAGGTCATTGGGATTTTATTGGATAATGCAATCGAGGCTTCACCGAAAGGAAGTACAATTTTTTTATCCAGCAAGAAACAGGGGGATTTTCTGGAGTTGACAGTTTCCAATCCGGCTCCGCCACTGTCAAATACTGAATTTATGGCCTTGTTTGGAAAAGGCGTAACAACAAAGACGAATCGTGACGGCCACGGCTTTGGTCTGTATAACATCCTACGCATGACGGAACGGTATCATGGAAAAATCCTGACCCGCAACGAATCCATTTTAAATGAAAATTATGTTGTCTTTGGCGTACTCATGCCATAAAAAGGGGTATGAACGAGGGTTTTAAGGGAACGAAATTTATCTTGTTCCCTTAAAACCCTTTCTTGTTTCCAACCTATTGAAGCGCTTGAAAGCCTTCGATATACTGGAAAAAACAAAGAAAGGGATGAATGAAATATGATAGGCCTTGTGAGAAATGAGTGGAAAAAAGTTTTTCTGCCGGTGCTATTGACAACGGTTCTTCTGGCAATCGCCATGGGTGTGTTGTCCTGCACAATTTACCAAAACTATGTACTGCACTACGATTTAGAGGCATGGGAAGTTGGAACAGAACTGTTTTCTCTGCTTTATCCGCTGTTTGTTGTGGTGCCGCTATGCTGGAATTTGTATTACGAGCGCAAAAACAACTTCCTGCTCTATATCATGCCGCGAGTGAAAATTAAGAAGTACCTGACTGCCAAATGGATTGCATATGCGCTGGGAACCCTTTGTATTATTGTGATTCCTTATATACTATCGGCGGTGTTTGCCCTCTATGTGAAACCGCCAGTGGTTCCTTTTGTTGAAAATCCGTTTAGTCATATATTTGAAAACGCATTTATAAAGACCCCGCTGTTATATGCAGTTGCCCTGTCCCTTTGGAGAGGCATAGTCAGCCTTTTTGTAATGACCTTCGGATTTGTCCTCGCTTTATACTGCAAGAACATTTTTGTAATCCTTACCGGGCCGTTTATGTATTCCATTTTAGAAAATTTTGTCCTGGCTATTCTCTGCCTGGAGAGACTGCGGCTGGTCGTAGCTTTTGATCCCACAACAGTCAATCCAGAGGTCGTGTCAATCTTCTCTTTCTTCTTTGGCCCAATCGTTTTAAGCATTGTGATTGGCCTGACAGCGTTTCTCCTTTCTAAGAAAAATGCTATCGTAACCATTTAGGAGTCCGTTATGATTGCGCTTATCAGAAAGAATCTCCGTTTGTGGGGATATGGAAAGTCGCTTGCCCTATTTACCGGATGTATACTTTTTTCCATCAGCGGGAGGTTAAACGGAGGTATTGCATACGAGCGACACATCTTGTCGGCGGTATCAGACCATTACTATCTGACCTATTTTGTGCTGCCGATTGTACTGTTAAGCTGCTTTTCCTTTATTGATGACGATGGAGAGCCAGTAATCTTACGGTTTCAAAGTTACCATTCTTATTTTCTGAAAAAATGGATTGGGGTCGGTTTGATTGCAGTCATTCTGACGGCTGTTCAAACTGGGGCAATTCTTCTGTCTGGTATAGGATTACCTTTAGGCAACGAATGGAACCTTGCTGCGGGTGCAACGGAAGCCGAGTTATTTTCCACTCTGGAACAGCTTTTTGCCAGTCCCTTGCAGGCGTTTGTCTGTTTTACCCTCTATCAGCTTATTGGAAGTTGGCTGATATTTGGAATCTGTATGTGGATTGGACATTTCGCTGGGAGAAAGTGGACGATCCGAATTGTAATCGTTCTTTATGTCCTCTCGGCTGTGTGGATCAAGCTTCCGGCAATTCAAAATATTCCGCTGACGAGTTTTAATCATTTGCTGATTTTACACCACAATTTTGGAGAGCCGGCTCGTCCATGGAGTACAGGATTCACGCTGCTGCTATTCATGCTGACAATTATGTTTTCTGTACGGTTCGCATGGCGGGGGCATTTGCCCCAACTTCGCCTGAAATGTCACGGTATTGCCGCGTACTATTCCTATGAGCTGATGACGAAACGCAATATTCTGATTCTTCTGGCCGTTGTGGTTGGAATTACGCTTTATAAAGGGCTGGGATATGGCGCCGCAGAATCCGACGCAGAATGGATATATTCGCTGTTTGCGGGACACGGAACAGGATATTTTCAGGTGTTCCCATTTCTGGAAATGCTTATTACCAGCGGTGTACCGCTATACCTGCTGGCAGCTTTTGTGGAACATACGGTAAACGGACAATCTATTTTTATTTCTGTGCGTGCAAAAAGCCGTAGACATTTAGTGAAGGGGATCTTATCAGTCAGTACAAAATTTCTCATAATATATGCATTCTTTTGGCTTATGGCTGGCCTTATAGGGGCATCCCTATTCAGCACTGGATTAACAATCGTTTCTTTCAGGCTTATGCTCTATGCGGTTTTAATGAAGTGCCTTGATATATTGGTGCAATATCTGATTGTGCTCGGCATCTACATTGCCACAAGACAAGTTACAATCGGTTTCCTTGTGTTAGTGGCGGGAAATCTGCTCTGTATCCTTCCGGGGAATTGGGTAGCTTATTCGCCCTTTGGCCTTTCCAGCCTGACAAGAATTTCTGTTGTGGAACCGGGAATTGGAATTTCCGCTGTGTCCGCCTTTGGTATAGAGGCCGCTATTTTAACGCTGATGATTGCAGGAATCCTTATGTGGGGCTACAAGAAAATATTGAATTAGGAGGACAGAATATGAGTTCATATATTGAAGTAAGAAATGTATCAAAAAGTTTTAGCGGCAGGGCAATTCTTCAGAATATTTCCCTGTCTGTAGAACAGGGAACAACTGTTGGTTTGGTTGGCGCTAACGGCAGCGGAAAGTCGGTGCTGTTCAAGATTATATGCGGCTTTGAGAAGCCAGATCAGGGCAGCGTATATGTGCGTGGCAGGCAGATTGGCAAAAATGGTCGTGACTTCCCCGCAGACATGGGTGTATTTATCAATTCCCCTGGCTTTATCGGTATTTACAGTGGCTTTCAAAACCTGAAATTTCTTGCGGACATTCAAGGGAAAATTGGAGAGAAAGAAATTCGGCAGACCATGACCAAAGTGGGGCTTGACCCCGATAACAAAGCGAAAGTAGACAATTATTCTCTTGGCATGAAGCAGAAATTGGGGCTTGCACAGGCGATTATGGAGGGGCAGGATATTCTGATTTTGGATGAGCCTTTTAACGCATTGGACTACAAAACCTATGAGGATGTAAAGGCCATCATCCGTATGCTGAAAGCGGAAGGCAAGACCATTTTTCTGACTTCACACCATTATAAGGATATTGAGCAGTTATGCGATCAGGTGTATTCGCTTGAAGATTGTCAGCTTCTGCCGATTACAGAAGAAATCGCGGCGCGGTATCGAGAAATGGATTAGCCTGCAAAAGTATATTGAACATACCGGTTGCCGCCCTGGGCAGCGTGAAGTCCAAGCTGCTGAAAAGCTTGTCGTAAAACATGGCGGCGC
>OGDU01000226.1_pt1 | contig 59363 bp, 52 predicted proteins | sample 1570371 | NCBI WGS metagenome assembly OGDU01 (sample SAMEA2581977, study PRJEB24529) | metagenome | biome: Human gut stool | place: China | collected 2011
CAACACGTTTTGTCCACCCTTTAAGAATCACTGAAAATCTTAAAATGCCGATGGATCCCGATAAATACGGGTTCCATCAACATTAAAACCAACACGAAATGTCCTATAAGCCCCGAAACACTTGGGTGGGATAATCCTCCAATCGAATATTCCAATAGAAAAAGAGGCTGTAGAAATGATCGCACATTTCTACAGCCTTTTTTTCTATTGGGAGGGCAAATTTACAGCTCGTTGAAGAGCGGCGAATAATTCATGAAGAGCGTGCAGATGATGATGGTCGTCGCGCAGGTCAGGATGGAAAGGCGGATGCCGTACTTGATCTGCAGCGATGGATTCAAACCGTAGCCGACTGGAATCGCTCTTGTGGAAACGGGGAGAATGTATGCGCAGTTGGCGGCAACGATGGTCCCCAGGATATACGGGATGGGGTCGACGCCCATGACGCCTGTGATGCCGGTCACGACAGGGATGGAAATCGAAGCGGCGGCCGTGTTGCTCGAAAGTTCGGAGAGGAAGCAGGCGAAGGTACAGGAAATAGCCATGGTCATGAGTCCTGGCGGAAGCTGGAGGCCTACGATGATGACAGCGAGGCGGTCGATGGCGCCCGTTTCAATGACGAGACGGCCCAAAGCAAGACCACTTGCGAAGAGGAAAATCATGCCTCACATGGCGTGGCTTTCTGCGTACTGCCAGTCGAGCATCGTCTTGCCATTTTCATCACGCAGGAAGAACATCAGCATGCCGATGACGAGGAAGACGTAAGCAGGCTTCATGGCAGGAAGGGATGAAGCGAAGAGCGGACGGATGAAGGCGAGGGCGGTCGCTAATATAAAGAGGTAAAGGCCGATCTTCTCGCCCCCTTTTCATGGTGCCGAACTTGCTGTACATTTCACGGAAGTAGGCGCGCGTCCCCGGAAGGTCCTTGGCCGGAGCCGGGATGAGCCAGAGGAAGATGAGGTTCAGGAGGAAGACGATCGCAAGGAGCGGAAGGAAACGGATGACCCAGTCATAGTACATGAATTCATGGCCGGTCAGCTTTTCGATGTAGGAAACGGCGACAAGGTTCGCAGAGGATCCGATCGGCGAGCCGAAACCGCCGATACCGCTTCCCCAGCCGATGGCAAGCAGGATCGGGAGCGCCATGCGGCTTTCCGTCACGTCATCCTCGCCGAGCGAGCGCAGCATGGCGACGGCAATCGGACAGAAGATAGCGGCCACGACGACGTTTGGAAGGAAAATGGAAAGGACGGTCGATGCGAGGAACCAGACGAAAATCTGGTTTTTCATCGAAGTCCCGATGAAGCAGAGCGCTTTGACCGACACGCGCTTGTCGAGGCCCGTCGTCGTCCATGTCAGACAGATGAGATCGGATCCCAAGAGCAAGACGGCGATTTCCGAAAAGTACTGGCTGATGACGTGGGAATTCGAGATCAGGTTGAAGAAGGCATTGACGACGATCGGCACGAAGGCTGTGACGTAAATAGATACAGGCCTGATGATCCACCAGAGCGCCATCCAGACGGCCGTTGCGATGGCGAACGAGGCCGCGGGCGTGAACGTGCCCCAAAGAAGAAAAGCCGACAAGAAGAATGATGCCGGACCGATGAGAATTTTCCATACCTTTGCCAAAATGCATACCGCCTCACATGCGCCCGGAGACCGGGCCTTCCGAGTTCCGTTATTTTTTCTTTATCTGTCTTTAATTATAATAAGGCGCATAACCATTTAAAAACTGTTAATTCTTGTTTATAATACAAGTATATAGTTGTAACAAGAGGGCCTATGAATTTTCTATCCATGAAATACTTCGTCGTGCTGGCCGAAGAAGGGAGCTTCACGAAAGCAGCGGAAAAGCTCCACGTGACGCAGCAGACACTTTCCGCGCATGTGGCAGGGCTTGAGAAGGAATCAGGCGCCAAACTCTTCATCCGCCATGTGCCGCTTGAGCTGACGGACGCAGGCCGCGTCTTCTACCGCTATGCCAGGATCATCCGCAGAAATGAAATGGCGCTTGAAAGAGAGCTGACCGATGCGGCCGGCATGGGGAGGGGGACGCTTCGGATCGGCGTTGCTCCTTCAAGAGGGCAGGTCGTCCTTACGCCCGTCATTGAATCCTTCCGGAAATCCTGTCCGGGCATCCGCATCCGCCTTGTCGAAATGGCAAATGACATGCTCTGGACAGCACTGGCAAGAGATGAGATCGACCTCGTCCTCGCCCGTGCGCCGGAAGCGCTTCCCGGCATCGCATGTATTCCCTTTGCCGAAGAGTATTCCGTCCTCTACCTCTCCGATGATCTGGCGGAGGCGCTCTAGGGAGAGAAGAAGGAAGAAATCCGCTCTTCCCTTTCTGAAAGAAACAGGGAGCTTCCTGAATCCTTTGCCGAATGTCCCTTCCTCTTGAACAGCGAGAGCGACATCACGGGGGCTCTTGCACGCCGCCTTTTCAGGGACGCCGCTATCGATCCCGTCATTGCTGTCGAGTCGGAAAGCATGGGCACGATGCTGAAGCTCTGCGTGGACGGGGCCGGCGCTTACTTCTACCCCGAAAGTCTGGCGGAGAAGCTCCTTCCGAGAAGCGCGCAAAAAAAACTCCACCGCATCACCTTCGAGGACGGGAAGTACGAGATTTCCTTCGGGTACCAGAAAAGTGCTGAACGGTGGAGTATGATCGGTCGTTTCATAGAAGAGGCTTTCAAAAGCCGCGGGAAGAAGTTTCCCTTAGCGAAGCCATAAGTTGGCGGCGGCATGCGCTGCCTGCTCGTGCGTGATGTAGCCTTCCTGCGCCATGAGCGTCAGGACGACGGTCATGCGCTCGGTGCCGGCCTTGGGGTGATCGATGGGATCATAGGCAGAAGGCGCCTGCGGAAGTCCTGCAAGCATGGCGCACTGGGAAAGGTCGAGCTCCTTCGGCTCCTTGCCAAAGTACGTGTGGCTGGCTTCCCTGAGGCCGTATGCCCCGTGACCGAAGTAAATGGTATTGAGGTAGAGCTCAAGGATTTCCTGCTTCGTGTAGTAGCGGTCAAGCTGGACGGCAAGGGCGAGCTCTTCGATCTTGCGGCTCATTGTGCGCTCCGGCGAGAGGAAAATGTTCTTGACCGTCTGCTGGTCGATCGTGCTGCCGCCTTCGAGCGTTTCGCCTGCCATGTAGTTCGTCACCATCGCGCGGGCGACGCCGATCGGATCCATGGCGCCATGGTCATAGAAGCGGCGGTCTTCGGTCGCAACGACACCGTCGATGAGGTACTGCGGGATGTCCTTGAATGGAACGAAGTTCTCGCGGTGGACGCGGGATTCGAGTGCTTCCTTGAAATTCGTGAGGTCGTGGTATTCCTGGCGGAGCGTCTGGATGTCCTGCTCCTTGGCGACCGTTGCATTCGGTGCGTCCTTGGATTTATTGACTGTGACCTTGCCGGAATCCGTTGTTCCTGTCACGCCGGATGCGAAGGTGGAAACCATGTCCGTCACCTCGCCGTAGAGGGAGTCATCCTTCTTGGCGGATGAAGGCGCAGAAGAAGCCGCTTTGGGCGCGCTTCCTGTAAGACTGGCCGGAATGTACTTCTCGATGCCGCTTCCCTGAGAGAAACCCCAGTAGACGGCGCAGGCCAGAACGATAAGCATGAAAAGTCGTTTCATTGTATTCCTTCCCTGAAAACGGGATATTTCCCGTAGATATTCTGTTCTTTATTGTATCATAGGAAAAGAAAAGGGAAAAATGGGAAGAAATGGCCCCTGATGATTTTAAAAGGCTTTTTCCTGCCAATCGAAGGATAAAAAGGGAAATATCTTTCCTGATGCCTTTCCAAAGTCTCTGAGTGCGGTATTTCTTAAAATATGGTATAATAATTACACAAGCTGTATATCAGAAAAATATAGGATATCTGTTGGCAGTGGTGCATCATTATAGGCCGCTGCGTTTTTATGTGAAGGAGAGTTGTATGGCTGAAGACATTCATGAAATTCAGGACCGGCACGCCGAAGAGAACGGCAAGAGCGATTACGGCGCCAAGGATATACGAGTACTGGAAGGACTGGAAGCGGTTCGCATGCGTCCTGGCATGTACATCGGCTCCACATCGGCACGCGGCCTGCATCATCTGGTCTACGAAGTCGTCGACAACAGTATTGATGAAGCGCTGGCAGGCTACTGCACGCACATCGAAGTCGTCCTGAATGACGACGGCAGCTGCACCGTTACCGATAACGGCCGCGGCATCCCGACTGGCATGCACGAAACAGGAAAGCCCGCCATGGAAGTCGTACTGACAGTCCTCCACGCAGGCGGCAAATTCGGCGGCGACGGCTACCCGATTTCCGGCGGCCTGCACGGCGTCGGTATTTCTGTCGTCAACGCTTTGTCCGAATGGATGAAGGTCGTCGTCAAGAGAGAGGGCGAGTTCCATGAAATGAAACTGTCCCGCGGGATTGTGACCCAGCCGATGAAGACCTATGGCAAGACAGATGAAACAGGCACAAGCGTCACCTTCAAGCCGGACGCTGAAATCTTCAAGGAAGGCGTCGACTTCGACTATGACACACTGAAGGTCCGCATGAGAGAGCTGGCCTTCCTGAACAAGGGCCTCGTCATTACTCTGGAAGACCACAGAGACGGCGCTGTCAGAAGCGAACAGTTCCACTATGCCGGCGGCATCGCCGAATTCGTCCAGTTCCTGAACGAAGGCAAGGACCTCGTCGATCCATCCGTTATTGCATTTGAAGGCGAAAAGGACAAGGTCATTGTCGACATTGCCATGCAGTACCAGACCGGGTACACGGAAAACATGTACACCTTCGTTAACGACATCAATACCGTCGAAGGCGGCATGCACCTGGCAGGCTTTAGAGCTGCGCTCACCCGTGTCATCAATGATTATGCTAGAAAGAACAATTTCCTGAAGCCGAACGAAGACAACCTGTCCGGCGACGACGTCAGAGAAGGTTTGACCTGCGTCATTTCCGTCAAGGTTCCGAACCCGCAGTTCGAAGGCCAGACGAAGACGAAGCTGGGCAATCTTGAAGTCAAGGGCATCGTCGACAACATTGTTTCCGAAGGCTTAAAGACATACCTGGAAGAACATCCGCAGGAAGCACGCGCTGTCATTGAAAAGGGCATCACCGCATCCCGCGCCAGGGAAGCAGCCAAGAGAGCAAGAGAACTCACCCGCAGAAAGAATGCGCTTGAAGTATCCAGCCTCCCGGGCAAGCTGGCCGACTGCACGGAAAAAGATCCGCGCTTCCTTGAAATCTACATCGTCGAAGGTGACTCCGCAGGCGGATCTGCAAAGACCGGCCGTGACCGCCGTTTCCAGGCTATCCTTCCGCTCCGCGGCAAGATCCTGAACGTCGAAAAGGCACGCCTTGACAGAGTCCTGAATTCCGACGCCATCCGTACCATGGTCACTGCCTTTGGCACCGGCGTAGGCGAAGACTTCGATATCAAGAAACTCCGTTACTACAAGATTATCATCATGACCGATGCCGATGTCGACGGCGCTCATATCAGAACACTGCTTCTGACATTCTTCTACCGCTACATGAAACCGCTCATCACTGAAGGTCATGTCTACATCGCTCAGCCTCCGCTGTACCAGGTACGTAAAGGCCGTCAGAAATACTATACCTATGACGACGATGAACAGAACAAGCTTCTCGCAAAGATCGGCATCGACGGATGCGCCATCCAGCGTTACAAAGGTCTTGGCGAAATGAACCCGGAACAGCTCTGGGACACCACCATGAACCCGGAACAGCGCGTCATGCTGAAAGTCGAATTGACCGATGCTGTAGAAGCAGACCGCCTCTTCACCATCCTCATGGGCGACAAAGTAGAACCAAGACGTCTCTTCATTGAAGAACACGCCAAGGATGTAACGAACCTCGACCTGTAATCAGAAGGGGCTGTGACAAAATGCAAAAACATTTTGCCGCAGCCTTTTTCCATGTCTTGACAAAAACGGGTTAAAATCCTTAAATCTGTATTTATATTCTTCGATAACGAGAAAGAAAGATTAAAAAAATTCAGAGTTGTAACAAAATTTTATCGAAAAAACCGTAATTTGTATTGGAACTATCGAGCCAAATGGTATAGAATAATAAAGGTGTAAAGAGCACGTCAACGTATTCACTGGAAAGGGGATTTGTGATGGAATATTTCTATCCTGCAATAGTCAAGCATGATGCAAAAGGAGGAATTTTCTCTGTCATATTCCCGGATCTGAATGGATGTCAGGCGCAGGGGCGCACCGCTGAGGAAGCAGTTCTAAAGGCAAGGGAAGCTCTGGCAGCCTCTCTTCTGGAAATGGAAGAAAAGGGCCTTGAAATTCCGCCGGCATCGGATGAAAGACTTTTTCGTCTCCGTTATGGCGGCAGCCGCTGCTGCACCATTCTGGTCAATATGGAAACCTACCGTGAATACCGTGAATATAAAGTAAGAGCCGCCGATCATCAGACGGCGGTATGGGCAGAGACAGCCCGCAAGACAAGACGAGTCGGAATTCTGGCAAGAGTCTTCGGATTAAGGTAATCAAGAGCCGCGGCTTAGTGCCGCGGTTTTTTTAGTGACCTGGGGAGGAAACTATGTGGGAGATGATTCCGAAGGAACTGGATGAAACGGATATGAAAATCATCCACGCCCTTCGAAAGAACGGACGCATTTCTATGACAGAGCTGGGCAAGGAAGTCTTCATGACGAGCCAGGCCGTGAAGAACCGCATTGCAAGGCTGCAGGACTTGGGCGTCGTGGAGCGCTACACGGTGAACGTGAACTGTCCGCTCTTCGGCTACACGATCCATTGCGTCTTCGAGCTCGTGACAGATGAGAAGACGAGGGAAGGCTTCCTCGAATTCATGAAACATACAGAATACCATATTTTCCACTGCTACCGCGTGGACGGCGCATACCGCTTCTTTCTTGATGCGCACTTCCACAGCGAAAAATCCAGAGCGGACTTCATCCGTGAAGTTTCCGCATTCGGCCGCCTTACGACACATCAGGTCATGGAAGAAATCCAGGGCCTTCACCCCGTAGATGAATGATCATCCACGCTGTTTTACAATTTATAAGGAGACTCGGAAGGGCTCCTTTTTTATTGCTTTTTATACCCGGGGCGCCTTCGCACCGCTCCCGCCATCCGGCACTGATGCTTGCAAATCATTCTTATTTAGGCTATACTTGCAAAATGTGCATAGCAAATACAACTTATCATAGAAAGAAGGAATACTATGACAATAGAACTTAATTTGTACCAGACGCTGGCAGCCGCTGTCGCCGTCTTCTTCCTGGGAAGCTTCCTGAAGGACAGGGTCAGCATTTTCAGGAAATACTGCATTCCTGCGCCTGTCATCGGCGGGACGATTTTCTCGATCGTGAACTGCATCCTTTACACGCAGGGCATCTGGAACTATTCGCAGGATACCGTCATGCAGAACTGGTGCATGATGCTCTTCTTCACCAGTATCGGCTACATGGCAAGCATCCGTCTCATCAAGAAGGGCGGACTCCTTGTCGTCAAGATGGCCTTTCTTGTCTTCCTCCTGATTGTCATTCAGGATCTGGTCGGTGTCACTTTTGCCAATGCCTTCTCGCTGAATCCGCTCATGGGTCTTGCAGATGGTTCGATACCGCTTGTCGGCGGTCACGGCACATCCGGCTCCTTCGGTCCTGTCCTTGAAGCACTGGGTCTTAAGGATGCGACAACGATTGCTTTTGCTGCCGCTACCTTCGGCCTTGTCTCGGGGAGTTTCCTTGGCGGCCCGGTCGGAGAGCTTTTGATCCGTCGCTTCCATCTGAAATCCGATGAAGATGAAAACGGAGATGAAGTCCCGGAAAACCGCACGGAACATGAAATCGAAGGTGATGATGCAGCCGCTTACCTCAATATGGACCGCTTCATGTACGCTTTCGGACAGCTCCTCCTTGCCATGGGACTTGGCACATATGTCAGCCAGTTCTTCATCAATATCGGTCTCGTATTCCCGGGATACATCGGTGCCATGCTCGTTGCTGCCGTCATCAGGAATATTTCCGACATGACCGGGCTTTTCGGATGCTACCAGAGGGAAAGTGAAGTCCTTGGCGGCATCTGCCTGAACGTATTCCTTTCCTGTGCGCTCATGAGCCTGAAACTCTGGCAGCTGGCAGACCTTGCTATTCCGCTGATTGCAACGCTCATCGTGCAGGTTTCCATCATGGGCCTCTTCGCTTACTTCGTCATCTTCCGCGTCATGGGAAGAAATTACGAAGCAGCCGTCATGGCATCCGGCAGCTGCGGCTTCGGCCTTGGTGCCACACCGAACGCCATCGCGAATATGAACGCCATGTGCGAAAGATTCGGCCCGGCGCATACCGCTTACTTCGTCATTCCGCTCATCGGCGCTTTCGTCGTCGATTTCCTGAATGCATCCGTCCTCATGGTCTTCATGAATATCCTGAAGTGACAATCGGCGGGGCGGTTTCATTCATGATATAATAAGAATGATTTACCATTGAATGATGCATTTTCCAAAGGAGTACACTTATGTTCGATTTTCTTGACCTGTCTACGCTGATCTACCGCGTACCAGCGCTTCTTCTGGCGCTCTCCTTCCATGAATACGCGCACGCCGTCGTATCCGACTCGCTCGGAGATCCCACGCCTTCTGCCACGGGCCGTCTGACGATGAACCCGCTGGCGCACCTTGATGCTGTGGGCACGCTGCTGCTTGTCCTCTGCGGATTTGGCTGGGCGAAGCCCGTCATGATCGACCCGCGCTATTACAAAAACTACCGCTCCGGCGTCCTCAAAGTATCCCTGGCAGGCCCCGGCGGCAACCTTCTTCTCTGCTTCATTTCCATCTTTCTCATGGGGCTCTTGCAGAGATTCGGCATGCTCGGCATGGGCGGATACCAGTTCCTTTACTGGATCATGCTTTACAACGTATGGTTCGCCTTCTTCAACCTCATCCCGGTCCCGCCGCTCGACGGCTCCAAAGTCGTCAGCATGCTTCTTCCTGGCGAACTCTCCTGGAAATTTGAAAACTTCAACGCACAATACGGCTTCATCATCCTCATGGTCGTTGTATTCTCCGGCGTTGCCAACAAATTCCTGAGCCCGCTCTCCAACCTCTTCGTAACCCTCTGCTACAACATTACCTACATCCTGCTATAGTTGGCGGGAATAGAGTTAATTCCCATAACGGACGATGAAACTCTTCGAACCGGACAAAAGGTGCAAAACAAAAAAAGAGCTGTGAAATGATCCGTCATTTTCACGGCTTTTTTTTATGCTTTTTCCGCCGCCTGATGTATAATGAAAAATAAATTCTCGTGGAAGGAGGACATCATGATTACTACCTGGCTGATTTTCGAAATGGCAGGGACGATTGCCTTTGCTTTTTCCGGCGCTGCTGTCGGGCTCTACAAAAGAATGGATATTTTCGGCATCACGGTGCTCTCCGTCATGACGGCGGTCGGCGGGGGAATGATCCGCGATGTCCTCTGTGGCATCACGCCGCCATCAGTCCTCCGTTCTCCGGAAGGGCTCATCGTGTCGATCGTGACGGCGCTTGTCGTCGGCTTCGGCTATCCTCTTTTCCGCATCCCGAAGAGAGGGAAATGGGTCATCACGATCCTGTACCACTTGTCCGATACGATCGGCCTTGCCGCTTTCACCGTGACAGGGGCGCTCACTGTGTTCTACCGCTATCCTGGCTACGACATCGTCCTTCCCGTTATGCTGGGGCTCATCACCGCTGTCGGAGGCGGCATCATCCGCGATATGATGGCGCGCCGCATGCCCGTCGTCCTTTACATGGACGTCTATGCCATCGCATCGATTGCAGGCGGCCTTCTCCTCTGCGCTTTGAGAGAGCCATTGGGCACGCCGCTCGCCTCCTGGATTTCCTTTGCCTTCGTCCTGCTCCTCCGTTTTTTTGCCATTCATTACCACTGGCAGCTCTATCATCCGCACCGCCGTTTCCGCACGATCCAGAGGGACTGAATTATTTCTTTACAAAAATTTTTCTTGACAAGCATTTGCGTTGAGCGTAATATTATAACCAACTTAAGGAAATCACTTAAGAAACTGAATAAAGACCTTACAAACCGGTGAGGCGGAGATAAAAACAGGAAATGCACTTCCAGAGAGCGGGGATTGATGGGAACCCGCAGTACGCAGCCCGTTAAATGGACCGCCGAGGGCGCTGTCAAAAGGAGAAATCCCTAGTATTCAGCGACGCATCATCTGCGTTATTGATGAGGGGTATGTTAGTACCCTGCGAAAGAGGGAGAAATCCAATTAAGGTGGTACCGCGAGTGTATATGAATGAGTACCGGGCATCCGGACTTTGAAATAGAGACCCGTCCTTGACAAATTTACTTTTGTCGAGGGCGGGTCTTTTTTGTTATCCGGAAGCGGAAAGGAGAAACAGGATGGAACAGTTGGAAAGAATCAAAGCCTATGCGAAAGACTACAGAAGAGTTCCGATCGCTAAGGAAATCTTCGCAGATGTCCGCACTGTCATCGGGACATTGAGAGTCCTGAAGAAAGTCAGCAGGACAGCATTCCTCTTCGAAAGCGCGGACAATACCGAGCGATGGGGACGCTATTCCTTCCTGGGATATGATCCAAAGCTTGAGCTCTTCGTGAAGAACGGAAAGATGACCGTCAAGGGCGCCGTCACAGAAACATTTGAGACAGACGACCCGGCCTCCGTCATCAGGAAAGTCCTTCACGAATACCACTCTCCGGAAATCCCGGGCATGCCAACATTTACCGGCGGGCTTGTCGGATACTTCGCCTATGAGTACGCGAGGTACTCGGAGAAGAAACTCTATTTCAAGGAGGAAAAAGAACCGGATATTTCCTTCAACGATGCGGACCTCATGCTTTTTGACAAGGTCATCGCATTCGACCATTACAGGAAAACGATCATCCTCATCACAAACGTCGACACGAGCGAGATCGAGACGAATTACGAAAAAGCGGTGAGGGAGCTCGATGAAATGGCAGAGCTCATCGCTTATGGAAAGGAAGCGGACATTCCGGAAGGAAAGCTCCTCAGCGATTTCAAAGACGAGTTCGCCGAAGAAGAGTACGAAGCGCTCGTCAGAGAAATCCAGCAGCGGATCCATGACGGAGACATTTTCCAGGCCGTCCTTTCCAACGGCAGGAGCGCCGCTTTTGAAGGAAGCCTCCTCAATGCTTACCGGGTGCTTCGGACAATCAATCCTTCGCCTTACATGTTCTACCTTTCAGGCCACGACATAGAGCTCGCCGGTGCATCGCCCGAGACGCTCATCAAGCTGACGGGCGGCGAGCTTGAAACCTTCCCGATCGCAGGCACGATGCCAAGGGGAAAGACAGACGAGGAAGACGAAGCACTCGAAGAAAGGCTGGTCAGTGACAAGAAGGAACTTGCCGAGCACAATATGCTGGTCGACCTAGGAAGGAACGATATCGGAAAGATCAGCCGCTTCGGATCCGTCAGGGTGAGGGAGCTTCGAAAAGTGAAGCGCTTCTCCCACGTGATGCACCTCTGCTCCTTGGTCACGGGGACGATCCAGGAAGGAAAGGATGCGCTCGATGCCCTGGCCGCCGCGCTTCCGGCAGGCACGATGTCAGGAGCGCCAAAGATCAAGGCGATGGAAATCCTCCACGGGATGGAGAAATCGCCTAGAGGCGTCTACGCAGGCGCCGTCGGATACCTGAGCCTCACAGGAAGTATGGACATGTGCATCGGCATCCGCATGGCAGCCGCCAAAGGGGGACGGGTATTCGTGAGAGCCGGCGCAGGCATCGTCAAGGACAGCGTTCCGAAGAGCGAATACAGGGAAACAAGGAACAAGGCAGAAGCCATGATTGAAGCAGTCAGGAAAGGACAGGAGGCGGGGGATTATGATTTTACTCATTGACCATTACGACAGCTTTTCCTTCAACCTCTACCAGCTCGTAGGAAGCCTTTCTTCGGACATCAAAGTCATCCGGAGCGACGAGCTCACCGTGAAGGAAATAGAAAATCTCAATCCTTCCCACATCATCCTTTCACCGGGAACGGGGCGGCCGGAAAATGCAGGCGTCTACGAAGAAGTGATTGAAAAGCTCAGGGGAAAAATCCCGATATTAGGCGTCTGCCTAGGCCATCAGGCGATCGGCGAAGTCTACGGGGCAAAGGTCATAAGCGCTCGGGAAATCCTTCACGGGAAATCCTCAGACATAGAAATCATCAAAGAAACGCCGCTCTTTGAAGGGCTCGGGACATCCTTCGAAGGGGCCAGATACCACTCTCTTGCAATCGACCCGGAAACGATTGCGGGAGACCTCACGGTGACAGCCGTTTCCGATGACGGCGAGGTGATGGCCGTCGAAGACAGCAAAAGAAAAGTCTACGGCGTCCAGTTTCATCCGGAATCCATATTGACGCCAAAGGGCGGAACGATACTTAGCAATTTCTTACAGCAGTGAATGAGTGAATCAGGGGGAATCTATCATGATACAGGAAGCAATCAAAACCATCGTAAAGGGCAGCGAACTGCCATTTGAAACAGCGAGAGAATCCATGGGGGAAATCATGAGCGGGAAAGCATCGGAAGCGCAGATCGGCGCCTTCCTTGCTGCTCTTTCACTGAAAGGCGAGACCGTCGGGGAAATTACAGGATTTGCCAGAGCCATGAGAGACGCATGCGTGCCGGTCTCCCATGAAGGAGAAGTCTTTGAAATCGTAGGGACCGGGGGAGACGGAGCAGACACCTTCAACATTTCCACCACATCCGGCTTCGTCATCGCATCCGGTGGCGTCGCCGTCGCCAAGCATGGCAACAGGAGCGTTTCCTCCCGCTGCGGCGCGGCGGACTGCCTCGAAGCGCTCGGTGTCAACCTGGCTTTGACCGGCAAGGAAAACACCGAGCTTTTGAAGAAAGCAGGCATGTGCTTCATGTTTGCTCCCGTCTACCACAGTTCCATGAAGTATGCGGCCCCGGTCAGGAAAGCCCTCGGTTTCCGCACCGTGTTCAACATCCTGGGACCGCTTGGAAATCCGGCCGGCGCGACGATGCAGCTCATGGGCGTCTATGAAGAAAAGCTCGTCGAACCGATGGCTAAAGTCCTTTCGAACCTGGGCGTCAAGAGAGGCGCTGTCGTCTACGGCATGGACGGGCTGGACGAAATCACCGCCTGCGACAGGACGCTCGTCTGCGAATTCAAGAACGGCCTCTTCCAGAAGTACCTATTAGATCCCCGTGACTACGGCATGGAGCTTGCGCATCCGGGCGACCTCAAGGGCGGGGACAGCCGGGAAAATGCAGAAATCACAAGAACCGTCCTCTCCGGAGAAAAGGGACCGAAGAGAAATGCAGTTCTCCTGAATGCTGGCATGAGCTTCCACCTTGCAGAGGGCATGTCCCTTGCTGAAGGCATCCAGAAGGCAGCGGACCTCATCGACAGCGGCAAAGCCCTTGCCTTCATGGAACGCTTCATCAGACTCTCAAGGGAGGCGGCACAATGATCCTCGACACACTGGCAAAAGGCGCGAGGCGGCGGGCCAGGGTCCTGGAAGAAGCTGACGGCGAAGGCATCAGGGAAGCGGCGATAGCAAGAGCGCTTGATGAAGACGTCCATGATTTTCCCTTCGAGAGAAATCTCCGGGCAGAAGGCGTGAACATCATCTGCGAAGTCAAGAAAGCATCGCCTTCCAAAGGCATCATCGCTGATCACTTTCCCTACCTTGAAATAGCCAGGGACTACGAAAGGGCAGGGGCGGCCGCCATATCCGTCCTGACCGAGCCGGACTACTTTCTTGGAAGCGGGCTCTACCTGAAGAAAATCTCCCGCGCAGTGCAGATTCCGATCCTTCGGAAAGACTTCATCGTATCCGAAGTCCAGATCTACGAATCCAAGCTCCTGGGCGCCTCGGCCATCCTCCTCATCGTTTCGATCCTGACGGATGAAGAGCTTACAAGGTTCATCCGGACGGCCAAAGGCCTCGGCCTCTCGGCGCTTGTCGAGACAAAGACGGAAGAAGAAATACGGAGAGCCGTCCTCGCAGGGGCAAGAATCATAGGCGTCAATAACCGAGACCTCCGTGATTTCTCCATCGACAATACCCGCGCAGCAAGGCTGCATTCGCTGGTCCCCGAAGATACCCTCTTCATTGCAGAAAGCGGCATACAGAAGAGGGAAGACATCGAAGAGTTCCTTGCGGCCGGCATCCGAAATTTCCTCATCGGGGAAGCCATGATGAAGGCCGAGGACAAGGCAGAAAAACTTGCTGAGTTCATCGGGGAAGAGCCACGGGTCCAGTGCAAGATCTGCGGGATTTCAAGGGAAAGGGATATCGATTTCTTAAACGATGCCCTTCCCGATTACGCAGGCTTCATCTTTGCAAGAAGCCCGAGGAAGGTGACGCCCGATAAAGCGGCCGGCCTCATCAGTTTGCTGGATCCACGGATCAAGGCGGTCGGCGTCTTTGTGAATGAAACGACAGAGACCATAGCAGACATTGCAAAGAAAACCCATCTCTCCGTCATCCAGCTCCACGGGGATGAGGATTTTGAAACGATCCGCGAAGTGAAGGAAAGGACAGGACTTCCCGTCTGGAAAGCCATCCGGGCAGGAAGCGAGGAAGACATTCTTCCATGGAACGATTCGCCGGCCGATGCCCTTCTCCTTGATGCGAAAGTCATGGGGAAGAGAGGCGGCACAGGAAAGCGCATCGATCCAAATCTCGCCAGAGCGGTAAGGAAGCCCTTCCTTCTGGCGGGCGGCATGAATTGTGAAAATATCGTCCGGGCAGCGCGCATCGCAAGGCCCTTCGCGGTCGACGTGAACAGCGGCGTTGAAACGGACGACATGAAAGATAAAGAGAAAATACAGGCGGTAATCCGTCTTTTGGCCCGGTCGGGCCTGCGGAAAGGATGAAAGGTATGACGAAAAGAGAAGGACGCTACGGCGTGCACGGCGGACAGTATGTCCCGGAAACATTGATGAATGCAGTCCTCGAGGTCGAGGAAGCGTATGAAAAGTACAAGAATGATCCGGATTTCAATAAGGAACTCGACGACCTGAACAGGAATTACACAGGCCGCCCCTCGCTCCTCTACTATGCCAAGAAAATGAGTGAAGACCTGGGCGGAGCGAAGATCTATCTCAAGAGAGAAGACCTCAACCACACAGGCGCCCACAAGATCAATAACGTCCTTGGCCAGGCACTCCTTGCCAAGAGAATGGGCAAGACAAGAATCATTGCCGAGACCGGCGCAGGCCAGCACGGCGTAGCTGCCGCAACGGCCGCTGCCCTCTTCGGCATGGAATGCGAAGTCTTCATGGGCAAGGAAGATACCGAGCGTCAGGCACTGAATGTCTACCGCATGCGTCTCCTCGGCGCCAAGGTCCATCCCGTCACCTCCGGGACCATGACACTGAAGGATGCCGTCAGCGAAACGCTCCGCGAATGGACGAGACGTCTGGACGACACCTACTACATCATGGGATCGGCCGTCGGCCCGCATCCGTTCCCGATGATCGTCCGCGATTTCCAGGCCATCATCAGCAAGGAAGCCAGAGCGCAGATCCTGGAAGCGGAAGGGAAACTCCCGGCCGCTGTCCTTGCCTGCGTTGGAGGCGGCAGCAACGCCATTGGCACCTTCTACCATTTCATCCCGGACGAAGGCGTCCGCCTCATCGGATGCGAAGCGGCAGGAAGGGGCATCCATACAGGAAAGCATGCGGCGACCCTCACGATGGGGACCGAAGGCATCTTCCACGGCATGAAATCCTACTTCGTGCAGGATGAATACGGACAGATCGCACCGGTCTACTCCGTTTCCGCCGGCCTCGACTATCCGGGCGTAGGACCCGAACACTCCTACCTGAAGGACATCGGCCGCGCTGAATACGTGCCGATCACTGACGACGAAGCCGTCGACGCCTTCGAATACCTGTCAAGGACGGAAGGCATCATTCCGGCCATCGAAAGCGCGCATGCCGTCGCAGAAGCCATCAAGCTGGCACCGACGATGAAGAAAGACGACATCATGATCATTTGCATTTCCGGCCGCGGCGACAAGGACGTAGCAGCCATGGCAAGATACAGAGGGGTGGACATTCATGAATAAATTAGAAAAAGCCTTCGACGGGCACAAAGCATTCATCGGTTTCCTGACAGCAGGCGACCCGAGTCTGGAAGATACCGAGCGGTATATAGAAATCATGGCAAAGTCCGGGTGCGACCTGATTGAAATTGGTATTCCTTTCTCCGATCCTGTGGCAGAAGGGGAAGTCATCCAGAAAGCGACCATCCGCGCCCTTGCTGCCGGCACCACGACAGACAAGATCTTCGACATGGTAGAAAGAGTCGCTCTGAAAATCGATATTCCTCTCGTCTTCATGACCTACCTCAATCCGGTCTACGTCTACGGCGCAGAGAAATTCTTTGCCCGCTGCGAGAAGGCAGGCATCTCCGGCATCATCGTTCCAGACATGCCATATGAAGAAAAAGGAGAACTCGCAAAACCCGCCAGAGCGCATGGCGTGAAGATCATCTCCCTCATCGCCCCGACCTCTGAAGGCCGCGTTGGCATGATTGCGAGAGATGCAGAAGGCTTCATCTACCTCGTTTCCTCCATGGGGGTCACAGGCGTCAGGAGCGAAATCACGACGAACGTCAAAGCCATCACCGATACGATCAGGAAGTACACGGACGTTCCCGTCGCCGTTGGCTTCGGCATTGCAACGCCCGATCAGGCGGAAGACATGGCGGGAGCTTCTGACGGCGCCATCGTGGGAAGCGCCATCGTCAAGATCATCGAAGAGCATGGCAGCAAAGCAGACGAGCCGCTTGCCGCATACATCCGCTCCATGAAAGACGGCGTGGAAAAAGCAGAAGGGAAATAAGCAATATAAAAAGGGCTGTGCAGGGAGGAATCCTTCCACAGCTCTTTTTCTTATTCCCCATTTCCTTATATATAAGTATATACAAATAAAGAGAAGTGACTGATTTTCGACCAACGAAAAATAGAAATCTTTCACTCTAGCATTTCTATGAGTTCATGGTATAATGAGGGCGTTGCGATACTTTCTCAGAAATCATTCAATCAGGTGAAAGCCTGTGATAAGGAGCATTTCATGAGCACATTGATAAAAGCGCTGGCGGCTCTGGCTGCAGGCGCGCTGACGGCGTATCTTCTGCCGAAACATAAAAAAGGAAAAGAAAAGAAGCGCCTTCCCGTGGGAGAGAGCTTCCGTTTTCTGGCGGAACAGACAGGCACCTGCCGCGATCCGATTCCGGTCTACTACTACCGTCCGGCTACCTGGACCGAGGACCAGCCCGTCTTCATTTCCTTCCCGGACGTGACACGCCGCGCAGAGAAATTCGAACGCCATATGGAAAGCCTTGCCGTGAAGTACAACATGCTGATCGCATGCCCTGAATTCTCGACGAAGAAATATCCGGGCGCGCGCTGGTATCAGGAAGGAAACGTGCAGGACAAGGAAGGCGAGGAAGGAACGATCCAGCCAAGAAACCACTGGTCCTTCGATGCCGTGAACCATATCGTTGCCGCTGTCCGCGCAAGAACCCATGCCAAGGGAAAGGTCATCATTTTCGGCCATTCTGCCGGCGGCCAGTTCATGCATCGCTACAGCCTTCTTGATGGAAGAGCTGACGTCGATGCCATCGTCTGCGCCAATGCGGGATGGTTCACGATGCCTGACGATACCACCTGCTACCCGTACGGCACAAAGGGCCTCGGCCTTTCCGATGCCGATCTGGCTTCTGCCTTTGCTCTCCCCGTCATCATGCTGATGGGAAGCGAGGACGTTTCCAGAGAGCAGCTTTTCCGCGCGACCCCCGAGGCCGATGCACAGGGCAAGAACCGCATGGAACGCTGCCTCCATTACTTCGATGCCTGCCAGAAGAAAGCCGAAGAACTCGGCGTTCCCTTCAACTGGAAGAAAGGCGTCGTAGAAGGCGCTGCCCACGAAGGCGGCAAGATGGCAGAAGGCGCCATGAAACTCTTCTGCGAAGAACCGCTCGATGAAACAGTAGGAATGTAAGAACTTAAAAGTAAGCACTTGAAAAGGCTGCGGCGAAAGATATATCTCGCTGCAGCCTTTTTTCATTTCATCACCAGTCAATCCATGTGAGTGCTTTTTCCAGTTCGTAGAAGGTCTTGCCATCCCAGAGGATATCTTCGGTGAGATGGTTCAGCACATCTTCCGCGTCGTCACTTTCGTAGTAGTACACCATTTCCATGAACTCTTCGAAAGGCTCGCCCGTGAAGCGGTACTTCTCCACGCTGATGCTGTTAGTGTCCCTTCCCGGATGGAACTTCAGCCCCGAAAAACGGTACACATAGCTCTTGTGCCTGACGGAAGCTTCCCCGTCATTCATAAAGTCGATAAATTCATCTGCGTCGCCGCCCTGCATATTGTCCTCCTTGTTCTTAACTATATTGGACGTCTTTATTATACAGGAAATCCGCGGGAAGCGGTAGGATGCCCTTGCCTTTTTTGCACTTGCCCGTCGTGGTATAATAGTTAAATACGATATTCAGTTGTCAGCTGTCAACCAACTTAAAAAAACAGGAGGAATGATGAAAAAGGCAATCATATTATCCAGCGGGGGCGTCGATTCCACGACGTGCGTATCCCTGGCTGTCGACAGACTGGGAGCAGACAATGTTGTGACTGCTTCTATTTTTTATGGCCAGAAACATAAGAAAGAAATCCTGGCCGCGCGCAAAGTGGCAGAATACTACCACCTACGGCATTATGAATTCGATCTTTCCTCCCTCTTCCAGTATTCGAACTGCTCGCTCCTTGAAGGCTCCACGCAGGAAATCGTGCATGAAAGCTATGCCGAGCAGATTAAGAAGAACGGAGAAGGAAAAGTTTCCACGTACGTCCCCTTCAGAAACGGACTGATGCTCTCTACAGCGGCTTCGCTGGCAGCCAGCCTCTTTGAAGACGACGACGTAGATATTTATATCGGCGCCCATGCCGATGATGCGGCCGGCGATGCGTATGCCGACTGCAGCGAGCCATTCCTGAAAGCTATGGGAGATGCAGTTTCCATCGGCACATACGGAAAAGTCCATCTGGCATTCCCCTTCGCCAAGCTGAACAAGGCAGGCGTCGTAGCTATGGGCCTTAAGCTCAAGACACCTTATGAACTCACATGGAGCTGCTATGAAGGCGGCGAGAAACCCTGCGGAACCTGCGGGACCTGTATAGACCGTGCAGCTGCGTTTGCTGCGAACGGCGTTAAAGACCCGGCCCTCTGAGCCGAGAAAGGAATATTATGTTTACCGTAACAAAGAGAATGGAAGTATCCGGGGCGCATTACCTGCACCTCGATTATGAAAGCAAGTGCACGAACCTGCATGGCCATAACTGGATCATCACCGTCACCGTCCAGAGCGAGGAAGTCGACCACAACGGCATGGTCGTCGATTTCAGCAAGATCAAGGAAATCGTGAACCGCTTCGACCACGCCCTCATCAATGACGTCATGGGGGATATCAACCCGACCGCCGAAAACATGGCCAAGTGGCTCTGCGACCGCATCCCGCACTGTGTACGCGTATCCGTACAGGAAACGGAAGGAAACGTGGCCACCTATGAAAAGTGAGTACCGCTATGACGACGGACTTTTCCATGTGACCGAGATCTTCGACAGCATCGACGGCGAAGGAAAAAGAACCGGCTGCATGGCCATTTTCGTAAGACTGGCAGGCTGCAACCTGCGCTGCACGTACTGCGACACCGCTTACTCGCTTGAACTTTCCGACACAAAGGAAGCGCTGACGGAAGATGAACTCATCCGCCGCATCCACGCCTTCCCTTGGAAGAACATCACACTGACCGGCGGCGAGCCGATGCTTCATCCGCTCCGCCATCTCTGCGAAAGACTCTCCGAAGAAGGCTATGACATCAATATAGAAACGAACGGCGCCGTTCCCCTTTGGGAAGACCGCCCGTCCGGCGTTTTCTACACGATGGACTTCAAGTGCTCGGGAAGCGGCATGAAAGAATCCATGAGGAAAGAAAATTTCCCCATCCTGAAAGAAAAAGACGTGTTGAAATTTGTCGTCGGCTCGAAGGAAGACCTGGATGAAATGAAGGAAATCACAAAGACGTACTTCGAAAGAAAAGACCATCCGGAATTCTTCGTTTCTCCCGTCTGGGGGAAAATCACGCCGGCGGAATTGGTAGAGTATGTCAGGGAAAACCGGCTGAGCCGCGTGAGGGTGCAGGTGCAGCTTCACAAGATCATCTGGGACCCGAACAGAAGGGGCGTATAAAAATGGATCGAAAGAAACTCGAAGAGGCAGCCCGCCTCATCATTGAAGCAGTCGGAGACGACCCCGGAAGGGAAGGCCTCCTGGAGACGCCGAAACGCTTCGCAGACATGATGGAAGAACAGTTCAAGTACTGCAGCATTTCCAATGACGAAATCGCCCGCGAATTCGACAAGACCTTCGAATCACCGGAAAGCGACATGGTCGTCGTGAAGGACATTGAAATCTTCTCCCACTGCGAACACCACATCGCTCTCATGTACAATATGAAAGTCACCGTCGGATATATGCCGAAAGGCCGCGTTATCGGACTTTCCAAGATCGCCCGCATCGCAGACGCCGTATCCCGCCGCTTCCAGATTCAGGAACGCATCGGCACCGACATCCGTGACATCATGAAGAAAGTCACGGGCTCTGACGACGTCGCTGTCCTGATCGACGGCGAACACTCCTGCATGACCGCCCGTGGCATCAAGAAGCCGGGCACCCGCACCAGGACGGTATCCGTCTCCGGTGCTTTTAAGAAAGACATCGAACTCCGCAAGGAATTCCTCATGCTCGCAGGCAAGTAACGGACATACCGGGAAAGGACGACTATGGATATTTTCAAGAAATTCACCGCGCGCGCCGTCAAGCTCGTCTCCGGACGCGCATCGGCTGCGCTCTTCTGTGACTACGCCTATGCCAATGAAATGAAGACCCCGGTGCACCCGGGCTATGGACGCGGCAGCAGAAACCGCGGCGCCCTCGAAATGGAATATGCGGCGGACGGTTCTGAAAAGGTCGAAGAGAAAATCTTCAAGACAGGAAATACCGATCCCAAAGGCGTCCAGAACATTCACGTCTGGTACCCTGCATCCATGGAAGAAGGGAAGAAATACCCGCTTCTCATCATTTCCAATGGCATGGAATTCTCCTGCACCTCTTTTATCGCGATTCTCCAGCACCTTGCCTCCTGGGGCTTCATTGCAGCCGGCAACGATGCACTGAACTCGGGACGCGGCGAAACAGCGGCCAAGACGCTCGAGAAAATGCTCTCTGAAAACGAAAAGCAGGGAAGCCTTTTCCATGACCGCATCGATCTGGATCACATCGGAGGCATCGGCTACTTCCAGGGAGGCGCCGGCGCTATCCGTCAGGCGACCATCTCGAAGAACAAGGACCATTACAGTGCGCTGTACCTGGCAAGCCCCATGACGCTTTCCTTCATCGAGAAAGCAAAAGCTGCTGCATGGTCATACGACCCGTCCCAGATTACGGTTCCCGTATTCATCGCCTCAGGCGGAGACGGCATCGAAAATGGCATTCTCGCTCCTAAGGAAGACATGGAAGGCATTTATCAGGCCGCAAAAGGACCGGCCGTCATCGGACGCATGAAAGGCGAGGACCACCTCCGCGTCATGACACGCGCCGACGCATACATGACAGCATGGTTCCGCATGATCCTTTCTGGCGATGAAAAAGCAGCCTCCATCTTTGGAAAAGACGGTGAATTCATGAAGAATGCAGGCTGGACAGATATAAGCATCAAGGGAATTCCCTTGGAAGGAAACGAATGAAACATATAAAGAAAATTCTGGCGGCGGGCATTTGTCTCGCCGCTTCACTCTATCTCACGCCTGCCATGGCGGCCTACGAAATCGACCCCGATTACACCATGAAGTACAACGACCCGGGGAAAATCGAGCAGCGCTACCGCTGGCACGGGCCCTACGAGGTGAAGTCCGTCGTCCTCTCTGACGGTGAAGCGAAATATGGAAATTACAAGTACAAAGTCTGGTATCCCGTGCAGCAGGCAGGGCGCGAAAGGCCCCGACCCCTCGTCATCACCCTGAACGGCACCGGCGGATCCTGCGACAAGGACGAACCCATCTTCAGGCATCTCGCCTCCTGGGGCTTCGTCGTGGCAGGAAATACGGATGCGCAGACAGCGCCGGGCTTCTCTGCCGAATGGACACTCGATCAGGCCCTTGCGGCCAATCAGGATTCCAAAAGCCCTCTTTATCATCAGATCGATGAAAAGGAAATCGGCATCGTAGGCTACTCTCAGGGAGGTGCCGGTGCTTACAATACACTTGAAGGGAAAGACGGCGATAAATTCAAGACCATGGTCACCGTTTCAGGCGTCACGAAATCCATCGGAGAAAAACTCCACCTGCCCGTCTGGATCTACGACCCGTCCAAAGTCACTATCCCCGTCTTCATGGCAGCCGGCACAGGCATCCTTGACAGGAAACTTATCACACCGCTCGATGAAATGAAGGAAAACTACAGCAAAATCCAGTCAAAGACAGCCGCCATGGGAAGAAGAAAAGACGCAGACCACCTGGACATCCAGACCGCCGCCGACGCCTACATCACCGCCTGGCTCAAATGGCAGCTCGATGACGACATCTACGCCAAAAGAGTCTTCACAGGCAAAGACCCCGAAATCCTGAGGAACCCCGCATGGGACAACGCAGAAGTAAGGAACCCGGAAACGACCCAGCCAAAACAGACTGAAAAGTGAATTGATAAATAAATGCTAAGATCAATCTTATTCAGGAACTGAACAAAATGAAATGTTTTGGGAGATGATGAGGGGAATTTATAAAAAGCTATTCGCAGAATTTTTCCCTCGAAATCTTCCAATGGAAGATTTTGCTGTCCCGAGCCGAAGGCTTGCAGAGAAATGACAATGGTTTGCCATTTCTGGCTTCAAATTTTTGATTTTTACAAAAGGAAGCCCGGTCTGCTAAAAAGCTTGATAAATGGCAGCACGACAATTTTTAGAGTATAGATCCTTGCCGACCTGCAAATTTTTTAAGAATTTGCACCGACCTTGAACTCCGCTCATCTTCTCCTGCACAGAGTCTTACTTTTATGCTAAAATATATAAATGTATATGAGGAGAAAAATGCAGAAGAAACGTGAATTTTTCATCATGACGGCTTCTATTGGAGAGGGGCATTCTCAGGCGGCTCGGGCTATTGCGGAGACCATCAAACAGGTTCATCCCGATGATGCGGTTCGCGTGCTGGATTTTCTGTCCAGGGATGTTCTTTCCATTGATCACGTCTTAAAAGAATCTTACCTGAAAATGATTCGTATATTCCCTGAAATGTACGATAGTCTATATAGCAATTCACAGGACAGGCATTTAGGAGCAACGTTTCAGAGTCTTCTTTCCTGGAGTTTTCGAAAGCGGATGAAGAGGCTGATTACCGTCTTGAAACCGGATGCCCTGTTGTTTACCCATCCATTTCCGGCCTGTGCAGCCAATTTGCTGAAGAAGGAAGGGGACATTAATACCCCTCTTTTCGGAGTTATTACCGACTTTGATATTCATCAGCTCTGGGTGTACAAACATCTGGATGTGTACTGCGTCCCTTCCGAGGATTTGGCGCGTAAACTGGAAGCCCATAATGTGCCGAGAAATATTATTCACACCACGGGAATCCCAGTTCGCAAATCCTTCTATGAAGAACTGAAAAATCCAAGTCCTAAAGAAAAAGGGACTGTACTCATCATGGGTGGGGGTCTGGGGTTGGGGAATATTACTGACACTCTTCTACGTCTGGACAAGATTGATTCCGTGAGCCAGTTTATTATTGCTACGGGACAGAATATCAATCTATATGAAGAAGTGGCATCTATCCGGTCAAGCCTCCGGCATTCGGTGGATCTGCACAGCTATACCAATAAAGTGGCAGAAATGATGAGTAAGAGTGAACTCATCGTCACCAAACCTGGTGCGCTCACCTGTACAGAAGCGCTGACCATGAATCTGCCTATGGTTTTGGTCAACGCCCTTCCCGGACAGGAACGGGCAAACGCCCAGCATCTGGAAGAACAGGGATGTGCCGTCTGGATTAGGAAAAATGAACTGGCGGACACAGTCGACGGTCTGCTGAAAAATGAAGATAAACTCAAGCAAATGGCACTTGCCTGTGGCAATGATAAAAAGGACAGCGCACTCGAAATCGTCCAGATACTCGACCATATGCTGGAAAGCAATACGAACCGAAATAGGTATCTCCAATTTAAAGAAAGGGGATACCTATTTGACTATAACGAGAATGTCGAAATTTGTATATCTAGTTAACGATGGAGAAAAGCATGCAGCAGTGGATTAACCATGCAGGAAGAAAACAGAAAAAGAAGCCTCGCAGTGCTTCTCTGATTCGTCTTATAAGCAAAGCCATATATCTTTGCGGAGATTATGTGGGAATTTTATTGGCTGAATGGATAGCCTTCCATATCAGAAATTTCCTGATGGGCAATATATTTCAGGTAAACGCCATATACATCTATATAGTGACACCTGCTGTATTCCTTCTGGCGCTGGCATTTGCCGGAATATATTCCAAACATTATTCCAGTGCACAGATGTTGGAAAAACTGTTTAAAGCCTGCCTGGGGGGAATTGCTTTTTCCATCATCCTCATGTTCCTTACCCAGGTTTCCGGCCAGGTATCCCGTCTGTATGTAGGGCTTTTTGCGGTCATCGTCTACCTGTTCCTGGTAATTGAAAAATATATTACCGCCTTATGCATCCGTAAGATGCCTGGACTTCAGATTCCTGTTCTGGTAGTAGGTGCCGGAAAGACAGCCGATGCAGCGATTGATGAAGGGAAAAGTAATGTATTCATCAACTATCGGGTAGGCGGATTTCTTGAGGATTTTGAGCCATCTTCCCACTATGCCCAAACATATCCGATCCTTGGAGGGTTTAACGATCTGGAAAAGGTAATTGCTGAAACCGGAATTCAGGATGTAATCATCGCGGCACCAGGACTGCCACAGGACCAGCTGAATCATCTCCTCTATCGTGCGCAGACACTGGTTCCCTATGTAAGCGTAGTTCCAAATCTGGTAGGCGTACCCATGTCAAATGTCGAAGTTGAATCTTTCTTTGATACCCGGATTATGCTCTTAAATATTAAAAATAATCTGGCGTTTCGACTGAATCAGATTATTAAGCGGATATTTGATGTTGTTCTGACGCTTAGTGGAGGTTTATTCCTGCTCCCATTATTTCTTGGAATTTGTGTATGGATAAAAACGGATTCGCAAGGACCGGCAATCTATAAACAGCGTCGGGTGGGCAAGGATGGAAAAGAATTCGACTGCTACAAATTCCGCTCTATGGTCGTAGATTCGAAAGAACGACTGGAAAAACTTCTGGCCACAGATCCAAAGGCAAAAGAAGAATGGGAACGGGATTTTAAACTGAAAAATGATCCACGTATTACGAAAAGTGGTGCTTTTCTTCGAAAGACCAGTCTGGATGAACTTCCGCAGCTTCTCAATGTACTGAAGGGGGAAATGTCCCTGGTAGGTCCCCGTCCGATTGTACAGAAAGAAGTGCCTAGGTATGAACAGTATATTAAAGAATACTACATGGTACTCCCTGGAATCACAGGCCTCTGGCAGGTGAGTGGTCGAAGTGATACCACATATCCTGAGCGCGTGGCCATGGATATGTGGTACGTTCATAACTGGAGTGTATGGCTTGATATCATTCTTATCTGGCGTACATTTTTTGCTGTCATTCATAGCCGTGGTGCTTATTAATTAAACAGGATGGATGAAAAATGAAAATTCGTAAAGCAGTCATTCCAGCGGCAGGATTTGGAACTCGTTTTTTGCCAGAAACAAAAGCCATGCCAAAGGAAATGCTTCCTATTGTAGATAAACCGACAATTCAATATATAGTGGAAGAAATATTAGACAGTGGAATTGAAGATATACTGATAATCAGCGGACATGCAAAACGTGCCATTGAAGATCACTTTGATTCATCACCGGAACTTGAACAGCATTTATTTGAGCACAACAAGATGGAATTACTGGACGAAGTGCGCAAAGTAGCGAATATTAAAGTACATTATATTCGGCAGCAGCACATGAGAGGATTGGGAGATGCTATACTCTGTGCTAAAGATTTTACTGATGGGGAACCTTTTGGAGTTATTCTGGGGGATGACCTGGTGTATAACGGAGATGATACACCGGCCCTGGGACAGCTGCTTGAACAATATGAAAAAACCGGAGGCACTATTGTGGGTTGTCAGCTGGTTGAAAGAGAACAGGTTTCCTCCTACGGAATCATAAAAGGGAATCTTACGGAAAACTCTGACCTTGTTCTTGTAGAAGATATGGTGGAAAAGCCTAAAATAGAAGAGGCACCGAGCCGGCTGGCAGCTCTGGGAAGATATGTCATTACCCCGGATGTATTTGAGATACTGGAACATACAAAGCCAGGAAAAGGGGGAGAAATCCAGCTTACTGATGCATTGAGGATTATGGCGCACAGCGGCAATGTATATGCTTACAATTTCAAGGGCAAGCGTTATGATACAGGCAATAAGCTGGGGTTTCTTAAGGCTACCGTAGAATATGCACTTCGCAGGGATGATCTGGGCCCGGCATTTAAGGAGTATCTGTCCAACATGGTAAAAGGTCTGTCCTGATAAATTGGATGTGGGGAAAAATAGATAGTATGTTTTTTAGGGATAAAGGAGCATGCACATAATGAATGTATTACTTGCCGGCGGTGCCGGATATATTGGTTCACATACGGCAGTGGAACTGCTGAATGCCGGTTATCAGGTAGTGATTGTGGATGATTACAGCAACAGCAGCCCGGAAGCTGTCCACAGAATAGAAAAGATTACAGGAAAACGAGTAATTTCCTATGAAGCCGATGTGAAGGATAAGGAAAAGATGCGTCATATCTTTTCAGAAAATCACATTGACTGTGTCATTCATTTTGCCGGACTCAAGGCCGTAGGGGAATCAGTTCGACTTCCTTTGAAGTATTATCGCAATAATATAGATACTACACTGACTCTGCTGGAATGCATGGAAGAAGCGGGAGTTAATCAGTTTGTTTTCTCCTCTTCAGCCACGGTGTATGGGGAAGAAAATACGCCACCTTATGTGGAAACCATGCATCGAGGGAGCTGCTCCAATCCCTATGGCTGGACCAAAGTGATGATGGAACAGATTCTTGAAGATGCCGCTAAAGCGAACCCGAAATTATCCGTGATTCTCCTTCGTTACTTTAACCCTATTGGAGCCCATGAAAGTGGTCTGATTGGGGAAGATCCACAGGGAATTCCTAATAATCTGATGCCTTATATTGCTCAGGTGGCAGTTGGTAGAAGAGACCATCTCACGGTGTTTGGAGGAGACTATCCCACACCAGATGGAACCTGCCTTCGCGACTATATTCATGTGATGGACCTGGCAAATGGCCATGTAAAGGCAGTAGAATATGCAGCTAGCCACAAGGGCGTTGAAGTGTTTAACCTGGGAACAGGCACTCCTTACAGCGTTCTCGATATCATTCACGCTTTTGAAAAGGCTACCGGGGTTAAAGTGAAATACGAAATCGGGCCACGAAGAGCGGGAGATCTTCCGAAATTCTGGGCAGATTCAACCAAGGCACAGAATGTACTTGGCTGGCATGCGGAACGAACACTGGAAGACATGTGCAGGGATACATGGAACTGGCAGGCTAAGAATCCAGAAGGATATAAGAAATAATAGTAGATATATTTATGCATTGGTTTTAATGAGAAACATCAAAATTACATGCAAGATTATATATGATGCCAGATGGTATTGAAGGAGATTGGGATGGAAGAAAAGATAAGGGTTCTGCATATTCTGGGAATTGTGGCCGGTGGTGGTGTAGAGTCTGTAATCATGAATTATTATGAATATATTGATCGCAATAAAGTACAGTTTGACTTTATTGTTCACAATGACAATAAAATCGACATTACCAAGAGGGTGGAAGCTATGGGCGGAAAAGTATTTAAGGTTACACCTTACTATAAAAATCCCATAGCTTTTACTTATGGAATCTATAAAGTGATTAAAAAGCATCATTATCGAATTATTCATTCCAACATGAATACTCTATCTGCTTTTCCCCTTTTTGCCGCTTGGGTAGCCGGTGCACCTGTGCGAATTCTTCATAACCATAGTACATCTTCTCCGGGGGAAACAAAGCGGAATTTTATGAAGTATATATTGCGCCCTTTGGCAAAGCTTTTTGCTAATCATTATCTGGCCTGCAGCCGCTTAGCGGGCGAGTGGATGTATGGCAAAAAGATGATGGATAGTGGGAAAGTAACAGTTATCAATAATGCCATAGACTTAAAAAAATATGCATTTAATTCGGCAAAAAGAAAAGCTTTAAGAGAAAAACTGGGACTTACCAATGAATTTGTCATAGGACATGTAGGAAGATTTATGTATCAGAAAAATCATGACTTCCTCATTGATATATTCAAAGAGGTTTCTCAGAATTGTTCATCTGCTATTTTACTTTTAATTGGTGACGGGCCATTAAGACAGGTTATAGAAAAAAAGGTGGAAATGCTTGGGCTGAAGAACCAAGTTAAATTTCTTGGCCTAAGGAATGATGTTCAGGATTTGTATAATGTGATGGATATTTTTATACTGCCCTCCCATTATGAAGGGTTGCCGGTAGTAGGAGTGGAAGCCCAGGCAAATGGACTGCCCTGCCTCTTTTCCACGAAGGTGACTAAAGAGGCACATCTTACTCATTTGGCACAGTTTTGGGATTTAGAAAAAGGTGCTTCCAAGTGGGCAAAAGAAATTATATCTATAAAATGTGAAAGAAATAAGAAAGCAGGAGAAGAATTAAGACAAGCAGGTTTTGAAATAGATAAAGAGGCAGAAAAGTTGGTAAAATTCTATATCAAATTGTCAACTGGGGGGTACATGAGGAGGTAAAATACCCACGTCTGTTACCTGAGTTTAGTTCGGAGTGGTATATTTCAAGTGCGTCCATGCAATTGATGGAAATGGCGGAAATTGCATGAAAGTACTGCATGTGGGAGAATATGTACAGGGGGGCGTGGCAACCTATATATCAATGCTCCTGAATCATCCATGCCACACTGAAATCAAGGACTACATTATCTGCTCTGATAAAAATTCTGAACATAAATGGGCCTTACCGGAAGGACAGGTGCATTATTATACTTATCATCGGAGCATCTTTCAGATTCTGCCGGCAATGACAGCGGTCTGGAAAGAAATCAGACGGCTGAAGCCGGATGTGATTTACTGCCACAGCACGTGGGCAGGGTTGTTTGTACGATTTCCCATGTTATTTCTTGGAAAAACTTGCCGTGTCCTATATAATGCTCATGGATGGGCTTTTCTTAGAGATACAGCGGAATGGAAACGAAAAGTCTATGCATGCATCGAACGTATTCTGCTCTTGAAAACGGATGCAGTGGTAGATGTTTCCAAATATGAATATGAGGCTGCCATAAGATATGGACTTCCCTCCAGAAAACAGCATATTATCTACAGCGGTATTTCAGAAGAGAAGTCAAAAGTAAAATGTCCTGCTCATTTTTCAAAGGATACCATTAACCTCCTTTTCGTTGGTCGATTTGATCCACAGAAAGGGGTGGACTACCTGCTGCAGGCCTTCGCTAGGTGCAGGCGCAGGGACATTCATCTGTACCTTATCGGTGATAACGTGATTGGCGGTACTCACATTGAAAAGAAAGATACCCGTCGATTGACATTCTTGGGCTGGGTGCCTCATGAAGAAGTTGGAAATTATTATGCTGCCTGTGATGCTGTCATTATGCCATCCCGATGGGAAGCATTTGGCCTTGTTGCAGTGGAAGCCATGAAGTATGGTAAACCGGTTATTGCCAGCAATTGCGGTGCCTTGCCGGAAATTATAAAAAATGGAGAAAATGGTTATGTTTTTGAATTTGATAAACCGGAGACGCTGTTTGATCTTTTGGAGCATATAGACAGTAAGAAGCTTGCTGAAATGGGAAAGAAAGCTGAAGAAGATTTTCAGAGCAATTACAAAATGGAGCGGATGGTTGACGCGACTATTCGCTTGATGAAGAATTGAATTAATCAGATTTTATTTATTATCTCTTAGGAGGTTACTGTAGGTGTTATGATGGCGAAGATTGTGCCTTATAAAAGATTGTATGATGGTGTGATCACTGGGGGAAAGGTAATAGGAGTGAGTGCTTATTAATAAGTGAGTGCTTATTAATATATATGAGGGAAATAATAGGAAAGATATTTAGAGAAAAAATAAAAGCTATTTAATCGTTAATAGGACGAATCTTAGCTTTATGAATGGAAAATATGAGTTAAAATGATGAGATAGAGGAGTAAATTTTTACCTTATGAAGGAACTAATAAAGAAAATTTTAGTGAGAGAGAAATGTACACCAATCGAAAATATTATTTCTGTTCTTTCATCAAGTTCTGCGAAGGTGGTTTCGTTTGATATTTTTGATACTTTAATCAAGCGGAATGTGAGAGAAGCAACAGATGTATTTTCCCTGCTTGAAAATGCCTATATCAATCAGTTTGGTCATAGTGAGCCCATAAAAAAATGGAGAATTGCAGCAGAGAAGGAGGCTAATAAAAGGTCTTCCTATAATGATGTCAATTTAGATGAAATCTATCAGGCTATGGAAGCACTTCCTGAAGAAGAGCGGGGGTGGCTGAAGGAAAAAGAAGTAGAACTGGAATTACAGGTAACGCAGAGAAATAATAGGTTATTTGATATATACCAGTGGTGCCTGGCTCATGGAAAGAAAATCATTTTGGTTTCTGATATGTATCTCCCTTTGGATGTGATAGAGAAAATCGTTAAAGACGCCGGGTATCGCGAATATTCTAAGATTTATCTTTCAAATTGCTACCGGGAACGGAAGGCTACCGGTAACCTTTTTAAAATTGCGCTCAAAGAAGAAGGGGTATTGCCGAAGGAAATGGTTCATATCGGCGATGCATTACGTGGCGACTATATGTCTCCATTGAAATTAGGCATTCAGGCTATTCTGATTAGGAAAAGGGATTCGGAAACTAAGTATTTTAATTCAAAACGACACGAATTGGATTACAATGTATTGAATAGCTTCATTCGAAATAATGAACCGATGGAATATGATTTTTATCAGAAAATTGGTTATGAAGTGGTAGGACCGATTCTTTATGGTTATAGCAAATGGTTAAATGAAACAACGAAAAAATCAGGAATCCGTAAGCTCTTTTTCTTAGCAAGAGAGGGCTTTTTATTAGAGCGGGCATTTCGTTTGTTTTCTGCAAATGAACAAGACCATTGCGTGATACGCGTCTCCAGGAAGGCAACAGCATTGCCACTGCTTCAACGGGCTAAGAATCTGGATGATGTACTAAATAGAATTACCGTAACACGCACACGATTTACAGTCGAAGATTTATTATCTGCATGTGAAGTAGATGAGAAAACAGCAAGAAATATTTTACAGGAAGCTGCTATTTCTCCTGATACAACGATTCATTCTTTGAATGGTAAGCAGAAAGATGCTTTGTTCTTGCAGGCCTTTCCCTCGATTGCAGATTTTTCACGAATCCAGGAGAAATACATCCGTGGCTACTTGGACGAAGCAGGCTTTGCGGGAAAGGTGGCTGTATGTGATGTAGGATGGCATGGAACCATACAGAATGCATTGCAGGAGATTTTCTCTGATGTGGATATCACTGGTTTCTATATTGGAAAAAAGGAAAGAAAAACTAAGAAGCACTCTAATTCAGTGGCTTTTTTATTTGATGACCACAAAAATCATCAGATACAGGCAGAAGTTATGAGTGCGCCGGATATCTTTGAGCTGTTCTTTTTATCCGTAGATGGGTCTGCTAAGAAATATGCAATGGATAGTGATGGAAAATATTTCTGTGTGCAGGCAAAACCGGAGCAAACCCGGGAAAGTGCGAAAAATGTTATCAATCTGCAAGATGCTGCCTGCCATTTTATAGAAGACTTTAAGAAATTTGATGACAAGCTTGGTATAGCATTGACACCAGAGGCATGTGAAGCGCCTTATAGCAAATTCATTAATCCTCCATCCATGGAGACCGTTCATCATTTGAATCAGTTCTCATTTTTGAATGTGGGCAGCCATCGTATGGGAGCAGAACATAATTTATTTTATTATTCTATCCATCCGAAAAAATTTATCATTGAGTTTTTAAATAAAGGAAGTAAGGCAATCTTCTTAAAAAGCGTCTTTCGGCTGCCGCTTCCGTATGCCAATATGATTGACTTCTTGAGGAAATTTGATAGGTTATAAGGGCTCATGTGATTAGGAGATATTATGGTTAAAATAAGTATGATTATGCCGGTTTATAACTCGGAAGACTATCTGGCGTCGGCAATTCAGTGCGTATTAAATCAGACCATGAAAGATTTTGAGCTGATATTGGTGGACGATGGTTCTAGCGACAACAGCGGGGAAATCTGTGATTCATTTGCAAAGAGGGATTCTCGGATAGTTGTCATTCATCAAAAAAATGGGGGCATTTGTCGAGCTAGAAATAAAGGATTGGAAGCCGCAAATGGAGAGTATGTTGCCTTTATGGATAATGATGATGAAATTGCTAAAACTCTATTTGAAGATAATTTTAAGTTGGCAGTCCTTCATGATGCTGACGTAGTTAAGTTTGGCAATGATTCTATCCTCATGCGAGAGCAGGAGGTAGTACATGTTGACCATTGTAAATATACTCAATTCAAAGTAGTGAATGCCAAAGAGTTGAAGGATTTCTATCCTGAGTGGCGTAATTACCAGTTAGGCGGATTTGTTTGGAATGGTTTATATAAAAGCAAATTCTTAAAGTCTGTACATGCAGCTTTCAACGAGGAGCATAAATTTGGATATGAGGACGTAGAGTTTAGTATGAGGATTTATGACAAGATGAAAACTCTTGTTGTAAATCCTAACATATATTATTTTTGGAAACAAAGGCTTAGCCATAGTACGTCGCTAAAGGTTAATACTGATAAACTTAGGTCAATTGAATATGTGATTCCCATTGAAACAGAGCTATTACAGCGACTTGGTTCAAATAAATCTTATGCTGATTTTTGCGCTGGTTGGTGGTTCAAAGCTTTTCTGTGTGAATTATTTGCTCTAAACTGTCATCTAAGTTTAAAAGAAAAAATTTTACTGCTTAGGAACTTTAAAAACAAATTTGGTCAGATTCCGCAAAGTAGTTATGCCCCATATGATATTCGGTTATATGTTTTCCTATATAATCTGGATATGTTCCTTCTTCTCGGAGGCGTACGAAAATGTGTAACGGTCCTATTAGGGAAAGAAAATGGTCTGCTCCGCAAAATATTCAGATAACGGAAATAAAGAAATGGTATTGGAATAACGCAATGATAATTAACGGAAACAGATAACAAGGAAATTGTAAATTTCCTTGTTTTGGCTAGGAGCGATGCTTTTTATTACCAGTAGATTTTCGGATGGGAGGAACATCGATGAATGGTAAAAGTAAAGATGACGAATTACAGTCGGGGAAAGATTGCGTTCAAGATGTTCCTTTTGAAGACTTAGCTCCCGCTACTAATGTCGATGTTTCTAATTATGAGCAGGTATTGAATCAGGCTTTTTCGAGCCCTCGTCTTAAAAATATTGCTATTACCGGACCTTATGGCGCTGGAAAAAGCAGTATATTGGCAAGTTATCTGCAGTCCAAAGAGGCATCTGATAAAAAATATGCCAATCTTTGCCTGCGGATTTCTCTTGCGCATTTTCAACCAACCAAAGCCGGCATTGAACTAACTGATGAGCAGGGGAGGAAGCCTGTTCAGAAAGATGGTGAAGCCGTTAATTCTAACTATCAGATGGAGCAAATCCTTGAAGGAAAGATTATCAATCAGATACTGCACAAAATTCCTGCAAAAGTTGCTAAGGCAGCGGGCTTTAAAATGGTAGATACGGATAAAGAAATCGAATCCAATGCTTTTTCCTGTCTCGCTGCTGCTATTACAGGAATTCTTTTGATATATCTTTTTATTCCTCCGCTTGCTGCGCCTGTTGTTCGTCACTTTGCGCTATCTTATAATAATTTACTTTTACTTATTCTTCTTGTTTTGATTATAGCTCTTATCGCTATTGCTGTTTCTTTTTCTTACATTCATGGTAAAGATATCAAGACATTCTTTTCCCATCTTCAGAGAGTGAAAATTGAAGGGAATGAGATAGAACTTTTCCAGGATAAGGATGCTACGTATTTTGATAAGTATTTGGATAGCATTTTGTATATAATTGATCATTCGGGAAAACAATTTTTTATTTTTGAGGATATTGATCGATTTGATACCACACTCATCTTTGAAAGATTAAAAGAAATTAATGAACTGGTCAATGCCAAGCGTAAACTGCGCCAAGAAGCACCTATCAAATTTATATATCTTCTTCGTGATGATATTTTTCTTAATAAAGACCGGGCAAAATTTTTTGATTTTTTAATTCCGATTATACCAGTCACGAATACAAAAAATTCTTCGGATAAACTTTTTGCAATCCTTGGAAAATATCATCTGAAGGAAGTAATCAATCCGGGCTTAGTTCGAGCTTTGGGTTTATATATTGAAGACTATCGGCTCATTATAAATATGGCGAATGAGTTCAGAATCTATTTTGTTGCATTGGGGCAGCGAAATAAATTAAATCCGGATAAAATGCTTGCCATGATTGTCTATAAGAATCTTTTTCCTAGAGATTTTGTGGACTTACAGAAGAAGAAAGGGTATGTCCATTTTCTGCTGTCTAAGAAGGGAAAAGAAGCTTTTGTATCTGCAAGAAAGGCAGAGCTTGAAGAAGCAGCAGCAGACTGCAAGCGGGAGTTGGAAGCTATAAAGAGCGAAATCTTTACGAGAACCAAAGAATTGGCATGGGCTATTATCGGTACCAGGTTTAATTATGCTGACAGGAGAGCGCATCCTCTTAGTAATAATACTAATAAGGATTTACATGAGTTGGAATATTATATTGAGAATGAACTGGGAATAAGCCAGGATGCCAGGGATGAATATAAAAGGAGAAAAGCGATTATCGAAGGGGATAGAAAGGGGCGGATAGATTCTGAGAATGAGAAACTGAAAGATATCAATAAGCAGATGGAGTTACTGGATACAGCTTCTTTTTCTACACTTGCATCTATGTTCGTTGGGAAAAATGATAAAATATTTATGCTAAATGAATTAGATAACAATGGGAGAACAATTTTGTACGATGCTGTTCGTGCAAATGGGTACTTTAATTTACTGAAGTACTTGCTGATTAGTGGATATCTGGATGAAACATATGCAGAGTATACTACGTTCTTTTATGGTGAGTCTCTTTCAAAGAATGATCAAACATTCCTGATGAATCTTCATGAAAATGGCAGTCCGATGTGGGATTTAGAACTCACAAATTTTTCAGTTATTTTACAGAATATATCAGTATCGGAATTTACCAGGCCTGCTGTGCTGAATTATTCTCTCATTTCACATATGTTATCTTTTTCATCATTTAATATTGCAGATAAAAAAATAGAAGAAGTAATTTGTAATTTTAAAGATGAATATTTTGGGTATGCTATCAAATTTATAGCTAAAGGAGAGAAAGTAAGTGAGTTTGTTACTTACTTATTTAAAGTTTTTCCAGATAGTTTTGCTAGAATATATATAGAGTCAAGTTTAAATTCGAATATAATAGAATCATTAGCCTATGATGCTTTGCTGTATCTCAATGAGGATGAGCTAAAAAAACTGAATGCACAAAGCTCGAATTGCTTGGCTCAGTATATCACTGATAATCCGGATTTCTTACGAGGTGCAGACAAGTTTAATGATACAAGTTTTGAAAGATTAATGTCTGCATTTAGTGTATTGGATATAAAATTCCCTGATATCCATCCGGAAGGAGTTCCTCCGAGGGTTCTGGAAGATGTTTTCTCTAATTGTTTCTGCGTGGTGAACGGTAATACACTATGGGTGTTTTTTACGGCCGTTTTGAAAGAGCCGACTGAAGATGCTAAAACGAAGCCACTCACAATTTTAAATAAACTGTCGAAAGAAGATTCCTTCAGGGAATATCTTGTAGAGCAGTTTAGCTTGTTTGTGAATGCATCATTAGAAAATTTGAAAAGTCATTCGACAAAAGATGCTTACTTCAAGGATAGTTCTGATATCGTAGTAAATCTGATTAATCAGAAGTCATTGAAAGATAAAGCGGTAATGGGCTATGTATCTAGACTGACGCCGGAAACGATCTTGAATCTTTCGGATATCAAGGATTCAGATAATTGGAAGATAATAGTGGAAAAGAATTTGGTCAAACATACAGATTATAATCTTTACCTTTATATTAAAAAATTCGGTGCAGATGATACGCTGATCAACTGTCTGAATCATTGGTATGCAAAATCACCCATGACGAGTACGCCGCTAAAGGAACAAGAGCAAAAAGTTATTATGGATGCGATTGCGCCTAAAAGTATGGTTGATACCGAAGTGTATATTTCCATTCTTGAGACCCTGGATTATTACATTACAGAGCATAGTGGATTTGATGAAGATTCATTCCCTCAAGACAAGATTACACAATTGATTCAGAAGAACTGCCTCGATATGAATCAGGACTTATTTGATTTTCTTCAGAATCGATATCCGAAGCTGCTGCTTTCATATGTAAAAAATAATAAAGGGAAGTTTACAAAATTACTTGAGAGTGAAAAGATTTCATTGACATCTGACGATATTGATTTGTTTTTAGGGGATAGCACTTTCTCTGATGATGAAAAGCAATTATTTGTCATTCATACCAATGGACCAATTGCATTGCTGCCTCATCGCGATATTTCAGAAATCATTCAGTGTATCATAGTCGAAGACCATCTCCAAGAAACAGAAATTCCCGAGATTTTAAAGCAATATAATGACTTACCTAAAGAAGTACGTAAAGCTTTGCTTCGGTCTGTAAACAAGTATGTTGACTATTTCACGAAAGCCAGTGCAGTCAAAGATAGTGATTTATTACAGGATATTATGCAGTCTCCAAATGTTGAAAAATTGATAAAGGTGAAAATCTTGACAAGTGCTATTGAAATACTTAATTTCAAGCAAGCGAAAGAAATGCTATCTGCTATCGATGCCGAAACTTATGGAAAGATTTTGAAAGCAGGGGCTACGAGGCATATTGGGGTAACACCCAATGTGGAAAATGGCCACTTGTTTGAAGTGCTGAAAACAAAAGGCTGGATTAAGAGCTATGAATCGGGAAATAACGAGTATGTAATAGAGCGAATGCCAATACATAACGAATCTATAAATTAAATATAGTGATTAGCCAATTGCATTGGCTATATGTAGCGATGTGTAGTTTAAGAAAGGATATAAATATGAAAGGTATTATCTTAGCCGGCGGTTCCGGCACAAGGCTTTATCCGTTAACCATGGTGACTTCGAAGCAGTTGCTTCCTATTTATGACAAGCCCATGATTTTTTATCCGCTTTCCACGCTGATGCTGGCGGGAATACGGGATATCCTGATTATTTCTACGCCCAAGGATCTGCCAAATTTCAAGAGACTTCTGGGGGATGGCAGCCGGTATGGGATTCATCTCTCCTATAAGGAGCAGTCTTCTCCGGACGGTCTGGCCCAGGCATTTATCCTGGGAGAGGACTTCATAGATGGTGAACCCTGCGCTATGATTCTGGGCGATAACATTTTCTACGGTGCGGGACTGACAAAGTATCTGAAGGAAGCTGCGGCAAATAAAGAGGGAGCCACGGTCTTCGGTTACTATGTGGATGATCCGGAACGTTTCGGCGTCATTGATTTCGATGAGCATGGAAGGGCGAAGTCCATCGAGGAAAAGCCGGCACATCCGAAGTCGAACTATGCAGTCACGGGACTTTATTTCTATGACGGCCACGTGTGCGAATACGCAAAGACCATCCGGCCCTCCGCCCGGGGTGAGCTGGAAATCACGGATTTGAATAAAATCTATCTCGAAAAGGGAAAACTCAATGTCATTACCCTGGGCCGCGGTTATGCCTGGCTGGATACGGGAACCATGGATTCCCTGTATGATGCCTCCGTCTTCGTACGTTCCATCGAAACCAGGGCAGGTATTCACATTTCCATGCCCGAAGAAATCGCCTACGTCAACGGTTGGATAGATAAAGAAGCCCTTGCCGAAAGCGCCAAGCAGTACGGAAAGAGTCCGTATGGGCAGTATTTGATGAAGGTGGTGGAGGGAAAGATTTTGAGAGACTGACAGCTGTCCGCTATCGGCTGTCGGCTATCGGCTGTCGGATTCCGGCTGTCGGCTTCCGGCTATCGGCTTTCCGCTATCCGCTGACCGAATGGAGGTTGATTATTATGGCTATGGATTATCGACGACTTGAGGTATGGAAGAAATCCATGCTGCTGGTGAAAACGGTATACCCGCTGATCGAAAGGCTGCCGCAGGAAGAAAAATATGCATTAGGCAATCAAATACGCAGGGCTGTCACATCTATTGTGCTTAATATTGCGGAGGGAACCGGACGAAATTCGGATAAGGAATTACGTTATTTTCTCACGGTAGCCCGCGGTTCCACAGCTGAAGTGGAGGCCCAGCTGCTGATTTGTATAGAATTGGGCTTCTTTTCAGAGCAGGATGCTGCTTCTGCCTTACAGCTGTGTGATAATGTGAAGGGAATGCTTTATCGCTTTATAGAGCGGGTTGGCTCGACACAGTAGAAATCAGACTATAAACATCGGTTACTTGTTCACATAATTAGAGAAAAACGGTAAGCAAAATCGGAAAGCGGTAAGCGGACAGCGGATAGCTGTGCCTCACACCGTATGAGAGGAATGGAAGATACCTGAATATAAATCCCATCGACACCTGTAGCGCTATGGATGAGATGGGGCGGCATAACAAAAACCGGTTAGCTGTTCACATAATTTGAGAAAAACGGTAAGCAAAATCGGAAAGCGGTAAGCGGACAGCGGATAGCTGTACTTCACACCGTATGAGAGGAAAGGTAAAGTGTAATTATGACTATCATCATCACCGGCGGCGCCGGATTTATTGGTTCTAATTTCATTTTCTATATGATGAGAAAGTATCCGGACTATCGCATCATCTGTCTGGATAAGCTGACCTACGCAGGAAATCTGTCTACCCTGGCACCGGTCATGGGTAAGCCGAATTTCCGATTTGTGAAGATGGATATCTGCGACAGGGAGGCGGTGTATGGCCTCTTTGAAGAGAAGAATCCGGATGTGGTGGTGAATTTTGCGGCAGAATCCCATGTGGACCGATCCATTCTGAATCCGGAAATTTTTCTGGAGACGAATATCATCGGTACTTCCGTCCTCATGGATGCCTGCAGGAAGTATGGCATCGGCCGGTACCACCAGGTATCTACTGATGAAGTCTATGGAGACCTGCCCTTGGACAGGCCGGATCTTTTCTTTACGGAAAAGACGCCCCTTCATACTAGCTCTCCCTACAGCAGCTCCAAGGCAGGAGCTGATCTCCTGGTGGGCGCATACCATCGTACCTATGGCCTGCCGACGACCATTTCCCGCTGCAGCAATAACTACGGACCTTACCAGTTCCCGGAAAAGCTGATACCCCTCATGATGATGAACGCGCTGGAAGATAAACCCCTTCCGGTGTATGGGGATGGGAAAAACGTAAGGGACTGGCTCTATGTAGAGGACCACTGCAAGGCCATCGACCTGATCATCCATAAAGGCACCGTAGGTGAAATCTACAATATCGGCGGCCATAACGAAATGGCGAATACTGATATTGTAAAACTCATCCTCAAAGAGCTGGGCAGGCCGGAGAGCCTTATTACCTATGTGAAGGATAGAAAAGGTCACGACCGCAGATACGCCATTGATCCCGCAAAGATTCATAAAGAACTGGGCTGGCTGCCGGAGACGAAATTCGCTGATGGCATCAAGAAGACAATCCGCTGGTACCTGGATAACAAGCCCTGGTGGCAGGAAATCGTGAGCGGAGAGTATCAGAATTACTATAAAAAAATGTATGAGTGATCCGCTGGCGGCTATCCGCTATCGGCTCCCGGCTTCCGGTTGCTGGCTGTCGGCTGACGGCTCCCGGCTTCTACTTCCTGGCTGCCGAGTCTCGAGCCCCGAATCCCGAGTCCCCAGTCTCGATTCCCGAGTCCCGGCTTCATGCTTCCGGCTTTCGGCTCCCCAGTCTCGAGCCCCGAGCCTCCAATCCCGAGCCCCGGCAGCTGACAGCCGATAGCGGTAAACTAATAAAGGAGTATACCGATAATGAAAGTTCTTATAACAGGAGTGACCGGTCAGCTTGGTTATGACGTAGCTAAGGAACTGGAAAGACGTCATATCGAATACAAAGGCGTCGGTTCCAAAGATATGGACTTGACCGTTCCGGCGGAAGTGGAGAAAGTAGTGGCTGCGTATCATCCGGATGCTGTTATTCACTGTGCTGCTTATACAGCCGTGGATAAGGCGGAAGATGAATATGGCAGGGCCATGGATGTCAATGCAAAGGGAACGCTGGCTCTCGCGAAGGCTGCTAAAAAAATTGATGCGAAGATGCTTTACATATCCACCGATTATGTGTTCAAAGGGCAGGGCACGGAGGCTTTTGCAGTAGATGCCTCTACAGCGCCGCTGAATGTGTACGGACTGACCAAGCTTTTTGGTGAAGAGGCCGTACAGATGGAACTTATGAAATATTTTATCGTCCGCATTTCCTGGGTCTTTGGTAAAAATGGAAATAACTTTATCAAAACCATGCTCCGCCTGGGGCAGACCCATGATAAACTGACTGTTGTGGCAGACCAGTGGGGCTCCCCAACCTATACGGCAGACCTGGCGCCGCTGCTCTGCGATATGGTAGAGACTGAGAAATATGGAATCTATCATGCAACGAATGAAGGCATCACCAACTGGGCTGAGTTCGCAGCAGCCATCATGAAAGAAGCCAATTTCTCCTGCCGCATTCGGCCTATCCCTTCCTCGGACTATCCCACTAAGGCTGTCCGGCCGCTGAACAGCCGCATGGATAAAAGCTCACTGGATAAGGCCGGCTTCACAAGGCTGCCGGAATGGAAGGATGCGCTGAGAAGATATCTGAAGGAAATCGGAGCTCTTGGCGGTTGATTTATGGCTTCCGGCTGTGGGCTGTCGGCTCTCTATTCTCCAGTCCCGAGTCCCGAGCCCCGAGTCCTGAATCCCCAGTCCCGAATCTAGATTCCCGACTCCCGGGTCCTCGTCTCGATTCCCGAGCCCCGACACTCGAGCATACGCCGAAAGTAGGGATTTCAGCCGGAGGCCGACAGCCGATTACCAACAGCTTGCAACTCAACATTTAACGATGATATGATTACTCAATCAAGACATAAGGAGAACAATTATGGGACAAATCAAGGTGACTAAAAACGTAGGCGGCATTGAAGGACTCTGCATCATTGAACCGGCAGTTCATGGAGATGAGCGGGGCTATTTCATGGAAACCTATAACCAGAGGGATATGGAGGAAGCAGGATTCCACATCAACTTTGTACAGGACAACCAAAGCATGAGTACAAAAGGCGTGCTTCGCGGTCTCCATTTCCAGAAGCACTATCCCCAGTGCAAGCTGGTGAGAGCCGTGCGGGGCAGTGTCTTCGATGTGGCCGTAGACCTTCGGGCTGATTCTCCCACCTATGGGAAATGGTATGGCGTGGAGCTGACAGAAGAAAATAAAAAACAGTTCCTCATTCCCGAAGGCTTTGCCCATGGCTTCCTGGTTCTTTCCGATGTGGCAGAATTCTGCTACAAGGTGAACGACTTCTGGCATCCCAATGACGAAGGCGGTATGGCCTGGAATGATCCGGAAATCGGCATCCAGTGGCCCCATGTGAAGGGCACTTACCAGGGCAGCTGCTCAGCAGAAGGATATACCCTGGATGACGGCACCCCGCTGAACCTCAGCGATAAAGACCAGAAATGGCTGGGACTGAAGGATACATTTAAGTTTTGAGAGAATTATTGCGAATGTTAAATGGCAGAATTAAAAATCTGCTTTTTCAGTAGTTGTACTTTTAATATGATTACGATTAAGGAACTATAAGCTATGGATAAACTTATAAGTGTCATTGTTCCGGCTTTTAATAGGGAAAAGACGATAAAAAGATGTCTGGAATCAATTCTTGAACAGTCTTATAGGGGGCTGGAGCTGATTGTGATAGATGATGGCAGTCATGATAGGACTGGCGCTATTTGTGATTCCTATGAGCGAAAAGATTCCCGGGTGAAGGTATTTCATAATACAAATTATGGAGTCAGCTATAGCCGGAATTATGGCATGAAACAAGCAGCAGGCGATTATGTTCTTTTTGTAGACAGTGACGATTATATCAATCAATCCTATATAAAGAATCTGGTTGAAAAAGCTGAAAATGAGGGGCTGGCGTTGGTTGTCAGCTCACTCATGATGAAAACAGATGGAAAGGAGGAAAGATTTGACATGAATAACTATGGGGCAGATGGGTCTATTATCCATGATTATTACGCTCTCCAAAAATTTATGGGGGGGATGTGGAAAGCTGTATTGCCGCCAACTGATTCAAGAAAAACATCTTCAATTTCATGAAGATATGACTTACAGCGAAGATCGAGTTTTTAATATCGAATACTATGGCTATTTGAAGCATTATGGAATAGCCTCTGATTCCACATACACCTGCGATTATGTGCCTGATCAATCAGTCATTCATCTCAGCTTTGTAAAGGACAGAAAATCCTTTATATCTGAAATAGAAAAAATAAAAAAGGAGAAGGAATTTCTTTTATCCAGGCAGATTCAGCGGAGTGACGAAGTGATAAGTGATGCGATTGCTTCAACTTTGAGCACTTTTTGTGCGATTAAAGGGGAAGATAATACGTATCATTCCTTCTGCGAAAGAGTGAAGAAGGTCAGGGAGGCAGCAGGCTCTATAGAATTTGCTGCTACATGGAAACGCAGGCTTGTGAAATCATGCTATAACAATGGCTTCTTGTATCCGATATATGTATACTATCGTCATAAGCAGAAGCGAAGCATGGGCTGATGATTCATAACTGACTGCAGGGCTCCTAAGCTTATGACAGGTGATGGAGCCAGCTGATGAAAACGGTAATAGCAATCATTATGACTAATGTACATGGTGGAGGTACGCCACGCCATGCTTATGAAATGGCAGCGGAATGGAGCCGCCAGGGAGTACAGGTTCTGTTTGTTTATGCGATTGACAGACTTATTAAGGTATCCTTTTATGAAGATGGAAATGAATCTAAAGCCATTCGTTTTTTTGATTATGACGGAAAAAGGCTTGTTCAGCTTTTAATGAATTGCCACGTAGAATTGATTCATGTAGAACATCTTCTGGATGCGGAATCTTATATGCTGAGTATTCATAAAGAACTGCAGGTGCCTCTTGTGGTGACACTCCACGATTATTATTTTGTCTGTCCTTTTATTAAATTAACAAATGAAAATGATATTTACTGTGAAGAAAAAGGGGACAAGTCATGTAATGAATGTCTGGCACGCAGGGGATTTTATTCTGCAACCTTGAAAAAGCAAGTCAAAGACATAAAAAAATGGAGAGAACATTGGCTTTCATTTTTGCAGGAGGCATCATTAATTATTGTTCCCAGTAAAGATATGGAACAGCGAATCAAAAAATATTTTCCACTTTCATCTATTCAAATGAGGGAAAACCCTGAACTGATTTCAGCTGAATCACCGGATATTCAGGTGGGCCTTATTGGCGGACTCTCTAAGGCTAAGGGAGCAGAAGTTATTAAAAAAGTAATATCCATGGCATTACAGAAGAAAAGTTCCATACACTTTACTTTGTTTGGAACTTTATCTGATGTTCATCTCACCGCAGATGAAAAAAGATATATTAGCATACTTGGTCCATATAAAGAGCAGGAAGTTTATAGCATGATTTCAAGTCATCAGATTAATTATTTCTGGTTTCCCGGTGTTTTACCTGAAACTTACAGCTATACGCTGTCTATTCCCATACGTCTTCGCATTCCCTGCTTGTCATCTGATATTGGTGCTATCGCTTTCCGCATTCAATCTCACCGCTGGGGAGAAACCTATCCATGGAACGCGCAGGCAAATAAAATACTGGATAAGCTTCTGGATTTTAATTATCGAAAATTCTATAATCCTGATTTTGTCATTGAGAATACATCCTTTGGCTCCTTTGAAACATTCTATGCTGGTATTCCATTTAAGAAGGTTGATGGAATTTCTTGGGATATTCCGTCATTTCCATCTCCCTTTAAAGAACTTCCTGCTGTATTATATAAGGGGGAATTTAATGAGCTCTGGAAAGGAGCCGGCCTTGCTGAGAAAAGAAAGATCCTGGCACATGTGGATAAGAACTGGCTGAAAACAGTGTGGAAAAAGAAAGGTGCTGCTTATTTCTTGAAGAAAGTTAAGGATAAAGCATTGAAGTAAAGGAATTTATGGGTGATTATACTTTTCACCAGATTAGAGGGATTATCTTATCGGAAATTTTCTGGAGAGGGAGTAAGATTTATAATACAGTCACCGTTGCGTTACTCACTATTTTAATAACCAGTCTGGCATCAACAGGAACAGAATGATTAGATAAGATTAGAAAAAATAATAATAGCACACCAATGTATATAGATTAAGATATTTTAGTGTAGATTTATTAAAAATCTCCAGAAAGTGTGATGAAATGAATTTCATAGATGATGTGGAGTGTAACCATAATACATGGTCTAAGTGGTTAGTCACAGGAGCAATTTTTTGCTTAATCTTTGACAATATCCCCAAAATCCTGCAGCTAAGTACAATTAGTGGAGGATTTTCATGTAAATTCAGTTGGTATTTCTTGGTTATTCTGATGATTTTGTGGATATATCATATATATAGAGGGAATTTTATTATTGAAAAAGAAGATTTGCTATTTATTAAGTATATTTTCTGCCTGATGTTTATTGTTCTTTTGAGCAACATTTTGGGGCTTGTTAATTATCCATACTATAATGAATTACTTTCGGGACCAAGTAGTCAAATCGAAAAGTTGCCGGCTGTGTTGGCACTGTTAAATAGTCATGGAATTCCCATTGACGAGAAACATTTGACAATGATATGGGTAGGGGTTCGTTCTATTAAAGGAGCCATTTTAGATATTTTATATACTTTTGGATTTTCGTTTATCTTATATCAGTTATTTAAAAGTAATTGGAGTTATTATTTCGATTTAATTACTAAAGTTGTGACTGCAAGTATTATTCTTTTAAGTATTTATTCAATTATTGAGCTGTTTTACCTTGCCGGTTTGGATTTTGCAAAGGGAATTCTTTCTTCTATTAATCCCATGCTTCATCCTATAGCTGTTGATCATGGATGGTGGCCGCCGCTTTTATGGGAAGGGCAGCTTCGTTCTATGTTCTCAGAACCATCTCGGATGGGAAACTACCTTGCTTTTGCATTACCATTTTTATGGGGAAAGTTTTTGCTGTCTGATAAAAAGCATATAGGGTTAATTAGTCTGATTACTTTTTATACATTTATGATTTTTATGACAAAAGCAAGAACAGCTGTTACAATGTACTGGGGAGTTTTAGCTCTGTTGTTTTTAGGAATTTTGTATATTCATAGGAAGAATCTATTTAAGCGTTTTTTTGCCCTTTGTGGGATTACTTTTTTATCCTTAGTGCTTTCTATTGGATTTATAAATGTGACAACACCAAATAGTAATAAGAGTAATGATAATAATCAAGAAACGACAATAGCTTCATACATGGAAGATAATGTAGGTTCTTTAAAAAGTGCTAATAAAAGAAGTAATGGTGCAAGATATGCTCTGATTCGTGCAAATATTAAGACTGGAATAGAGTACCCAATCTTAGGGGCCGGAGATGTCTTGAGTTCTGCTTACACAGTTCATAATTTTAACGAAGCAGATCTTGCAAATCCCGAAGTTCATATGTGGGTCACAAACTACAATAAAATGGGGGTTTTACGCTACGGATTTAATGCGATGAATGAATATGTTTCAAGGTTCGCTAACAATGGAATTATTGGATTGATTGCTTATATATTACCGCTTATTTATATTGCATTAAGACTTTTTAAGTGCTTTATGCGTTCACGGGGAATCGAACAAATAAAAATAATGATTGCTGGGATTTCATTAATTGGAAGTGCTGTTGCCGGCTGTAATGGATCTTTGGCATTGCTTTACGCATATTGGGTTATCTTAGCTTTTTCTTATGCCATAGTGAATGAAATACGTAAAAAGAATATGAGTGGGCTAACATGAATCAACGTAAATTAGGGATTTTTCTCAGCTATTTCAATATTGCCCTACAAGTTATTATAGGTTTTCTCTATGTCCCAATACTCCTTCATTTTATTGGTAAAAGTGAATATGGGCTTTATCAGCTCATGGGATCTTTAATTGCCTATTTCAGCATTATGGATTTCGGCCTTTCTGCTGCGGTTATCAGGTTCTATGCCAAGTACAGGGCACTAAAGGACAGCATCGGCATGGAGAATATACTTGCCATTTCCGTTTGTGGATATGGTGCAGTGACTGTATTGGCACTGGCCATTGGTTTTGTCTGCTATGGATTTCTTGATGTTATCTTTGCAGGAAGCATGACGTTATCGGAAGTGGATGAGGCAAAGCAGATTCTCCTGCTTTTACTTTTGAATATCGTCATTACTTTATCTACCATGGTTTTCCGTTCTGTGATAAATGCCCATGAGCGTTTTTTCTTTTTAAAAGGGATGGAAACCATACAGCTGGTGCTGCAGCCTGTTCTTGTGGTGCTGGTACTGCAGCGTCATCCCAGTGCATTTTCCGTAGCGGCTGTGCAGACGGTACTGAATCTGGTGCTCAGTGGAGCAAGGGTTTATTACTGTTTCCATGATCTTCACGTGAAAATCCATTTTCATTACTGGAACCATGAACTTTTCTCAGAGTTCAAGAAATTGGCTCTGAGCGTTTTTGCTGTGTCATTGATAGACCAGGTCTTCTGGAAAACAAACCAGATTATTCTGGGAATTATCAGTGGGACGACGGCGGTGGCTGTATACTCTATTGCTTCCCTGATTTATATGAATTATATGGCACTGTCAACAGCCATTTCCGGTGTGTATCTTCCTCATGTTACCGGCATGGTGGCCAGAAAGGAGCCCATCAGCAGCCTTTCTGAGCTCTTTATTCAGATTGGCAGGTGGCAGTACTATCTTCTGGCCCTGGTGGCGACCGGCTTTATTATTTTTGGAAAGCAGTTTATTGCCTTATGGGCAGGGCCAGGGTTTGAAGACTCTTATATCATTACTCTTCTCATCATTCTTCCATTTACGGTAGACCTGATTCAAAACATAGGTCTTGCTATTATGCAGGCCATGAACCGCTACGATTTCCGCGCCCGCATTTATTTTCTCACGGGAATCCTAAATCTTCTCCTGGCTATTCCAATGGGAATCAAATATGGCGGTGTTGGTTGTGCGGTGGCTACTGGTATTTCCATGATTGTGGGAAACGGATTTATCATGAACTGGTACTATGCAAAGGAAATCCATCTGGCCATCGCTTCCTTCTGGAGACAGATAGGCAGGATATCGCTTGTAACAGGTATATGTCTCATGATAGGATATGCTGCTAATGTATATTTTGGGCCTCAGGGGGGAATAGGGCCTTTTATTTTGAAGGCAGTGATGTATACAGCTCTGTATATGGTAATGATATATGTCTTTGCCATGAATCGGATGGAACGAGAGAAAATCCAGAATATTTTAAAGAAATTGCATCTTAACTAAAAATGTGCTTAACAAAGGAAGAAGATAGAGACATGCTTTTACAGACAGACAGACAGACAGACAGGGATTGAACTGCTTCGTATAGTGACCATGCTTATGATAATTGGCCTCCATTATCTCCTTTTTGGCGGCCCTCTATTTCATGCAAAAGGATTAAATCAGAAGCTGGCTTGGTTTATTGAAGCGTTTTTCTTTGTGGCAGTTAATTGTTATGTCCTTATTAGCGGCTATTTTCTCGTTACGAAAAAGAATTTTCATATGAAAAAAATAGCATCTTTATGGCTGCAGGTTATTTTTTATACGATAATCTTCTATTGCATGCATCTGTATTTTCATCCCTCATTTCACTGGAAAGATTTTTTTCATGTGGTATTACCTGTACGGTATGAGGCGTATTGGTTTGTGACAGCTTACTTTGGGCTTTATTTGATATCTCCCTTTTTGGCACATTTTGCCCATTCGCTGACGAAGCAGCAGTATCTTAGATTTTTGGCTATATCTACTTTTTTATTTGGATTTTATAGTTTCTTTAGACCGGAGTCGGATCCTTTTAAAGTGCAAGGTGGATATAGTGTCTTGTGGTTTATAGTTCTTTTCTTTTGGGGAGGATATATCCGACTTTGGAACCTCTCCATGCCAAAAGGTAAGGCTTTATTGATTTATAGCGTTTCATGTGTTTTCACGTTTCTTTCTTCATGGCCCGTACACTGGCTATTGAAAATGGAGGGATTCAAGAATGGGAAATTTGGACTGAATGGGTTCTATAACTATAATTCCCCTACTGTTTGGCTGGCTTCATTGGCGCTCTTCTTTGTTTTCTATAAGATTGAAATAGAAAATCGATGGATCAGGACACTGATTCTGTGGATGGGTCCGTTGACCTTTGGGGTATATCTGATTCACATGAATCAGCATGTAGCCCAAGAGCTATGGGGACATTGGATTCATGTGTCTCATGTGTATTCAGGCAGTTCAGTATTACTTTTTTGGCATATGTTGATTACAGTTCTGGGAATCTTTTTGGCTTGCGTGCTGTTTGACTGGCTAAGATTGAGATTGTTCCAATTATTGGCGCCTTGGGGGCATAGCATATGGGATTTTTTTGCTGGTAAGATTAGGCTTTTAGGCCGGTAGTTATTTATTCGTTTCTGTGGCTGCCAGCATTTTTGTTACACGTGGAGGAAGGTATGGCATTTCAGTATTTGAGAAATTTTCTAAATGATGAAAAGGCATCCGGTATGGAGGCTGTATCTATTAAAAGTGTTGAACGTTTTCTTGACCTTGAAGAAACAATATATCCTGCGGAGATAAAGAAACTTGAAATGGACCATCAAAGGAAGCTGGCTTTTTATCAGTCGATTGACCATGCCATTGTCCAAGGCCAGTCCGAATGTTTCAAGTCTATTATTACCATGGGACAGAATGCTTTAAAGAGCATCATCATGATTAATGGTGGTGCATCAGTTGCTTTCATTGCCTTTTTGAACAATAATCTGTCTAAATTCTTGTTAGATGACATTCTTTCTAAGGTATATCTTTCGCTTTGGTATGCATTGATTGCCTTCGGCGTGGGAACATTACTGGCTAGTGCAGGTTATGGATTGGCTTATTTTGCACAGGGAAAATATTATAATGACTCTCTGCAGCAAACTTCCAGAATTAGGGAGGATGCTTTAGATAATAAGCCAATCAATGTTAGTACTAAAATTTCCTGGTTGCATTGGGTGACTTTGATTTGCTGTGGTGGTGCATATGCTGCTTTTTTTGTGGGAATGTGGAATAGCGCCTGCGGATTTCATCAGGTACTCTTAAAATAAGAAAGTTTTTATATAGATAATTGATTAATCGTTTTGTGTGTGCGTTTGGAGGCTTTGGCTTATGTTACATGATATTGCTTCTTTAAAATTGCAAGGCGCAAATTTTGATGAATTAAAAGAGCTGTCATTATTTTATTTCAAAGATAAACCAAAGCCTAAAAACAGCTGTTGCAATGGAGTTCTTTTATATGGAAGAAATGGAGCCGGTAAAAGTACAATTGCCAAATGTTTTAGAAAGATAGCAGGGGAGAATCCTACCGGTATTGTGCAAGCAACCCTTTGCAATGCTGAAGGAAAAGAGTTGAGTCTTACAGATGATGACAAAAAGCATATCTTTGTATTCAATGAAGACTACATCGACAAAAACATAAAACTGCAGGAAGATCATTTAAATACCATTGTTTTATTAGGTGAAGCTGCAGATTTGACCGATAAAATTACTGAAGCGGAGAAAGCGCTTGAAAAAGCAAAGATTGAGTACGACAAGCAAAAAAGTATATATGATGAGTATAACAATCCTGATAATGTAAAATCACCGGAATACTATAGAAAAAAGATTTGGTTAAAGTTAAAAGGTGATACTAACTGGGCAGGGAGAGATAGACAGATTACTGGAGCAAAGAAGAATACACCAGTGACTGAACGGATATATTCTAAAATTTTAAAACATAAAATAAATAAAGACATAGAAATATTGGCTGAAAAGTTTCGGAATGAATTAGAAAAATTGCATACTGCAGAATCGGGAAATTCCATTATAAGGGCAAACGTTCCTAATATTCCAAAATATTTATTGCAATATGATGATGTGAAAATCATTCAGGCATTGGCACAGGAAATTGAAAAGCCAACTTTAACTGAACGTGAAGTTAAACTTTTGAAAATGGCACAGCAGGAAGGATTTGAAAAGCTAGAAGAACGGAAGAGCGTTTTCAGTGATAATTCTATCCATGAGTGCCCTTATTGCATGCAGCTTCTGAATGACGATTATAAAAAGGACCTTGTAAAAAGTATTCAAAAGGTTCTGAGCAAAGTCGTTGAAGAGCACCAGAAGGAATTGAAAGATTATTTGGTGCAAATTGAGGAACTTGACCTTTCGGCATTTAAAAACCTTAAGAATTATGAGGAGTGTACTAGGATTTGGAAATTAATCGTCGATAAGATTTCCATATATAATGACAAGTTAAACGATAAAATAAGTAATCCTTACGTACAAATTCATATCGAAAATTTGGATGTTAAGCAATTGGTTCAGCAGCTATGTGAAGTACACAGACATTTATGTGAAGAACTTAGAAATTATAATGAGAAGGCTGTTCTGGTAGAACCGATTAAAGATAATCTGAAAATGCTGAATGCAGAGTGGGCATTCCTTGAAATTAAGGACCTGGAAATTCAAAAGAATAAACAGGAAAAGGAGTTCGCTCAGGAGAAAAGACTGTTTTGTTCAGCAGATAATACCTTAAAGGCTGCAATAAGTAAGCTGGAAGATTTAGAAGCAGAACGTAAGAATGTTCGTATTGCTGTGGATCGGATTAATGCATGTATGCAATATATTTTCTTTGCAAAGGATAGGTTGTCAATCCAATATGGTGATGGTCAATATAAACTGTTCTCTTGCGGGAAGCCGGTGAGGCCGTGCGATGTTTCTGTAGGTGAAAGAAATATTATTGCATTGAGCTATTTCTTTACTAATATCCTTAAAGGCAAGGCTGAGTCTGAAGCTTATAAAGACGAATATTTACTGGTTATTGATGATCCAGTTTCCAGTTTTGATATGGAGAATCATGTTGGGATTTTATCATTTTTGAAATATGAGCTGGGACTATTCTTGGAAGGTAACCAATATTCTCGTGCACTTTTGATGACTCACGATTTAATGACATACTCAGATATGGATAAGATTTTTAAAGAAATGAATGACGCTTACAATCAAAATCATCGCAATGGCTATTTTTTACGGTGGAAATTAGAACAAAGAACTTTAAGCGAAATGAAAATCGATCAGCATCAGGAATATAGTGAACTCATACGTGATGTCTATAGCTTTGCTTTAGGAAAACAAGATAACGCTAGCCTCATGATAGGTAATGAGATGCGTCAGATTTTGGAGGCCTTTGCGACCTTTGAATATAAGACAAATATTGAAAAAATATCTACAGATAAGACAATACTAAATTTATTGCCGAGCAAAGAATATGTCAGCTATTTTAAGAATTTAATGTATCGTTTAGTTCTTAATGGAGGAAGCCATAAGAAGGATGCAGTAAGTTTTATGAAAGGCTACGATTTCTTCTCTTTTATATCTGACGAGGAGAAAAGAAGGACCGCAAGAGATATCTTATGCTTTATCTATTTGCTAAATAAAAAGCATTTGCTGGTACACTTAGAGATTAAGTCGCATAAAGAAAATTGGGAAGGGCAGCTTGAGAAGTGGTGTAATGAAATAAAGGACCAATCGCCAGAATTGTAAGAAAATATAGCTGAATCAATCGGCATTTCAGCGATGATCAATTCACATCAGAATATCAGACTGCTAGCGGTTGGGGAATCTGCCGAGTAGTGTCGGATTAAAATCGTCGCCCGGAGGCAGGAAAATCCAGCAAATGCTGGGCGTACAAAAAAAGACTAAGGGATATGAAGCTGCTTCAGCACCACTCAATATGCTCATGAGAGCCAGGCAGTACGCCACTGGAGAACCAGTGGATATGTGGGAGAAAGTTGTCCATTTCATATGCCCGTCCCTCCTGCTGATTTACCTGTATCTACTGATTCAATCATGCTTAGTGCTCCGGAATATGGAGTGGCTTTCCATCGCGTATTATGTGGAGAAAGTGGGCAGAATTTTGCTCATTGTTGATAGTGGCTCTGGGAAAGCGTATCGTATGGATTTCCGCTGCGTATCAGGTGGCTCTCACAAGCGTAATACTCAGATGGTGCAGATTTTGAGACTGACAGATGGGAACTGTATTGGCATGAGATTTCTCCACTCCGCTTCGCTGCAGTCGAAATGACAAGGGGGGATGACTGGTGACTTGTAGCTGGTGTCTTGTGGGTTGTAGATGGCAGGAGTCACTATCGATGTGTACCGAGATTCTTCGCCTGCGGCTCAGAATAACGAGCAAGTGCGGCGCAGATGACGAGTGGGGGAGCTTGTGGATGGTGACTGGTGGCTTGCAGCTTCTTTTATATTTTCGTAAAATGAAGAAAAAAGAGAAATTTTTTAATTTCCACGTTCACATAAAAGCGATTTTTTCTATTTATATAGTAGAAGGAACAAGTTTATAAGGCAATTCTGAAAGCAGGCGCTTTCCTGCCAATCCTAGGCATCGCAGGAGAGGGTATTTCGGACACGCAGAGATCCCCTTGCTTCCTTCTGTCCAATCTGCAGAAAGGATCAAGATATGAAACACAGAAAGTACCCAGGACTCTAAATCAGCTTTACATATGCAGAAATGACGGGAGACTCATGCCTGGCGCGCGCCGTCGTACCTCGTACAGCAGCGGCCGTAGACCATGCAGACACCGAACTCATTGGGCATCATGCTGATTTTGAGATACCGGGTCTTTTTGTAGTGCAATGAATGTTTTTGAGCGGACCTTAGAGAAAAATAGAAATGGCTGAATGAAATAAAAAAGCAATGAGTCTTATGAATATTATGCTGTTTCAAAGCCATCCAAAACATGGGTGATAGCCATGAGGCGTGTCATTTGAGGGCCAGTGGGATATGCCCGAGAGAGCCTCTTGCTCTCAATAAACAGTTTTGGCTGAATTTCTCCGCCGCCGAGTGGCGGTTTTAGTCCGACTACGACTATACTTGGCGAATTTCGCTCGCCGCTAATATCATTGCCCTATTGCCGAATTACATATGATACAATATATATTAACAATGCGGGGATACATATTTATTGTCGAGGGGGATTAAAGATGGAATTTGAGCAGTTAAAAGAGACACAACCAATTTTAGCTATATGCTATGATTTTGATAAAACATTATCTCCTGATGATATGCAGTCACAGGGATATATTCAGTCTGTTGGATACGATGCAGAGACATTTTGGCGCAAATCTAATAAACTGGCTGAGCAGAACCATATGGATCAAAATTTAGCTTACATGCTTATGATGGTAAAAGAGGCACATGGGAAACTGATTTTTAATGAAAAAAGTTTAAACGAGTATGGTCGTAAGGTGAAATTATTTTCCGGTGTAGATTCATGGTTTGAGCGTATCAATTCTTTTGGTAAAATTCATGGGATTAATGTAAAACATTACATTATTTCATCTGGGCTGAAGGAAATGATTGAAGGCACAAGAGTAGCGTCAGAATTTGATGCCATTTATGCCAGCTCATTTTATTATGATAAAGATGGAGTGGCTATATGGCCTTCACAAGTTGTGAACTATACCAATAAAACACAGTTTCTTTTCCGAATTGAAAAAGGCGCTTTAGATGTCAATGATTCACATATTAATGATTTTGTGAAGCCGGAAGACTATACGGTTCCATTTAGGAATATGATATATATTGGAGATAGTGATACTGATATTCCCTGTATGAAGCTTGTTAACGCTAAAGGTGGCTATTCTATAGGTGTTTATAATCCGGAAGCTAATGATAAAAGCAAAGTATTTAAAATGATGCATGATGAACGTATTCGGTATTTTGCTCCTGCTGATTATACAGAAGGTCATGAGTTAGAAAATCTGGCTAAAAATATTATTGAACGAACTGAAACCAATGAACGCCTGGAAAGATTTCATGTAAAATGTCTGTACGAGATGAAGCAGGACGATAGGCAGAAATCTGATGAAGAAAAACAAAAGGAAATACTCATTAATCAACTTGAGGAAAGTGGCTCATTTAAGACTACTCATGATGTCATATCGAGACTTTCTGCTCAAAAAATGTGGAGTCCGGAGCAGAAAGAGCGATTGTTGCATATTGCACTTACCAATCATCAGGTCACTTATGTTCTTACTGATCAAGATGTTAAAGTCTTTTATGAAGAAATATGCAAGGATTATAGTTCCAAATCTGCAGATGAGATTAAAGCAATTATAGATGGTGATAATCGGATTTAAGACTTCTACTTTTGCTAATAATCTGTCAATAATATTGAGATAATATAATACCGAAGGAGAATTTGAATGTATAAAATTCGTAAAGCAGTGATCCCTGCCGCAGGTTTTGGTACCCGGTTCCTTCCGGCTACGAAGGCCAGGCCCAAGGAGATGCTGCCTATTGTAGATAAAACGGCTATTTAGTATATTGTGGAAGAAATCCTGGCCAGCGGAATTCAGGAAATCCTCATTATTTCCGGTCATGCCAAGCGGGCGATCGAGGACCATTTCGATTCTTCTCCGGAGCTGGAGCAGCACTTGATGGAATCGGGGAAGCTGAAGGAGCTGGAAGAAATCCGGAAGATTTCCGACATCAAGGTGCACTACGTGCGCCACCCTTATATGAGAGGCCTTGGTGATGCCATCCTCTGTGCCAGAGAATTTGTAGATGGAGAGCTCTTCGGCGTTATCCTGGGTGATGATATTGTATACACAGGAAATGGAGAGCCGGCACTGAAGCAGCTCATGGACCGTTACTATGAAACGGGAAGTACAGTAGTAGGCTGTCAGGTGGTACCGGAGGAGAAAGTATCTGCCTATGGCATTATTCAGGGAGAAAAGACGGAGAATCTAGACCTGCTGAAGGTAGTAGACATGATAGAAAAACCATCTATCAAGGAAGCACCCGGCCGGTTTGCCGCTTTGGGCAGGTATGTGATTACGCCGGAAGTCTTTGATATCTTGGAGCAGACAAAGCCTGGCAAGGGTGGAGAAATCCAGCTTACCGATGCCCTCCGTGTCATGGCCCGATGCGGGAATGTGTATGCCTATAATTTTACCGGCAAGCGATATGATACAGGCAATAAGCTGGGGTATCTGAAAGCGGTGGTGGAGTTTGCATTACGGAGAGAAGATTTAGGAGAGGAATTCAGGGCGTATTTGAAGACGCTGGATATATGATATATAGAATTGAGATTTGAGATTTGAGTTTTGAGACCGCAGATGACTAGGTATTCAGACTCCAGACGATGAGACGGGAAGAGGAGTTTTGAGAAAAAGATTTGAGGATTGATGTGGGCCGGAGAATTGCAGACGGTCGGACTTCATGTTGACTGTGTTGCCTTTGGATTATTTTCCAAATTATAACGGAGCCACGTAATGAGGGTGGGCTCTGATGTTGCCCCTTTAAAATGATGGTGTAGGGAATTATGCTGCTTGTAGTGCCCTGGTCAATTTCTTTTATTATGGCAAAGGTGTGCTATAATATTTTGTAACATGACAAGGTCGTTGTTAAGGGGATCAGAGCGTTGGAACTTTTATCTATAGTAGTACCTTGCTTTAATGAGGAAGCTACAATACCGATTTTTTATGATACGGTAGAGAAAATCAAGGGGAAGATTGATGCAGAAGTTGAATATTGTTTCGTGGATGACGGGAGTAAGGACAATACCCTCGCTATTTTGCGTGACCTGAATAAAAAATCGGGGGGGGTAGTCCGTTACATTTCTTTCTCTCGTAATTTTGGTAAAGAAGCAGCCCTTTATGCCGGACTTCAGATGGCGAAGGGCAATTATGTAGTAACTATGGATGTGGATTTGCAGGATCCTCCATCTTTGTTGCCTGAAATGTGGCAGATACTTCATAATTCGGATACGGATTATGATTGTGTGGCCACGCGAAGAACAACGAGGAAAGGGGAGCCGCAAATCCGCTCTTTTTTTGCGCGCCTTTTTTATAAGATTATCAATGAGCTGTCGGATACAGAGATTGTGGACGGAGCTAGGGATTATCGAATGATGAGCCGTCAGATGGTGGATGCGGTGATTCAAGATAGTGAGTATAATCGCTTTTCAAAAGGCATTTTCAGCTGGGTAGGTTTTCATACTAAGTGGCTGGCTTATGAAAATGTGGGGCGAAGTGCTGGGGAAACCAAATGGTCATTCTGGAAACTTCTCAAATATTCCATTGAGGGAATTTTGGCCTATACGACGGTTCCTCTTTATTTATCATCTGTTATGGGCATTCTAATGTGTGGAGTATCGTTTATAGCTTTAGTGTTCATCTTTATCCGTGCATTACTCTATGGAGATTCTGTGGCAGGCTGGCCATCACTGGTTTGCATCATTACACTTCTTGGTGGATTGATTCTACTTGCCTTGGGAATTATGGGGCTTTATATAGCTAAGATATATCTCGAGACGAAAAAGCGTCAAATTTTTATCGTGAGAGAAGAAAGATAAAGGAATTTTGTTATGAATAAATGGATTGAAACCATTGAACAATCAGTATACAAACTAGATGAATACTATAATAAAAAAATTGATAATAACAAGAAACTTGAATTTGTTGTAACTCTATTACTTATTCTGGGTATTTTAATTGAGATATATCTTTTAAATAAACCCACCCCATGGGTGTCTGATGATTTAACTAAAAGCAATTACCTTAATTATATTCAAGGGTGGTTAAATCATGCCAAAAACTTTTATTTAGAGTGGGGCGGTCGTGTATGGGGAGAACTTTTTACTCTATGGTTTTTAACCATACCTAAGAGAATATTTAATTATATAAATACATTTGGCTATTTACTGTTTGTTGGTCTTATTTATATAAACATCACTGGCAAGTGGAAATGGTCTCCCTCTATTATTGTTTTTGTTAATTTCTCGTTATTCTTATGTTTGCCGGCATTTGGCCAGGATATTCTTTGGGTTTCTGGGACCGGGAATTATATGTGGGCCAGCCTTATACCATTATTGTTCCTATCTTTTTGGAGATTCTATTTAAACAAAGCTTATCAGTTTGCCCAAAATCCGATTTTCATATGTATATTATTTCTGCTGGGGATAATGACCGGGTGGTCTAACGAAAATGTATCTGTTGGAATTTTAGGAATGTTAATACTTTATATGGTTATATATCGAATTCAGTATTTTAAAGTTCCTGCATTCGCAATAAGTGGATTTATGGGTACTGGGATAGGAGCTGCATTGCTGTGGTTGGCTCCTGGTAATTTTGTTAGATTTGCTACGGAACATCACACAAAATCTATTCTGTCCATATCAAAAGCAGTCATTCATAATGTAAAAGCACTGCTGGATCCAAACGCAACACTTGCATTGGTCATCTTATTTATATTGTTTATTTTATTAGAACGAAGTAAAAACAAAAAAATTGCTTCTGTTTATTTCATAGGATCTGTTTTATCTGCGGCAGCTTTTGGGCTCATAGGTCATATTGAAAATCGCGTATTTTTGGGATGCACAGTATTATTAATTATTGCAGCGGGGATTCTTTATAATGATTGGAATTATAATAGTAGAATTAGAAAGGTAAGAGTACTGATAACACTATGTCTGCTATTATCATCAATAAGTTTTTACCATATGGGCGAAGATGGAATAAATGATTACGCAGCACGGTGGAATGAGAATCTCGAAATCATTGCGGAAGAAAAAGCAAAAGGTAATTTGGATGTTTATGTAAACCCAATAACCCCATTAAATAAGTTTTGTGCCACTTATGGACTAGATGATATTAAACCTCATGATGAGAATCAAAATTGGTTAAATAAGGGGATTGCACAATATTATGGTCTGCATACCATTCAATCCATTCATGTACATCCCGAAAAACAACCTGATTAAAAATCAGAGTTTTTTATAAAATTGCTAAGAATCATATTACTTTCACTGGTAAAATAAAAATCGGATAAGGGGAAATGAGATAATTAATATTTCAGCCCTTTATCCGATTTTTTGGTTTGTTCAAACCCCTTGAAACTGTTATTATGTTAACTTTATGATTGCACAATATGTTTAATTAAAAGAAGTAATACTGCAATTTGCTAGTATCAATTGGTTCTGTTATACTACTAATAGGAATCCAAATGTAAACCTGTATTTCATTTACGGTTCCGCGACGGTATCTATAGAGATGCTGGAAGGCTTCATAAATGTCAATACCTCCTTTACCAAGTGTAATGTGAGCGAAGATACGACTTCAATAAGAACTCGATTTCTAATTGAAGGTCGAATCTTCTTGGTATGTGTCTCTTTCTGTAAGAAGAGATAGCCAAGTAGACATGCGAGTGTCACATTCATAATGAATATGGCAACGTATAAAGCTACTCCTATGTTCATCGTAGCATGGGACTTTATGTACGTGGATAGGGGTAAATTTTTAAATTTACTCAGTTTATCGCAATACCCACCAGTTAATGAAAGATCTATCCCTTGAAACTGGTGGGTTTTGCATTGGATAATATAAATATGGAGGAACAATACATAAGAGAAAAAATACAAGATAAAACATCTGGTTATCTTCATTTTGACAAGCGCAGAAATTTAGGTTCTTCACGGAATTTTGGGGGATGAATAATCCACAGGTAAAGAATTGAATCGGATAAGGGTAAAGAAATAATCCATATTTCGGTACCCATATCCGATTCTTTTTAGTACCTTAATTTTGTTATTGAATCCTTCAAGCTTCCCCGTATTGATAGGATACAGGGCATGAGCAGCCA
>OGDU01000237.1_pt1 | contig 58035 bp, 49 predicted proteins | sample 1570371 | NCBI WGS metagenome assembly OGDU01 (sample SAMEA2581977, study PRJEB24529) | metagenome | biome: Human gut stool | place: China | collected 2011
AACATGTAGGCTTATCTCGGGAGCCTTTAAAGTCGTGTAAAAACGGCGGGGTGATGCTGTCACAGTGCTTTTCCCACTCAACATAACAAGCCATTATGTTGAGTAAAGTGACTTTCCATAGCTGAGAGAGTAACTAGGCGATAATCTAAAAGTACTCAAAAATCTTCAGGAGGAACAAATTGAAAAAATTACTACTATTGCCCCTTATGTGTGCGGCTTCTCTGGCTTTCGCGGCACCAAATACTGCAATTAAAGCTCTCGGACAGGATCTGAAATCGTTTAGTCCGGCGTCGATAACTGCCCATCAAGGGGCAGAAAAGAAGGAGACAGTAGTTATTGTGTTGCCTCAGGCTCGCATTACTGACACTATCTATACTGCCGTTATTAAAGGTGCTTGTATGCGCTTGTGGCTGGAGCCGAAGGATAAGTACCTGAATTCCGTCGCCCAGATTGCTGTTTTAAATCAGTGGGCCAAGCAGGGTTACGTTTTCGAGAAACCGAAAGAAACTTGTAAGCAGATGGGAGAGGCCGTCGGAAACAAGTCGAACATCCTGCTGATGGGTAACACTCATATGTATTAGAAATAACCGTTGCGCCTTGCAGCAGTTTCAACTCCCTAGTTGCTCGAGCCTTTGCTGATTGAGGCTAACGTGTCCTGCCCGGTTACCCGGGCAGGCTCTTTCACGCTAGCAAGTCAGCATCAACAGGAGCGCAACTATCAGTTTCAAAAGGAACTGACGGTGTCTCCACACGAATGCTAAAATGCAGGAAAGAAGGTTATGTGTACGAGACATAACATTCTCCATTGCAAAGCCGTTTCGCCCTCGCTACAGGGCTCGACGGCTTTAGCTTTATTCAGCGCCGGAAAAATTCACAACGCCGACCGGCCCGCCACGGCCAATCCTTATTGTCCTAAATCTTGTTCCGGCGCCATCCAACTTCCTTTCCAGTACCCTTCGATCGGTTTGTCTATCCAATGGAAAAACCAAGCTGCCAAGGAATAATCGAGACATTGCATCAGGTTATAACGTTTATTTTTCTCAATGTAGACGCAATTTTCGAGAACGCATGAAAACGGAAGATCGCATAATGCAACACTGTCTCTTTCAATGCTCAGCACGGCCATGATGGCTCCCATTACTCCGTCGGCAGTTCCCCTCTGTTTGTAGAAAGTGTTTTTTCGGTCAGGACTCGGAAGGAATGCGTTAATTTCCATCCATTCTCGGATTATGGGTTGCATTCTTTTAATCGACTGGATATCTTTCTCGGACAGCTTTTTCCGGTCGTGAAACTTGTATTCGATGTAGCCCATTTCCAAAAGTTAAAAGCTAAAAGTATCGGAAATTGTATCTTCGATGATCGGTTTTCCATCTTCGTCCCGGGGAACCCGTTTTCTTCCATGTTTTCCGAAGCCGACTTGTTTTAGTAAGGGAAGGAACGACGCAGCGATCTGTTGGTCGGCCAGTGCTTTAGCTACAGCAGTTCGAAGTGCCGTATACGAGACGCTAGATTCAGGAAATCGGCACAAACGGCGATTAATTTCCTGATTAACGGCCATAGCGTCTACCAATTTATTGGCCCAAGTACGTTGCTGATACGTTGATAGTTTGAGTGTTGAGGTCTCTGTAGTCTCTGATATTTCGCAAATGTGAAAGACAAATCCAACGATCGTGCGTCCCCGTTTCTTTGTTTCATATGAAATGGTGAGGTCTGTTTTCTGTGAGATGTTGTCAATGTGGGAATTAAGTAACTTTCTAAAAACGTCTATCCGGGTGTAGCGATCAGGCTCAATCCCCATTAACCGTTTTAGCTCATCAATCTCGATCATTGGTGTAGTGCCAGCGTTTCTCCATCGAGCAAACTGCTCGTACAACCTGACAGCATACGGACTACTCAGATTTTTTATATTGTTCAGATAGTACGACGTGAAATCTCTGGACATGTCTGTGATATGTGGTGCGACATCTGTGGAAAAGGCGACAGACACAAGCCCTTCGTCGTCAAAGTAGGAGATTCTTTGCACCCAACGTATCCTAGTAACACCCTTCTTTCCGTCAACTTCATCTTTGAACGTAATTTTGCGTTCGAACAAAGAATCCGCCGCGGCCCGTAACTCCTTATAAGCCCAGCTTTTATCCAGATCGTATAACTCGGAATATTCCTGAGCAGAAATTTCAATAGGTTCCTTGTCTGTCAGTCCTTGCCCTGTTTTACGTACGCGTGCCGCACAGGCCCCAATCAGGCGGTGTTCTCCTAGTGTTAAAGAGTATGTTGCCCTGACTAAGGAATTTGATTTTGTAACTAATTCTCGTGCCATAAGACCCCGTAATCCACCATCCATGTTCCAAAGTGATATTACACCAACAAAATAAAAAAGTGGATAAAACGGAGAATTTGGTGGATTATCACGGAGAATTTGGTGGATTATCACGGAGAATTTGGTGGATTATGACTCTTAAAACCGCTGAGCCTCAAGACTTCTCGAACGTCTAAAAGTATTTAAAAGATTAATAAAAGTATCAAAAGCATTTCACTGTTAATAACTCGGCTTTCAGCCTCGTGATTAACAGGACAAGTGCGCCCTCCGGGCGACACTAAAACTCGGTCTCGGGTTCGGCTAACGCCAAACCCTTAGCCCTCGCGCCCTCCCCCGCCTCCCTCCGGGAGGAGCGAGTCGCCCTCAGTCGTCAGAGGGACAGGTCGAGCAAGGCTCTCTCTGTCCCTCATGACTAAAGCGTGTTATGCCTTCGCTTGCTCGTCAAGCGCCTTTCGCGGCATAAAGCAGTAACCTCGCTTCGCTCCGTTACTGTTTATTCCACGATGCGCATTGACTAGCGCTCAGGCGCAGTCTTTGCCTCCTGCCGTTGTTTTCTCCATTCAGAAAAGCGGTCGGTGAGTTGCTTGAAAACCCGTGCTGGAAGAGTTTCTTTCAGAAATTCGTAAAAGCGTTTGTAGGCAAGAAGCGTTTTGCCCTCAGATTCCTCTAGCTCCTTTTTGTTTTCGGCGATTTCTCGAAGCAGCAGAACTTTTCGATTTTCTAACTTTGCGTTTTGATCTCGAATACGGCATTCCCTGTCTGTCAGCTCTCGGCATTGCTGATCTTGGCTTTTCTGTAGCTCCTTCAGAGAATCAATCTCGCCCTGCAGCTCTTCAGATTGTTTTTTAAGGCTCTCTAGTTTCTTTGCCTCGGCCTCGGTCTGTTTTTTGAGCGTTGCCAAGGGCACGTATTCGCGTTTTGGCGCGTCATCGTCTAGGTCAATGGTTATGTCTACTCTGCAATTCAAATCGCGCTCTAGGACGTTTTTGAGGCGTTTGTGCAGATTTTTCATGTAGGTTCTAGTCAGCAACTCTTTGGCTGAGACTTTCTCTTGCCCGAGTTTTTTCTGATTTTTCTTTTCCCGGACAACTGGAACAAAGCCGAGGTGCATATGAGGCGTGGTCTCGTCCAGATGAACGGAGGCCATAACGATATTTTTCGCTCCATAATCGGCGGAGAAAAATCGGTAGGCAGATTCAAAGAATTCTCGGTGCTTTTCAGTCGGTAAATTCTGAGGGACAGTCAGCACCCAAGAACAGTAAACCTTAACATCGGCTCTTTTTTGAACTTTAATCTCAGACAATCTTTGAGTAATAAATTCATTCGGATCAGTATTCGGATCTAATCGGTAATTCAGATGTGTTTTTGTGATGTCAATTTTTGATCCGTGATACGAGACATATTCACCCGTCCTGTCCTGATGTCGGAGGTTGTGATGAAAAAGCATTTGAGCAGAATTCAAAGTGTATTTAGCGAGGTGAGCCATTTGCTTTGTCCGGAGATAGGAACTATAGAAGGACATTATAAAATGGTGTAGCACGATATACCATTTTTTTTGACGCCCGCTCCGCGGTCTAAAAAATGGATCGTGCCAACGAGGCGCTGCGCCCTCTTTGGATTCTCCCAAAACCCCGAAAAGTTTCACTGGTGAAACTTATAAAACCGTTAAAATTAACAGTGAATCAGTTGTATTTAAGGTAGAAAAAATGGCTGAAAATATTGCAAAAATTGATGAGAAAATTCGCGAATTAAAACGCAAGAAAAAAACAGTAGAAAATCGCGAAAAGATTAAAGATCAATGTGAGGCAATAAAAGCAATAAATCAGAGCCTGAAAAATTCCAAATTAAAGATAGAAAAAATTGCAGATATTGTTGGATTTTTACAGGAGCAAGAGACTAACGGTAATTGGGTTAGTAAATGGCTAGCAAAAAATAGGGCTGAAAAATAAAGAAAGAGACGTCCGTCCGGGAACCCCCGGCCCAAGAGGTGGCCTCTAAAGGCACTTTGCAAAAAAACCGGTCAACCGACCAACGAACGCCTCATTGAAAGGTGTGGCCGGGCGCGCTCATCTTTCCCGACCCTGCCGATTCGGTTTCGGCAACCTCATTGAGACCTGACATTGGAGAGATACAAACCGAACACCAACCGACGACGTCGCACGAGGACGATTGGAATTCTAGCCCATTTTTGTTCAAAGCCGAGTGCATGAACTATTTCCATGAAGGAATCGTCCTTCAAAATCTCATAAAGGATGATAAGGAATCAGGCGCATGATTGTTTCCTGACCTTGATGCCTCGGTTTCATCAAACTCTTGACCCCAACCAGTCGGAAAAAACAAACCGAATCCAACCCGGAAAACACGCACGAGTCCTTAGGCAATTTCGGATCATACCTGAATCAGCAGCTGTAAGTTCCCGTATTGCCGTTTTTGCTACAATAAACGGGTGAGTCTGCAAGTGTCCCGCCAAAACATTTGCTCGGTTCAACATAATGACTTCAAATCCCAATTTGGCGGAAGACGATACAACCCCGGCGAAGCGTTCGTGCCTTTTAGAAAATTCGTGGAAATTCGGACCTACAAGGTTTGCTGTTTCTGAAAAAATCCAAATCATCCGGCTCTCTGAAACCGATCCGATTTCCAATAAAAAAGACGCTATCAATAAACTGGTCGATGCACTGGGAAATGGCGTAGTCAATCAGGACACAGGTTTCTTATTGCAAAGCTCTAGAAGTGACGCTAAGAAAACATTATTCAGAAAAGACATCGACTCTCCGATTGTAAGGTGTATTTATTCTCAGGCACGAGATTTAGCACAAAAGTCTGTCCTAATTGAATCCCACGGTGACATTCTTCATGACAATACTCAAGTGCAGGCTATCCATATTTTTGCTGCCGGAGCCTTGCTTGAGAACAGATTGTTCCGAGTTGAGCTGACCGTCAGAGATTATGTTGAAACCGATCATGAAAGAAAAATGGTTCACTCAATAGACGGTGTTGAAATAAAAGAAGTAGATAAAAACAAGGCATCCGTCTGGGAACCCCCGGCCCAAGTGTTTCCTGAAAAAAACCTCTTGCAAAAAACCGGTCAACCAACCAACGGATGCCACGCTCATATTTTAAAAGAAATTAAAGAAAATATCACTATTGAACAACTTTTACACTCTTACATCCGCGCTGACGGAAAGGCATATTTTGAGGCAGTTGACACAGAAGAATACGGCTCCGACGGTGTTTATCAGAGTTTGGTCAGAAGAAAGTATGTAGCCTCCAAATTGACGGATCTTCTTACCGGTTTGCAAAGAAAGAATGGAATTGCCGTATCGGATTCGGCAAAAAAAGAAATTTACATTCAAATTGAGAAAGTATCTGAACCATTCTGGAAATCCTCGGATCAGCTTTCCATTGATTTTCAAAGTTTGAAAAAAATACTTCTTAGCAAAGATTTCGATAAGAACGTACTTTTGAAAAACTTTATTAAAACCCAGCAAAATCGAATTTTGGGAGGAACCAATGAGCTCTCCCGTTGAAAAAGACCTGACGGTTCGTGTGCAACTCCAAAAAGGACTGCAAAAGTATCTTGACCGCAGCGATATAACGGAAATTGCCGTGAATCGCCCCGGCTTCGTGTGGGTTGAGGAGTCCTCCGGGTGGCGATGCTATGAAGACAAAAATTTCACCTACGATTACCTTGCCAAGCTCGGAAACGTCTGCGCTGTTTACGGAGGAGAGAATAAAACGCTCGACTCCGCTCATCCGGTGCTCTCCGTGGAACTCCCGGACGGTGAACGTGCCCAGTTCGTGATGCCTCCGGCGTGCAAGAACGGGACCATCAGCCTTACGGTCAGAAAAATCTCGAAGGACGTTATCGGACTGGATTCTTACATTCAGAACGGATATTTTTCGCATATCCGCCCAAAGGACTCCCTTGACCCGATACATGAGGAATTATCTGCCCTTTACAAAGAGACCTTTGACACCAATAAAACACTGGACACTCTTAACCTTCTCCGGGCAGAATTTTTAAAGCGCTGCGTGGAAACCGGCAAAACAATAGTTATTGCCGGAGAAACCGGTTCAGGTAAGACCACGTTTATGAAAACTCTGATGCAGCATATTCCGACGGATCAGAGAATTATTACGATTGAAGACGTACCTGAGCTTCTTTACGGACTCCCAAAGCACGAAAACCAAGTCAACCTCTTCTACCCGTCTGAAGCAACGGATAAATCAACGGTAACCGCTGCAAGCCTCATGCGTTCGTGTCTCAGAATGAAGCCCGACCGTATTCTGCTTGCCGAGCTGCGCGGGGGAGAGACTTTCGACTTTCTGAATGTGTGCCTTTCCGGGCATTCAGGTTCAATTACAAGCTGCCACGCCGGAAGCTGCGGACAGGTTTTTGACTATTTGGCGCTCAAAGTTCTTCAGTCTTCAACGGGACGCGAGCTGCCTTATGCGGTTATTCAGCAGCTTTTGCATCAGGTCATTGACGTGATAGTTCACGTCCACCGAAACAGAACTTTCGGACGTCATATCACTGAGCTTTTCTTCAACCCTCATACTGAAGAGACAAAGAATGAAAGCCTCTAAGACGCTTCTGAAAATCCTCTTTATTGTTATCGCAGCCCTGCTTTGCGCGCTGGTCATTCTTTTTATCAGCAGTTTCGTATTCATGCGGATTTTCAATCTTCCGCTGGAAGCGTGCCGCCCGTGGACGATCATCCAATACTTTATGATGTACCGCCACGCTCCCGACAAAGCGGTGCGCCTTGCCGTTCACGGGTGTCTTTTTCTGCCGTGGATTGCGCTGGTCGGAGGAGGCATTTGGATTGCAGTTAACCGGGATAAACGGGCGCTGCACGGAGCGGCAAGATTTGCCAATCTCAGCGAAGTAAGAAATTCCGGCCTGATTGATCCTCCGGGCGGTCTTGATAAAACCATTCTGGTCGGAATGTACAAAAACAACTATCTGACGTACGCCGGATACCAGTTTGTTCTGCTTGCTGCGCCTACCCGAAGCGGTAAGGGCGTCGGTATTGTTGTTCCGAATTGCCTCAACTATTCCGATTCTCTGGTCGTTCTCGATATTAAAGGTGAAAACTTTGATATCACGTCAGGTTTCAGAAAAGCGTGCGGCCAAGAAGTCTATTTGTTTTCGCCTTATGCGGATGACGAAAAAACCCATCGCTACAACCCGCTGGATTACATCAGCAGCAGCCCTGCCGAACGGCTCGGCGACATTGATGCCATCGGTCAGGCGCTTTATTCGGGTGAAAACAACAACGACAAGTTTTGGAGTGAAAATGCCAAAGACTTCTTTCGCGGCGTGACTCTGTTCGTTCTCGAAACACCGGGACTGCCCCACACGCTGGGAGAAATTCTCAGACAGGCGTCCGGCAAAGGAAAACCGGTAAAAGAACATCTCTTAGGAAAATTAAAAGAAGCTCAGGATGCCGGGCATCCCTACTCAAACAACTGCGTTGATGCGCTCAACCGAGTATTGAGCAACTCGGACAATACGCTTGCAGGTATTATCGCGACATTCAATACCGCGCTTTTGTCCTTCCAAAATCCGAAGGTGGATTTGGCAACGAGCGCCTCGGACTTCGATTTAAGAGAAGTCCGGCGCAGACGAATGAGCATTTATTTCAAGATCGAGCCTACAAAACTCAAAGACGCCCGGGTGCTCATCAACCTCTTCTTCGATCAGCTCTTAAACCTTAATACCCGGAAACTGCCTTCTCAGGACAAAACGCTCAAGTATCAATGTCTTGTTCTTTTGGATGAGATGACGTCCATCGGCACGGTGAACATGATTAAACAAGCCGTTTCTTATATGGCCGGTTACAACATGAGACTCTTGACCATCATTCAAAACAAGTCGCAGCTGGAAGACGTGTACGGCAAAGCCGGTGCCGTAACGCTTTTGTCGAACCATGCTTTGATGATTATGTATGCCCCGAGCCCGGCCACCCAATCGGATGCGAATGAATATTCGGAAATGCTGGGATATGAGACCGTCAAATCGAAGTCCAAGTCCCACAGCAAGGGCGGCAACTCCACCAGTGAATCCGATCAGAAGCGCGCCCTGATGCTTCCGCAGGAAATCCGGGAACTCGGCAAAGACAATGAGATCGTAACGCTTGAAAATACCAAGCCCATTTTCTGTCAGAAGATTAAGTATTACCTCGATCCAGCTTTTAGGGAAAGAGCAAATTGGGCAGTTCCCGAGATTCCGCAGCAGGACGTTGAACTTTTCGTTGCACAAATGGAGCAGCGGATAAAAACCGCCTCAGCATCAGACCTAAATGAAACGAATGCAGCAAGCCGTATTGTCACCGGTAATACCGAACTACCGGAAGACATGAGGTCGGTACCTGACAACCAGTGGTCCGAAGATCAGGTTAATTGCTACATTGAAAATCTGATCTCCAACGAGATTGTCAAAAAATCGATTTCCAATTTTGATGCTCTTGATGGGATCAGCGCGGCTTCTGCATCGGCTCAAACCGACGTTCTGCGTCAAATGAATAGTACCGCTGCATCCGGCACCGAAAACGCCCGGCAGATTTTGTCCGACATAGCGGAAGAAGCAGACGTCAGCTCCACCTCGGAAAGCGGCACGGAAGACAAAACCTCAGAAAACTCGGAAGAATCCGATTCCGCACTTTTGGCTTCTCTTGAAGAATTTTCCGATGAGTCCGATTCGGAAAACAAGGTTGAATCCATTGCCATTCACGCCGACATAGAAGAAACGAATTTGAGTGAAATAACCGAGCCAGATACAGAGCCGGAAGAAACTCAGACGACAGCGCAAAACGTTACGGACATTACTGCCAACATCACAGCAGATGTCACTGCCGACTGGGACGAAAAACGCTGTGCGGACTTTGCGGCCTCTTTGATTTCACAAATCAAGCTGCAGCTGAAGGAACAAAAGATCCCTGAAACGACTGCGCAGGAATCTATCGAGGCAGAACAAAAAGACGAAGCCACCGGCAAAGAGATTCCGACGTCCAAGAACGAAGGAGACAAACAAAAAGAATACTTCAGACATGTACAAAAAATTAGAAACGCTTATCGGAAAGTCGCGAAGAATCCGCTTGCTTCGCGAAGAAAAATTTTCCTAACAAAAGCGGGCAGCAACTCTTAAAGGAGAAAAAATGACTGAATACAAAGCTTTCAGTAATACCGTCGTTGTTTTCAAAGAACCGACGATTTCGCAAATTGTTCCCAAATCCGGCCCCAATGCCGGTAAAGAAACTTCCGTATTGGAGTTCAAAGCCTATAAGCCTCACTTCGTGAAACAGCAGGACGGCTCCTTCCAGCAGGACATAGACGGAACCGAGTTTTTCAGTGTCCGTTACTACGGCAAAGAAAGCTCGGCAAAAAGAATGGCTGCGGGCATCAAAGTAGGAATGATGCTCGAAGTGCGCGGGGATGTCTCAACTCGTGAATTTACTGGGAAGAACGGTAAACAGATGCAGGAAAACGTCTTAACCGCTAAAGGAATTGCGGTATCGCTCAATCAGCCCGGTTTGAAGATTGATTACTCGCGTCCTAAAGCTAAAGAGCAGGAAGCCGAGCGTTAAAACGCTCCGAACATGACAGACCGTCCGCGCTTGCGGACGGCTCCGAGGATCAATCATGAAAACAACCAACCGAGAAACCATAAAACTAACCGTAAATATTCTCATCAGGAAATTTTGCGAAGACAAAGCCGCCAAAAATTTTTCCATGAGTAAAAAGGAAGCCGAGGACTACGGCGCTTGTGAAGAAACTTCTTTGCGCGAAGAGGACAAGGACAAACTCTTTGAAGATTTCGCACTGGATTGTTTCACACGACCGAGCTTTTCCAATAACGGGGAGCGGCTATGAACGAAAAATACAATGCATACGTTCGATCCGTCGCTGATTACTTCATTGAAGAGATGAAAAAAGGAACGGCACCGTGGCAGCAAGACTGGGATAACGCAGCCAATGTCGTGCCTGTCAGTGCCGTTACCGATGCTCCTTACCGGGGTACCAATGCGCTGCTGCTGATGGCTGTCAGATTGAGCCAAGGGTACGGAGACAATCGTTGGCTCACGTTTCGTCAGGTACAGGAGCTCGGCGGGAAAGTAAAAAAGGGAGAGCACGGCACCAAGTGCATCTTCTGGAAGCACTTAGTGGAAAAGGACGAAAAAGATGAGGATAAAACGGTAGAGCGCCTCATTCCCTGTCCGTTTGTCGTTTTTAATTCCGAGCAATGTGAAAATCTGAATCTCAAGAAATTTGAGACACCGGTACACGAATGGACTCCGTTGGAAGCTGCCGAACGTATTCTTGACAAGTCGGGCGCCAAGATCAAAGAAATCAAACAAAATCAGTCCTACTATGTTCCGGCCTTGGACAAAATCGTTCTTCCGCTGAGAACTCAATTCAAAGATGCTGAAGGTTTTTATGCAACGGCGCTGCATGAACTCGGTCATTGGACAGGCCACAGTTCACGTCTGAACAGACCGATACTGAATAAGTTTGGTACTCCGGATTATGCAAGAGAAGAACTTAGGGCTGAAATATCTTCAATGATGGTGTGCGGCAGTTTAGGCATCAAACACAAGGCCCAGAACAGCGCTGCATACGTCAGCAACTGGATCGATGTTCTTAAAAAAGACCCTAAAGAATTATTCCGGGCGTGCGCAGACGCAGAAAAAATAAAGGATTATTTATTCGGCATTGATAAATCTTTAGGACTGACGGCAGAGCCTCCGGTAAAGAAAGATAAAAGTCCGGACAACAAAGAAGCTAAGGCCGCCCTTCAGACAGCAGCTCTACAAACTTACAAGGATTTACCCAATTATCAACAGAAATATATTCAGAGTTCGATGCTGAATTATCTGACGCAGCCGTTATCCAATCCGTACCAATTTCAAAAACCATCACAAAAAATCAGATCCATTGATATTGAAAGGTAGTCGTCATGCAATTATGGATTGCGGAAAAACCCTCCGTTGCAAAAGCTATTTGTGCAGAGTTGGGAATTGTAAAGAAGGGAGCCGGTTTTAACGAGTGCAAAGGAGGCAATACCGTCACTTGGTGCTTCGGTCACTTGTTGGAACATGCGGGCCCAGATGCCTACACACCTGATGACGTTCCAGTCACCAAGAAAGGCGGAAAAATTTGGCGTATGCAGGATTTGCCGATCTTCCCTTCAGTATGGAAACTCAACGTAAAACCAGACAGAGGCGTCAAGGCTCAGCTCAAAACAATAAAATTACTTTTGGGTAAATGCGACAGCATTGTTAATTGCGGCGACCCGGACAGAGAAGGTCAGCTCCTTGTTGATGAGATCTTGGAGTTTTACAAATGCCGAAAACCCGTCAGTCGTTTTTGGGTTTCCGCACAAGATCCGGCGTCCATTAAAAAAGGCTTGAAATCTCTTAAGCCGAATAGCCAATTTCAGGGAATGAAGCTGGCAGCTCTGGGCCGATCCAGAGCCGATTGGTTGCTGGGAATGAATCTGACCCGGGCTTTAACGCTTACTCACGGAGCTAAGGAAAGGAAACTCATTGCCGTGGGGCGCGTCCAAACTCCTACGCTTGCCTTAGTAGCCGAAAGAGACAAAACAATTAAAAATTTTAAGGCTGTCCCTTATTTTGTTTTAAAAGCTGAAGTTTCCTCCGGGCGCGGCAGTTTTACAGCGCTCTGGAAACCGTCAGATGTTCAGAAAGGTTTGGACTCTGAAGGCCGACTGGTGAATCCGGCAGTCGCAAAGAGTTTGTCAGACAAGCTTAAACCGTCAAAAACGGCAGTTGTCAGAAAGACGGAAACCGTGCCCAAAAAGATGGCACAGCCCCGGGCATTTTCGCTGGCAGATATTCAGCTTGAAGCAAGCAATAAATACGGTTTTTCTGCTCAGGAAACATTGGATACCTGCCAAAGTTTGTATGAAATCCATAAAGCCGCAAGCTATCCTAGAAGCGATTGTCAATACCTGCCGGAATCACAGTTTACCGATGCGCCTAAAGTCCTTGCAGCCATTGCGAAAACTTGTCCCAATCTGAAGGAGTTGGTCTTAAAAGCCGATCCGTCCATTAAGTCTCAAACTTGGAACGACAAGAAGATCACAGCGCACCACGGAATCATCCCGACGCAGCTGCCGGTTGAATGGGCAGCTTTAAGCGATAAGGAACAAAAGATTTATGAACTGATAGGACGCCGATATTTGGCTCAATTTTTCCCAATTCATCAATTTAATTCTAGCTCTATCGACTTAGACCTAGGCGGTGAGACGTTCATCGGTAAAGGAAAAACCGTTACCAGCCTCGGATGGAAAGTCGTTTACCAAAATCAAACCGACCCGGATACCGATAAAACCGAGTCCGACCAAATTCTTCCTTCAGTAAAAAGCGGCGATATTTTAAAAGTCCTAAAGACTGAAACGAAAAACGAACTTACCAAGCCGCCCGCGTATTTCACCGAGGGTACGCTGATTGCGGCTATGGAGAAAATTCATACCGTAGTGGACAACCCGGAATATAAAAAATATCTGAAGGAAGGTGACGGGATCGGCACACCGGCAACCAGAGCTGTGATTATCAGTGAACTGAAGAGAAAAGGTTATTTAGAGACGAAAGGCAAAAAAATCTGCGCCTCTTCAGACGGAATCGAATTGCTGAAGCTTGTGCCGGAACTTGTCCGCAACCCGATCCTTACTGCTGTCTTTGAAAGAAAACTTAGGGACGTTGAGTCCGGCAAAAGCACTTTGAGTTCCTTTATTGAAAGCCAGCAAAAATTCATTTTGCAGGAAATCAATAAGGCAAAGGCAATCAATAATGGCCTCCAATAAGAACCCGTTTCTTGACGATCTTTTTCCCGATCCGATGCGTGCCCGAAAAGCACGCATTTTCAAAGGATATGAGAACGTTTCAAACACTGCGGCCTTCAGATTTTCTGCTCTCAGCTCAAAAGTTAAAGCCGAAGGTGTTGTCGATAAGCGCGCCGAGGTTATGTTTCGGTTCGGACAGGCAAACATAAAAAGCTATCTTCACACAATCAAAGCAGCCGATTACATAGCGCGAAACGGAGATATTGAGCTGATCGATCAGAGCGGAAACAGTTTGCAGGGTAAAGCCGAATATCGAAAAGTCCTCTATGAATGGAAGCTGCTTTCAGAAATGGGCGAAGGAACGTCCAAAAGAGGCCACGCAAGAAGAGTCATACTTTCTATGCCCGCAGGAACAGACGAAGATAAATTCAAAGCAGCTTGCAGCCAATGGGCCAAGGATATGCTTGACGGATACGATTATCTGCTGGCTTTCCATTTACCCGGGAATGATAGAAAAACGACTCAGCCCCACTGTCACATCCTTCTTAGGACAAAAAATCGACAGGGCAAAAGAATTCATCTGGCAAACGATGAGCTGTCGGCAATGCGTGAGCATTTTGCCGCTTGTCTCCTCAAGTGCGGCATCGAGGCCAATGCAACCCGGAGGTGGTCAAGAGGACAAACGCAGCAGGGAATTTCTCAAGCAGAACACCATGTTTTAAATAATCGCCGAATGTCTGAACAGGACCGAGCTCGAGTCTATGCAATCGCTAAAAAACGTGAACCTTTAAAACGGCAGCAAGCTCAGGTTGAAAAGGTTCATTCTGCTTTTAGGGATGGAAAAGTAATACCGGATTCCCCGTCCATTCAAAAAACAAAAAAAACGCGAAAGACTGTAGCTTATTTAGCTGAACAAGCTTCGAAGAAACTTCTTGATTCTCCCTATGCCGAGGAGCAGCACCTCGGTAGAAAAATGCAGAATTATTACTCAAAGCTCGAACTCGTTGAAAGCGCTGAGCAGAAAACATTGCGTCAGCTTAACGAGGCTAAACAACAGCAAATCAAGCGGATGCAAGCCATGCGTAAACGGCTGAAAAAAGGTTCACAAAAACCGGAACGATAGGCTTCAGCCGAAAACTTTCAGATTCTTGCAAACTTTTTCCCGGCTGCTTTCCGAACGAAAATCATAGCGGGCTGTAGTAGCTACCGACGTATGACCCATCGCTCTTTGTAAAATAAACAGGTCACAACCCTGCTCCAACATTCGAGTTGCAAATGTTCTGCGTAAATCATGAGGCTTAACCGTGCCGATGGCTGCAAGTTCAGCTCTTTTCTGCAAAATTCTATAGATTGACGACGGCTGCATTTCTCTAAAAATGAATTTACTGTTATCGGCTCCAGAACAAATCCGAGGAAAAAAGACTCCCTCTTCTAAGCCTCGAGCCATTAGCCACTCGTCGATTATTTGGTTCAATTTCTGCGGCAGAAAACCACGTCGTTCTTTGTTTCCTTTACCGATAAAGCAAAAGGATCTGCTAATGCAGTCCCAATTTTTCATTTCCAACCGGACGCATTCTGCCCTTCTCAGGCCGCAGCCAAGCATTAAAGCAAATAGAGCCATATCCCGTTTTCCTTGGTTTGTGCCGTCGTCGCAAGCCTTAAGGAGCCCTGCGGCTTCTTTGACTGTCAGGCTTCGGCCTTTGGGCAGACGTTCATATTTAACGCCTTTTATTGCTTGGATTTTCAAATAAGAAGACTGAGGCAGCTGATCCAATGTCCACGCCTCCTTTGCAACGGTTTTGAACGCCGTCAAATAAAGATTTTGAGTCGATCCGCAACACCCCCGAGCAGCCAGTTGTTTTTGGATCTCGGTCCAATGAATACGCTTCAATTTTGACCAATCGGCAGTCTCTATGTCTTTAGCCCCTAAAAAGTTAGCAATGTGCTTTAAACAGTTTGAAATCGTGATAACTGAGCGGGACGATCCGAGTCTTGCCAGATAAGCGAGGGCCGGATTCTTTTTCACGGATGATATTGTGGTATCGGCTGCAATCATTTTCTTCAAAAAGTCCAATGTTAGATACCTAAGACACGAAAAAACTTTGCTTTGAATGCCTATGTAGGGCGCCAAGGAGAGTCAGCCGAAATTTAAAAAATTCCTCGGAAATTTTCCGAGGCAAACAAGATGGAAGTAGTGAATCAGAACGGAACCGTTTCTTCTATGAGCGGCCCGACGCGTGGCAAATCTTTCCAGCAGGTTGTATATCCCGGGCTCAAACGCGCACGGGACATTTCCCAAGCGTCTTTGCCTAATTTAGAAGCTGCAAAGCAGAGCGTATTTTTACCAAAGCGCGTGTTGATTGAATCCATCAGTTCACAGACAACTTGCTGCCGTTCGGTCTCCAGTTCTTCAAAAAGATCCTTCGTGACGGCGTCTTTTGAAATAACTTCGCCAACATATACCCCGGCACGTTTGTACAAGCACCCTTTGCGATAGGTCTGATTAAGTAACCGTCGGGCGTAATGAATAATCGTATTGGTATCCGAAATAGGATAAGGAAGACCAACGCACGGATAGGCGTGCTGCTGGACGTCTTGCAGACGGAAAGGATTCGTGTTCAAAACAATACCGACGGTGTGCGCTACCGTACCTTCGCGACGCAAGGTTCTTCCGCATTCCTGAGCATGGAACGTGATGGCGCCCAGCAAGTCGTCTTTGTCGCAGACTAAATGACTGAAGCTGCGGCTTCTCATGATTTGCTGTCTTTTTGGTTTCACAAGCTCAAGCGGGATACAGGAGGTTCCCTGAAGTTCTCTTACCGTCATGGAAAGCGTAATGCCAAACCGATCTCGGATGGCCTCTGCATCTGCACAGGCTAAATCTAAGGCCGTCCGAATACCCATCTTTTCTAGGTGTTCCGTATAACGTCTCCCTACACCCCAAATTTCAGAAACTGGCTCGCAAGCAAGCGCTTTTGCCTGTCTTTGAGGTGTTAAGTCGAGCCAATTGCACACACCTTTAAGTCCGGCGTAGCGTTTGGCCAAATGGTTGCAGTATTTGGCTAAGGTTTTTGTCGGTGCGATGCCGACGCACGTGGGGATGCCGACATCTTTAAACACTTTATCCTTGATCTGAAAGCCGAGCTGAGTCAGGTCGGTGCCTAAACCTTCGTACCCGCTCATGTTGGCGAAGCACTCATCAATACTGTACGGATCGATGCAGTCAACTTGGGAGGCGATGGTTGACATCATGCGCCCGGAGAGATTGGCGTAGAGTTCGTAGTTGCTTGAGAAAACGGCGACGTTTTCCCGTATACAGAATTCTTCGATCTGAAAGTACGGCTGGCACATTTTGATGCCGAGCTGTTTGGCTTCCTTCGATCGAGCAACGACACATCCGTCATTATTACTGAGCACGATTACGGGACGGTCAGTTAAGTCCGGACGAAAAACTTTTTCGCAGGAGGCGAAGAAGGAGTTTCCGTCCACCAGCGCGAACACCTGCATTTTAGTTACTTTTAATCGTGTACTTCACAACACCGATAAAGCGCCACTCGTCGTAGTCTTTGGGAAGAATGGGTTTGTAGATGGGGTTTGAGCTTTCCGGAAGCAGACGCAGTCCCTTATCGTCTTTCACATAACGTTTAACAGTGAATTCATTGTTAATGCTCATGATGACGATGTCTCCGTTCTTGGGTTCCGGCGAGCGGTCGACGACCAAGAGGTCGCCTTCGTCCATACCGGCCAAGTCCATTGAGTCGCCTGTTACGTAGACAAAGAATGTCGAGGCAGGATTGGAGACTAGGTATTCATTCAGATCCAGTGACTTGTCTACATAGCTTTCTGCCGGGGAAGGGAAGCCGGCCTGAACGCCGCATTCGTAGACAGGAATACTCAAGTGCGTCGGATTCATGGCCGGAACCAGAATTTGATCTGTATCAAGCGTGCGTGCGGGTTCTGCGACGCGTTCCAGTTCACAGCGAAGCCATCTTGCACCGCCTAACTGTTTGAAAACAGGAACCAATTCGTCCGTTAGGCAGACAGAAACGCGTTTTGTATTACCAAGACCTTTGCGGCCTGCACCTTCGCGAGCGCCCCCGCGGTTTTCTTTTTTAGTTGTTTTATCCATGATAAAGTAAAAAGAAGGAAATTTTTGAAATAATCATACTATTTCAAAAATCTGTAGTCAATTATTCCCGCTGCTATGAATCAAGGATACCAACCGCTTTAAAAGCCTTAGAATAGTCCTAGACGAACTCCGACCGGTTTTAGTGTCTTCTAGGTCGGCAAAGGTTAGCCCTGCATCAGCAGGGCTTTTCCTTCTAACAATTTTACAATTTTAATTGGTCACCAAAGTGGTCACTAAATTCTTCTTTAAGTTGTTATCTATTTGAATTTAAATTAGTTTAAATTCTCCCCCTCTCCGCCAACGGCTCTCTGCCGTTTTTTTTATTCTCAAAATCCCTAGAAACAATCAAAGAATTACTTCCTGTTTACTTTAACAACTGCACTGGCAAGTTCATTCCTTATCGCTTTGTGCGAATTAATTCGGCATCGAACAGGCTCCTAGTCAGTCCTTAAATTACTACTTAATCTTCTATCGTTCGACTAAAGGGTTAGTTGTATGTTTCTGCCAAAAAGAATACCCTTTAAAGCTTCTCGTCCCGACCTCATTGTTTCTTCTTAACGTCCTCATAGCCGTTCAGGCAACCCCGTCAAAGCATTTTTCTTAAAGAACGAGTCTTGCCCTTAACTCTTATCGGTTATTCCTCTATCTTTTGTCAGGGTTATCTCCATATCGTGGATATCCTATTCCTCAACTTGAATTGTTCAGGTCTAATGACATATGTAACAATCCCGCAACCCAATAGGAGAAGCCATGAGAGTAAAAAATCTCCTGAAAGCCCTTCCGATCGGCATCATTCTTAGTTCTTTCTGTTTCGCAGCTTATGCGTCCTCAGAGCTCGATGCCATTATGAAAGCAAGAGGCCTTTCAGAAAAAGACATTCTTGCAGCCGCAAAGACTTATCAACCATCGGGCCGTAAAGACGAGTACCTTGTCTTTTCTTCCGGCGGTCAGTCCGGTCAGGTCATCGTCTACGGTGTCCCATCAATGCGTATTTACAAGTACATCGCAGTATTTACACCTGAGCCATGGCAGGGCTATGGCTACGATGAAGAATCCAAAAAAGTTCTCGAGGGCGGTAAGATCAATGGCCGCGCAATGACTTGGGGCGACTCCCACCACCCAGCCTTTACTGAAAAGAACGGTGAATACACCGGCGACTACCTTTTCATCAATGACAAAGCCAATCCTCGCTTAGCTGTTATTGACCTAAAGACTTTTGAAACGGTTCAGATCGTCTCCAACCCCGTTATCAAGAGCGAACACGGCGGCGCGTTCGTCACACCAAACTCCGAATATGTCCTTGAAGCTTCGCAGTACGCCGCACCTTTGGATCGTAACTACCATCCCTTGGAAGCTTTCGAAAATGCCTATCGCGGCGCTGTCACGCTCTGGAAGTTTGACTTAGATAAAGGCAGGATTAATGAGGCCGAGTCTTTGACATTGGAACTCCCGCCTTACAACCAAGACTTGTCTGATGCGGGTAAAGGAGTATCTGACGGATGGGCCTTTATCAATTCTTTCAATACAGAAATGTATACGGGCGGAATTGAAGCTGGCCTCCCGCCAAACGAAGCCGGCATGAGCCGAAACGACCATGACTACCTGCACGTCTTTAACTGGAAAAAGATTGCTGAACTCGGCAAAGATCCGAAAAATGTCAAGGTAATCAATGGACATCGTGTGGTCCCCATCGAAGTTGCAGTAGCAAATGACGCCCTATTTCTAATACCTGAGCCTAAATCTCCGCACGGTGTTGACGTTTCTCCTGACGGTAAATATCTTGTTATCGGCGGAAAACTTGATACTCACGCCTCTGTCTATGATTTCGAAAAGATAAAGAAATTAATCGACGCCAAAGATTACGCAGGTAAAGATACGTTCGGCATTCCTATTCTTGACATGAAGAAGAGTCTGCACGGACAGGTCGAGCTTGGTTTAGGGCCACTGCATACCGCCTTTGATTCGAAGGACGGCGTACTTTACACATCCCTGTATGTTGACAGCCAGGTAGTTCGTTGGGACTACAAGAAGCTTAAAGTCCTCGACAGAATCAATGTTCACTACAACATTGGTCACTTAGACTCGATGGAAGGCAAGTCAACTAAACCGAAAGGAGATTGGCTTCTCGCTCTGGACAAGCTCTCTATTGACAGATTCAATCCGGTTGGCCCTCTGCATCCTCAGAACCATCAGCTGATCGATATTTCCGGTCCTAAGATGGAGCTGACCTACGACCTGCCGATCCCATTAGGTGAGCCACATGATGTTGTTTCTATTGCCGCTGACAAACTCACTCCGAAAGTTACTTTCGACATCGGCACTGACAGTAGAACAGAAAAACCGAGCCCGTACGCAACATTAGCCGGTCAGGAAAGAGTCGAACGTGACGGTAATAACGTAACCGTTTACGCAACTATGGTCCGCAGCCATATCAATCCTGAAAGAATCACGGTTAACAAGGGAGATCATGTGAAGATCCATTTGTCCAGTCTCGAAAGAGCACAGGATGAAACTCACGGATTTGCAGTTGACAGCATGAACGTCCATGCATCTTTGGAACCTGGTAAGACTGTAACCGTGGAATTTGACGCAACGGAAGAAGGCGTCTTCCCGTATTACTGCACTGAGTTCTGCTCTGCACTGCACCTCGAGATGATGGGATACTTAATGGTTAAAGATCCCAACAAACAATATGCGGCTGTCGATGCCAAGGGAACGAAGCTGACGCCTGAACAACTCCAAGCCCAATATAAGAAGATTGTTGACACAAACAAGGCTACAGACGCTGTCATTCAGACCGTTGTTAAATATCTCAAAGAAAAAGGCTATGAAAAGTATCCGGCTGTAAACAGCATGGTTACGGATGCCTTAGACCAGTACGGCAAGATCCCGGAAGTCAAATCCAAGGCGGACGCTGCTGCTTCCAAGGGTGACCTTGATCAAGCTGTCCTTTGGGAAAACCAGGTTTGGCAGTACATGGTTAAAACTGCTGACGTCGGTCTCAGAGCCAAGGCTCGTCTTGCCAGAGAACTTGCTACTCCGATGTCTGAAGCTGCAGGGCGCGGTGAGAAGGCCTACTTGAGAGGCGGCTGCAACGGATGCCACGTCATCGGGCAAGTTTCTTCCGGTCCTGACCTCACTGGCTCCCTGAAGCGCAAAGGAGAACAATGGGTTTATGAATTCACTATGGATCCTGAAAGTAAATTCAATGAGCCGTATACCAAAGGCATGATTCACTACTTTAATCTGAGAATGCCGAATCAGCATATGACTTCCGAAGAAACTAAGGATATTGTTGAATACATGAAGTGGATTGATAACAACGCTGATTTGTTCTAATTATCTATAACAAGTATGCAGCGGGGCGACTCTCCGTCCCGCTGCTGCAAGACCTAATAGAAAAATAAGTCCCGTCCGGAGAGTCATGATGAAAATCTATAAATCTGACGTCTACACAACAATCGCTCTTATCCTTCTTGTTGTATGTTTCACGTTCCCGGCAATCGCGTTTTATAAAGTGCCTCAAAAAATTGCCGCCGGTCAGATCGACAGCATCCCCTCTTATGTCTATCCGCTGTGGAATCTTTATCAAAAGGGCCGCTACGTCAGTCCATATACACCCAAGGGGGCTGAGGGCGATCTTAAAAAGATGATTGAAAAGAAAGGGGAAGTCGGAATGATGTCTTTCCCCGTATGGTATGTTGCCTTGGAAGCGCCCAATTATCCAAAGGCTGCTTTCCCAGAAGGTATTCCTGTTTGGTTTCATGTTGACGGCTTTTCCGGGGACATTCACGAAATGAATACCATCAATCATTATGTCGGAATGTATCCGCTGGAGGACGGAGCAAAAATCGAACGCGCTTTAGGCCCGTTCCTTATGCTTGGCATCTCTCTGCTGATGATCCTTTTCATTTGCATAAGAAAAAAATGGTCTTGGATTTTTATGCTGCCAAGTGCCCTATTCCCGCTGGGCTTCTTCGCCTTTTATTCCGGATGGATGTACTGGTTCGGACACAATATGCAGGAATGGGGAGCCTTCAAAATCAAAGCCTTTATGCCGACGGCTTTAGGTGTCGGACATGTAGCCCATTTCACAACTAAGAGTTTTCCTTCTATTGGATTTTGGGTCCTTGTCATTATTGCAGTTTTGTCCGTTCTCGCCATTCTCGCGAGAAGGAACGAATTAAAGAAACAGTAACTTTAATTCTGCATTCTCCACTGGTTTCTCAAAGGACATTGTTATGGTTTCCTCCAACAGAATCTTCCGCCGCAGCCGCTTACCCCGGCTCCTCTCCGGAGGACTGTGGAGCTCGGCCGCACTTTTTGGTTTGAGTTTATTCGTTATCGCTCCCTCTGCTTCCTATGCTGCTGGAGAATTGCAGAAAGCTATTGATGATGCGTCTGAATTTGCCACTGTTAAGTTGGGACCAGGGCTTTACGAAGGAAACATCGTCATTCGCAAGCCTCTGACCCTGGTTGCCACTCAACCCTCGGCAGTAATTAAAGGGGACGGCAAGGGAAGCGTTGTGACGGTTGAGTCTTCATATGTAACAATCGAGGGCTTGGAAATTATAAACAGCGGAGGGGAGCACCAAACCATTGACTCAGGAATCGCGGTTAAGAACGGTTTTAACGTAAAAATTAAAAACAATAAGATTCATGAATGCCTGTTTGGTGTAAATCTTGAAAAATCCAATAATTGTGTCGTTGAAGACAATCAGATCTCTTCAAAAAACCTATCTTTAGGCTTAAGAGGGGACGGCATTCGCCTCTGGTACAGTCATTCCAACCTAATTATTAAAAACCACACTTTCCAAGTTCGCGATAACGTCTTTTGGTATTCAAGCGGAAATACGGTCGAAAAAAATATCGGCAGAAACTCCAGATACTCCCTGCATTTCATGTATGCCGATCGGAACAAAGTCTTGGATAACGATTTTCAAGATAACTCCGTCGGTATCTTCCTGATGTTCAGTCAGGGCTCAACTTTAAAGAATAATCTGCTAGCTAACGCAACCGGACCCTTTGGTATCGGAATCGGCATGAAGGAAGCCAGCGACATTTTGGTGGAAGACAACAATATTCTCTATAACGCAAGGGGCTTTTACATTGATGCTTCTCCCTACGTTCCAGGGACGGTAAATACTTTCAAAGACAATCGAATTGAATTTAATTCCGTAGCCTTTCACCTTCACGGAACGCTTTACGGAAGCATCTTTGAAGACAACGTCATCAAAGGAAACATTGATGATGTTATAAATGACACCCCTGAAAGCAAAATCGCACTTAATCGCTGGAATAGAAACTACTGGGACAACTATCAAGGTTTTGACCGTGATAAGGACGGCATCGGAGACATTCCTTTCGAGCAGAGAATGTTCGCCGACCGCCTTTGGCAGCACAAACCTCCCGTGAAAATTTTCTACGCCTCCCCCGTATTGGAACTTTTAAATATGCTGTGGAAGATTATGCCTTTCTCCGAGCCCGAGTTAGTCGCCAAAGACAATGAACCAAGAGTCCTTTTGCCGGGAGGACAGACACCATGAAGATCGACAGACGAACCGTAATTCAGGGCCTTTGTATCGCTGGAACTGCCGGAGCTTTTGGCGTCGGAATATCTTTCCTAGCCAGGAAAAGTGAAAGTAAGACATTACTTCGGCCGCCCGGCGCATTGGAAGAATCCGATTTCCTTGCCTCTTGCATTAAGTGCGGACAGTGCATTCAAGTCTGCCCCTTTAGCTCGATAAGCCTTCTCGATTTATCCGGAGGCATAAATACCGCTACGCCTTATATTGATCCGGTCAAAAGAGGTTGTTATTTATGCGATCTGTTTCCTTGCATCCTTTGCTGCCCGTCCGGCGCCTTAGATGACGAAGTTCAGAAAATTGATCAAGTTCACATGGGTGTCGCTTATATCACGGAACATAAAAACTGCCTAAATTACAAAAACACCAAAGTTAGTAAAGAAAACGTTGACCGTATCAAAGCCCATGGAGATAGGACTGAATTAGAAAAAGAGCTCAATGAAAAATTATCGGCCCAAGTCGGAAAAGACTGCGAGCTTTGCCTGGAAGTCTGCAGAGTTGAACCGCGAGACGGCGCCATTAAACTCATCGGAAAGGAACCGGTAATCGGCAAATCTTGCGTCGGCTGCGGGGCTTGTACGGAAGTCTGCCCTGCTTCCATTATCAAAATTGCTCTGGCCGTAACTTATGAAGATTATTACAACAAGAGGGGAGCAAAAAAATGAAAAAGATACTTTGTTTCATTGCCGCCGCCGTTCTGGTTTCATTAGTCGGATGCGAAGATAAAAGTCAGGATAAATCTCAAAAAGCTGAGACTTCGCTTCCTTCAAGACCGGGAAAAATTACGGTTACGGCCGGGACAAAAACAACAGATGTGTCTAAAGAGGATAAATTTAGAACCTTTGATGTCCGCGGAGAGTCGATTATCAAATATGCCCCGGAGGGAGCGGAAATAACACCCGAGGTTAAGAACGTTCAGGTGAATGTAGCCGTGAGAAACACTCCTTACGGGCACATCCAAGCCCGCCTGCTCTCTCAGCGCTTGAGTAAAGAGTTCATTGTTGCCTGTTCTGCCTGCCACGACGACTATGCGAACGGCGTCATCGGCCCTTCTCTTATCGATAAAAACGAGAAAGAGGTTTTGGACATGATGGTGAAATATAACCAGGACCCAAACGCCAACGTCCTCATGACCACACTTGTCGAACGAATGACAGATAAGGAAAAAGCTTTTATTGCGAAGGATATTGCCCGTTTTAACTACGAATATCACCACTCCGCTTCAGATCCGAAGAAATCGGATGATCAATTTAAATCCAACTATGTTCGAGAGTAAATCATGAAAAGTCGTACTTTAATAGCTACCATCGGTACCGTTGCAGCATTGTGCATCGTGGGTTGGATGATTTACGATGGAACACAAGTTGCTGAAGTCAAGACTGCACGAGTTAAGCTGCAGCCAGATCAGCCGGCAAGTACCGTTCAAAAAAATACTGCCGCTAAAGTTCAAGCGCAGCCGATAGTTTCCAATGCTGCCAAGTCCCAAGCTTTACTAAAAGATAAGGAGTTGCCAAAAACGGCTTCTGCCGATCCGGATAAATCAAAGAAATTAAACTTCGTTGTCCCTCAGGAGAATTTGTCCCATCTTTATATTGTTAAATGCTCCGCTTGCCACGGTAAAGACGGAAACGGTCCCGTCGGCCCCTCTATTGCCGGCAAATCCTACGAATACAATATAAAAAAGCTTCAAGAATATAAAGAAAATAAAGTTCAAAACACCATGATGGAGGATTTGCTCACCCGAACCCCCAACGAAGAACTAGAACAGCTTGCTAAAGAAATTTCTCAGTTCAAACCTAGGAGCTAATATGAAAACTCTCAGGGGTGATCACAACTTATTCATAAGAGTAAATAAGGATGGTTCTAAAGCATTAAAGATCCGTCCCTTCCGCTGGACATTCTGCATCCTTCTCGCTTTAGCCTTTATTTTGTCTTACAAGCAGGATGTTCAGGTTTTAGAAGGTTCTATGATTGCCAGTCGTCTGATGGGATTTCACATGGTTGATCTCTTCTCCGGACTGGAGGTCATTGCTGCGCACGGCAAGATAGCTACCAACCTTTTCATGGGATTTATCTTCGTTGCTGTAGTCTATTTCATTCTTGGAGGAAGATCTTTTTGCAGCTGGGCGTGTCCTTACGGTCTTCTTTCTGAATGGGGAGAAATTCTGCACAAGAAATTAGTCCATGCTGGTCTTATCAAAAAAAGAAAAAAGATCACAACAAGTTGGAAATTCTTTATTGCCTTGTGTTTTTTGGCTTCAAGTTATTTCTCCGGTTATCTTGTTTATCAATATATCAATCTTGTCGGCATAACCTCAAGAATTCTGATTTACGGCCTCTTGGAGACCGGGATCATCGTGCTTTTCATGCTGATCATCGAGGTCTTCTTTTACCAACGAGTTTGGTGCAGGTCCGTATGCCCTTCAGGAGCAACTTTCGGACTCCTTGGAAAAGTCTCTTTAATCCGAATCCAAGCCGACATCACAAAATGCGACAAATGCGGAGCATGCACCCCCGAATGCCATGTTCCTGAAGCTTTAAAAGTTGTTTTTGCAAAAGACGCTCAGCCAACAGTCTTTATTACATCCACCGACTGCACCATGTGCGGAAAATGTATGGATGTTTGCGACAGGCAAGTTTTTTCCTACAGCCATCGGCTAAAGAAATTAGTCTAGGAACGATATGCTGAATATAAAAAATGTTGAAAAACGATTCGGAGCACAAGTTGTCTTAGACAGTATTGACTGTCAGATCGCACCGAAAGAAAGAGTAATCATTCTCGGACAAAACGGCGCAGGCAAAACAACTCTTCTTCGCTGTATCCTTGGCCTTTATCGACCGGATAAAGGCGAAGTTCTTATTGGTAATCTATCTGCTATCAAGAATCGCAAAGAATTCCTCAGCCGGGTTGCCTTCATTCCTCAAATTCCGCCCCCTTTACCCTCGACTGTAGGTTCTCTTATCGAATTTGCGGCCTCCTGCTGTCAATGTGAGAAGAAAAAGATTTATGAATACGGAGATCTTTTTTCCCTGGATATTCAAAGTCAGGCAAGGAAACCTTTTTCTAAGTTGTCAGGCGGAATGAAGCAAAAAGTACTGGCCAGTATCGCTTTTGCAAGAAAAGCTCCAATAATGCTGTTTGATGAACCCACTGCCAATCTCGATCCGGAGGGACGAGAAGCCTTTTCCAATATTATTCGCAGTCCGGAATTTTCTGACACTACGATGGTTTTTATCTCTCATCGTATCGACGAACTTAACACCGTGCTTAACAGAGCTCTCTGGCTCGACTTAGGAAGGATTGTCAAAGATGAAAAAATCTCCCCTATTTCTTAGTTTATTTATCTCTTCTCTCCTTCTTTGCTCCTGCGGTAAAGAAATTACTCTCAGCGCAGAAGCACCTAAATGGGATGTTCAGACCTGCGATCGATGCAAAATGCTCGTGAGCGATAAAAAATTTTCCGCACAGGTCGTTAATCCGACTGACGGAAAACATTTTTTCTTCGACGACTTGGGCTGCGCATTAATGTGGCTGCAAGGGAAGGAAGCGAAAGAATGGAAAGACAAAGCTTTAATTTATGCGACGGATCCAAGGAACGGCACCTGGCTAAACATCAAGGATAACGAACTCGTATCCGGCTATGTTACGCCGATGGCCTACGGAATTGCTGTACTCCCCAAAGGGACAAAACCTGCGGCCGGTAAAAAGGTCCTGACTTTCCAAGAAGCTCTGTCAGAAATTGAGGATGTAAGCAAGCAAAAAGCTGCAATGAAAATGCATAAACATTGATTATTGATTCAAATTTTCAGGGTCTTCTATGAACAGTTTCGCAACCATTTTGAAGCTGGACTTTAATGCCACCTTTCGCTCCAGGTGGTTTTGGGTTTACGCAGTTTTAGTCATCGCCTCGATGGGAGGGATCTTTGCAACCGGCATTTCAGATAGCCGCGTGGCCGGTTTCACAGGACTTACTCGGCCGCTTTTAATTTTCATTCAAGGCTGCAACTTAGTCCTGCCGATTTTTGTTCTTGTCAGCACCGTTCGTACTTTGGTCAAGGAAAAGGAAAGCAACATCTTTGAATATGAACTTTCCTTTCCTATTTCTCTGGGCGAATATTATTTTTCGAAGTTCCTCTCCAGAATCGTCATTCTCTGTTCTCCATTGCTTACCGCAATGGTCCTCTCCGCTGTATTTTGTTCGGTTTTAGGAGGTTCTATCCCTATTAACATCATCTTGTTGTATTCCGGATTACTGCTTGCCTCAACCTTTTTCTATGTCTCTCTGAGTTTTTTTATCTCTTCACTTGTTAGAACTCAGGAAGTGGGTTTGGGAGTTTCTCTCTTCATCTGGCTTCTGCTTGTTGCACTGCTTGATGTTGCCCTTCTCGGGCTACTCATTAAGGCACTTGTGCCTGAGGAAACGATCTACACATTAGTGCTTTTAAATCCTATTCAGTTGTTTAAGATTGCAGCGATCTGTCTTTTTGACCCCGTTTTGTCCGTCATAGGACCCGCCTCTTATTTCATCCTAGACTTGTTTGGAACTTCGACTTTTCTTTCGTATACTTTCCTTTACCTATTTGGGCTTGGAACTGTTTTCCTCCTGGTGGGGTTCGTTTTCTTTTCCAAGCGTGATCTGTTGTAGTTTATGAGAAGGCTCCTGCTGTTGCTTTCATTTCTTCTGATGTCCTTTAACAGGGCAGAAGCAACCCTTTGGATATCGGAGCCCCCCATAAAAATCGGCGTGCTCAAGACCGAACATTTAGATGAAACGACAGCTGCCCAAGCTATTCTTCTCGATAAACTCAGAAAAGAATTTCAGCCTCGGGTTGTCAGTCTCGCTTACTACGACTGGAATGGATTAGAAAAAGCCATAAAGGGCAAATCTGTTGATCTTATCCTTGTCAATTCACCTTTTTTCTCAACGATCGAACACGAAAAAAATATCAAGCCTTTAGTGGGCCTTATACGTAAAGATGCAATTGATGCTGACCATATGCTGGCGGGCACACTGGTAACGGGAAACCAAAATATACCCCCAAGGCTCTCTTCCTTAAGAGGAAAAGATCTTTATTTGGCTTCAGCGGCAAATGAAAGCAATATTGTTTTCAGAAATTACTTGCTTTCGAAAGAAGTTAATGAGAATAAATTTTTTTCCAAGGTTCATGAGATCAACGGAGGAACCAATGAGCTTCTTGATGCGATCGAGAAGCACCCTGATGCTGCGGCCCTCCTGCCCGCATGTGCACTCGAAGACGAAAAAGAATTCCGAAAAAATATCGTGTCCAAACTTAGAGTGATCGACGAAAAATTTGGTGACGGCTTAAATTGCAAAAGGACCACATCGCTATACCCCGGTTGGGTTTTGGCATCTGTAAGTCAGGATGACATGAATATGGTTCACAAAGCTACTGCAGCAGCCCTCACTACTGTAATGGCTGACTCGCTGCAGTGGGGATTCCCGCCTTCCAATTTTGATTCAATCAGAAACGTATTGATCGACTTAAGATACGGGCCCTATGAAAAGACGGATCCCTTGCGAATAAAAGAATTCATTTACGCAAACCGCTATTGGGCGTTAGGAATCTTGCTGACCGTCCTTCTGATCGCTGTCCATAGTGTCATTGTTAGTGTGCAAGTAAGAAGAAAAACGAGAAGTATAGAAACGCTGATGGAAGAGAAGATCCGTTTTTCTAAAGAAATCACGGCGGCAAAAGAAAGAATTCAGGCCATGGAAAAGTTCCAGAGCCTCAATCAGCTTTCTTCTTTACTTGCACATGAACTAAAACAGCCCCTCGGCGCCATCCGTAATTATTCCCGTGGGCTCATGAAGCGTGCGGATAAAAACACTGTAGACAACAAGGTTCTTTGCTCGACGTTAGCTGTCATTGTTTCGCAATCTGACCGAGCAGCAAGTATCGTGGAACATGTGCGTAAATATGCCAAAAACGTCTCTATCGAACGAGAAATCTTAGATGTGAATCGTGTAGTGGCAGATACGGTTAGAACGTTCCGCAATTCTTATGCTTATTCAGGAAAAGTACTCTTTAAGCCCATTCAGAAAGAACTTTCCGCCGAGATTAATGTTCTAGAGGTTGAATTAGCGCTCATTAACCTTCTTAAGAATTCTTCCGAGGCTTTAGCGGGACTGCCTAACCCTGAGATTATCGTTTCCACAAGCCAATCTGAAGGAAACGCCGTAATATCGGTAAAGGATAACGGACGCCTATATTCGCAGGAAGAAGTCCAAAACTTTTTTCAACCTCTATTTACGACTAAAGAAAACGGCATGGGCCTAGGCCTCACAATCGTGACACACATTGTTGAGGAACATGGCGGCAGACTTAATACATTTGCCAACCCCAATGGGGGAGTTACTTTCCAACTTATATTCCCTTTAATGAACAACCTATCATGACAATTTCTGAACTGCCCGTAGTCCGGATCATCGACGACAACGATGTTATGAGAGAGTCACTCGTTTTTCTATTGGAAGAAGAGGATGGCTGGATTGTCAAAGCATATCGTGATGCGGAAGAGTTTTTAGATAATGATGATTTTGAGCAAGCCGGATGCATCCTTCTTGATATCCGCATGCCAAAAATGTCGGGTCTGGAACTTCAACAGTATCTAATAAACATTTCTATCGATATCCCCATCGTCTTCCTTTCGGGACACGCGGATGTCGCCATGGCCATTCATGCTCTGAAGCGCGGGGCTTTAGACCTGTTGCAAAAACCTGTTGACGATGAAGTTTTAATTGCCGCCCTCCATTCTGCCGTCGAGAAGGATATCAAACGGAGAAATGAGGAAGCCAAGATAGAGTCTTTGGAACAGAAATACGCACTCCTTACGCAAAGAGAAAAAGAAGTAGTGATGTTGGCTGCCCAGGGCCTAATGAATAAAGTCATTGCTGACAAGCTTGGGATTAGTGAGCGCACTGCTCAAACACATAGAGGAGTTGCATGCCGCAAGCTAAATGCAAAAACTTCAGTAGATCTCTTGAGAGTCCTTCAAACGCTCGGATTAGAGAGCACCGGCTTGGATGATACGAAAACGATTTCTCAATGATCTGCAATTTTGCTGAATCCAACTTTAACTTATCGGAGAACAAACAGAAGTTATCCGAAGTGTAAAGCTGAAGCTAATTAGACTTTGTCGCAGCCACTTTGCGCTTAGCCTTTCATCAAGGAGTGGCATAATTAAGAATTACCGATTTGTATCTTTTAATGAACAAATCTAAAGGCGCTTCGCTAAAGAAGGCCTCGAATACGAATTTATAGAAAGATTGCCATGACTTATAAGAAGCACATTTCGCAAAGCAACGACTTGTTAGACCGGTTCTCGTCGGCTTTTGCGGGCATAAAAAGTCATTCCAATCTTCCAAGCGGAACCACTCCGTTCATCTGGGCGATCGCCGTCCTCATTGTCGTCATCTTCTCGGCTTTCTATTTCAACGTCCGCGCTAATAACGAAACTATTCTCAGAACCAATCTGGTGAAAAGCACGGCAAAGGTCGCCGACAATATCGAAATGAGAATGCGCGGCATCTCCGCCAATATGGCCCGCATGATTGAAAAAATGGAACTAGACGGCATTAATTCTGCCGTTGTCAATAAATACGGAAGGGAAATTATCTCAGGTAGCCCGGAGGTGATTCTTCTCCGTGTGATTGAACCCAGTGGCAAAGGCCTCGAATCAGTTGTCAATCCCCGGCTGGGACGCAGTGACCTTCGTCAATACAATTATCTTGACTACCCTCAAGTAGTGCGCGATGCAATTGGCGACGCATTTCTATCCAATCGAGTCTCCTATTCTTCTTTCTGGTTCACGCCCGGCGACATCTCTTCGCCCTCGGTCGTCATCATTTATCCGTTTGCAATCGGTGAGAAAACATATGCCCTGCTCGCCAGACTGTCACTGAACAAACTTTTGGAGGTTTCCACTCCACAGTCGCTTCTTTCCGACTATGAGTTCTCCTTCCTCCACGGAACAAAGGAAATTGCCGGCCGAGCTGCCTACAACCCGCCGGATGACTACACCATCCCGAGTTACGTACGCGCAGCCGATCCGCTGCCGCCTTCCATTCAGTTATACGGCTGCAACGTACTCGAAAGCCCGATGATCTTTGCCAGCCCGCTGATCTACTGGCTGGGGGCTCTGATGCTGTTCCTGCTCCTCTCGCTCTTTTTCCTCAACCGCGAAATGCGCCGGAATCAATCCGATCTGGAACGCGCTCTAAAGGAACTGGAGCTCCGCCGCTCGATCGAAGATTCCATGAACCTGGCTTTGGTCATCACTGACTTGGACAACAAAATTGTCTACACCAACGGCCAAACCGAAGAAATTACGGGATACTCCGAAGAGGAACTCCTCGGCAAGACGCCGCCTTATCCTTTCTGGGGAGACGGCTCCGAACTTCCTTCTCAGCTGCTAAAAGATCGTCCCCACGAAGAGCCCGGTAAACCTTATCGCTTTGACCTGACAATCCGCTGTAGGAATGACGAAACGCTAGAAGCACTGATGCTGGCGATGCCCTTCTACTCGGCATACAACGAGCACATCGGCTGGATTTATATGATCCAGGACAACACCGTCGAGGCTCAGTCCATGAACCTCACGAACGACTCCATCGCTTCGTACGAAAGACTTCTGAACTCTGTCTTGTCTTGTATTTCCGCTGTGATGCAGAAACCAACCGGAAGCATGCTGGGTATTCACAACAACCACTACACGGAACAGCTCGGAAACACCGCTGACGGCCACTTAGAGATTTCCAAGGCATTTAAAGAACCGTTCGATCCTCAAGGCAATCGTCAGGGAGAGGTTTGGGTCGACTCCCTTGGCCGCTGGTTCTCAGTAGCGGAAGCCAGAGTGACACTTCCGGGCGGCTCTCACGTCACGCTTCAGTCTGCTCTGGACATCACTAAGAGAAAAATCAATGAGCAGGAATTTGAAGAGCAGACCAGCAAGATGGAAAACTCTTCCCGCTTGATTACACTCGGCGAGATGGCCTCTACGATCACGCACGAAATTAATCAGCCGCTCACCGCGATTACGGCTTACGCCAATACGGCCTTAGAAGTGATTGACCGAGCACCTGAAGTGAACAAAACTCAGGTACTTGAAATCTACCGAAAAATTGCTAATCAGGCCGCACGTATCGACAAAATTATTAAGAACATCAGAGCATTTGCCAAACGTCGCCCGACTACATTGGAATGCGTGTCCCTGAACAGCGTCTTCTCTGACACGATGGAACTCGGACGTTTGATCGAGAAGAAATATGCCGGTGTCCACGTCGTCTACGAACTGCCGGCCGTGGTGCCTGATGTGATCTGCGACCCGGTTCAGATCATGCAGATCCTGATGAACCTGATTCGCAACGCAGCAGAAGCTATTCTTGAGCACGGCAGCGAAGACAAAACGATTATGGTCAGCGCGAAAGTCGGTGCAAAGGACGTCGAACTGTCTGTCGGCGACCACGGCCCCGGTATCAGCGATACCATGAAGGCTAGTCTGTTCACACCCTTCTTTTCTACCAAGAAGAACGGTCTCGGCTTGGGTCTGAGTACTTGTCAGACGATTGCAGAATCGCATAATTCCAGACTCCGCGTAAGGGATAATGAGGGCGGAGGCACCGTCTTCTTCTTCGACTTGAAGATTTGCTTCACCAAGGATTCCGAGAACAAGAAACAAAATTAATTGTGTATCTAATTAAGGAGATACAACTTCTGTACTACCCAGGGGTGTGATTAAGATATATAATATCTTCACGTGATACAAAGTATCTCAGTTAGCGATTCTTATCATCCTTTAGATTAAGATAACGGATTGCTTGTAAAAAGAAATTAATTAGAAAGGCACATGATGATTCAGATGACCTCGAAACCCTACACTCAAGAATCTCCGGATACCGCAGGTGTTGTGTATATCGTTGAAGACGACGAAGCCGTACGTGATTCTCTCAAGTGGCTTCTCGAAGCTTCCAGCTACCGTGTTGAACTTTTCGAAAGCGGTGAAATGTTCCTCGCCAAATTCGATCCGAACGCTATCGCCGTTCTCGTCCTTGACGTCAGAATGCCGGGCATGAGCGGTTTGGAAGTCCAGGAACACCTTATCGCCCGTAAGTGCGACATTCCTATTATCTTTATCTCCGGTCACGGCGACGTTTCGATGGCAGTCTCCACCTTGAAGAAAGGTGCGGTCGACTTCATCGAAAAACCCTTCGACCAGGCAGCTCTGCGCTCTTTAATCGAAAGAATGCTGCAGGAAGCCCGTCAGCGCAAGGCCAAGGCTGAACAGCGCTCCTTGAACGACGCTCTTCTGAGCAAACTGACTCCGAGAGAGCAGCACGTTCTCGAAAGAATTGTGAGCGGACGCCTGAATAAACAAATCGCGGCAGACTTGGGCATTTCCATTAAGACCGTTGAAGCTCATCGCGCTTCCATTATGGATAAGACCAATTCCGGCACCGTCGCAGACCTGATGCGCGTCGTAATGAATGCGAACAGACCTCCTGTCAAAGACTCCGGTTCTATGAGATAGTCTTTTAGACAGCGTCGCTAAGGAAGGCCCACTGCCTTCCTTTTCTTTTTTGTGCGCCTATTCTTTCGACGATCTTTGTTACTCGTTCTTGTGACTAAAAAGTTTAGCCAAGCTGAATATCCTTACAATGGTTCGGTCTTAGTTACTATCTTTTAACAACAATGAGCGCAAAAATAATTGATGGAAAAGCACTGGCGCAGTCTGTTCGAACTAGTTTGAAAGAAAAGGTAGAACAATTCAAATTAAGCTCGAGAGCACCCGGCCTGACCGTTATTCTCGTCGGTGACAACCCGGCGAGCCAGGTCTACGTCCGCAACAAGATCAAAGCATGCTCTGATGTCGGCATTACCTCTAAATTGGAAAAGCTGCCGGCTGAAACTTCAGAAGCAGAATTGTTAGCACTTTTAGAGCAACTCAATGCCGACGATTCTGTGGACGGGATCTTAGTCCAGCTGCCCTTGCCTCGTCATATCAACGAGCAAAAGGTCATTGAGACGATTCGTGCGGATAAAGACGTCGACGGTTTCCACGTTGCCAACGTCGGTTCAGTTGTTACCGGCATCGGCGGTTTCCGCAGCTGCACGCCCTACGGCGTCATCAAAATGCTGGAGTCTGTGGATTATCCCCTGACTGGCGCCCATGCTTTAGTCATCGGAAGAAGCAATATTGTCGGGAAACCGATGGCGATCATGCTGCTGGAGAAAAATGCCACTGTCACGGTCGCCCACAGCAAAACCAAGAATTTGAAAGAGCTCGCTCTTCAGGCCGATGTCATTGTCGCTGCGGTCGGTAAAGAAAAAGTCGTCACGGCCGATATGGTCAAGCCCGGCGCCGCAGTGATTGATGTGGGAATGAACCGCAATGCCGAGGGCAAACTCTGCGGAGACGTCGACACCGAGGAAGTTGCAAAAGTCGCCGGGTATATCTCACCGGTCCCCGGTGGTGTCGGCCCCATGACCATCGCAATGCTTCTTTCCAATACGGTAGAAGCCTATGAAAGGCGTCTGCAAAAAATATCTCAGTAGGAATCAATACATGTCTGATTTAATTAACATTCTGAGCATCATCGACGATAAATCTCAGCTGATCAACTTTCCGAAACTTGATCCGAACAGCTTCAAGCCGGCTGTCCTTACATTGATTCAACGCTTGAAAGACACAGTAAAAGCGGTTAAATCTTCGGACAGAGAACCGACTTGGGACACTTTGGTAACACCGATAGAAGATGCTTCCGAAAACCTTTCCTATGTTTGGTCGGTTGTCGAGCATTTAAACAGTGTTGCCGACACGCCTGAGTTAAGAGTAACGATTAATGAACTTCTTCCTCCGATTTCCGAAGTATTCAGCGAACTCGGCATGGATGAGGAACTCTATGCGAAGTACAAAGCTTTGAAGGCCAAGAAAGCTTTCGAAAAATTCTCTGCAACTCGTCAGCGGATCATTAATAAAGAATTAGAAGGCTTTGTTCTCGCCGGCGCTGAGCTGGATGAACCGGGCAAGAAGAAGATGGCCGATATCAATCGAGAAGAGGCCGAACTTTCTCAGAAGTTCTCGGAAAATCTTCTTGACTGCACCAATGAATTTGCGCTGTATCTTCCGGAAGACACCGATGAACTCAAGGGGGTGCCGGAAGCTGAACTACATCTTTTTGCTCAGCAGGCAGCTGCCGAAGGCGCCAAAGGCTACAAAATCACCCTGCATATGCCGAATTATCTGCCCATCATGCAGTACGCAGAAAACAGAGATCTTCGCGAGAAGATGTATCACGCATACGTTACCCGTGCATCTGATTTCTCTCCGGCAGGCAAGGACAATCTTCCGATCATCAACCGTCTGCTTGAACTTCGTGTTGAAGATGCTCACCTCTTGGGCTATAAAAACTTCGCTGAAGTTTCCTTGGTTCGGAAAATGGCCGAGTCTCCCGAACAGGTCGTTTCTTTCCTACGCGAGCTAGCTGCCAAAGCCAAACCGGCAGCAGAAAAAGAAATGGAAGAGCTCATTGATTACGGCAGGAACCAACTCGGCATCAAGGACGTCCAAACTTGGGATCTTTCCTTCATCAGTGAAAAACTCCGTGAAGCAAAGTTCTCTTACTCTGAAAATGAAGTAAAGCAATACTTCACGGAACCCGCTGTTCTTAAAGGAATGTTCGGACTCGTCGAGAAGATGTTCTCGATCAAAATCAAAGAAAAAAAAGCGCCCGTCTGGAACGATGACGTCAAATTCTTTGTCATTGAAGACAAGGAAGGCAAAGAAATCGCCGGATTCTACATGGATCTTTATGCCCGCAGCGGAAAGAGAGGCGGCGCATGGATGAACGATCAGATCTCCCGCCGAGAGGTCAACGGAAAAATTCAAAAACCGATTGCCTACCTCGTCTGCAACTTTGCCGCACCGGTCGGAGACAATCCTTCCCTTCTGACGTTAAGAGACGTCGAAACGATTTTCCACGAATTCGGCCACGGACTTCATCATATGCTGACTCGCCAGACAGAATTGGCCGTTTCCGGTATCAGCGGTGTGGAGTGGGATGCGGTTGAAATGCCGAGCCAATTCATGGAGAACTTCGTTTTGAATTGGGATGTGATGCAGACCGTAACGCACCATGTCAAAACCGGCAAGACTATGCCGCGCGAACTCTTCGACAAACTGGTGGCTGCCAAGAACTACGGCGCCGGAATGGCAAACGTTCGTCAAATCGAATTTGCCCTCTTCGACATGCTCCTTCATATGGACACCCATCCGGAAAAGGACACGGTTAACAAGATCTTGAACGAAGTCAGAAAAGAAGTCGCTGTCGCATTCCCGCCTGAATACAACCGTTTTGCCAACTCCTTCTCGCACATCTTTGCAGGCGGCTATGCGGCAGGCTACTACAGCTACAAGTGGGCTGAAGTGCTGTCTGCAGACTCCTTCTCGCTGTTCCAGGAAAAAGGCATTTTCAATCCTGTGGTCGGAAACAAATGGCTGGACGAAGTTCTCTCCCGCGGCGGCAGCCGTCCTGCAATGGAAAGCTTCGTTGCATTCCGCGGCCGTAAACCTTCGGTCGACGCCCTCCTCCGCCAATACGGACTTGTGGAGTCCAAATGAGCATCACGATTACTACTTGGAACGTCAATTCCCTGAAGGTTCGTCAGCCGCAAGTTTTAGAGTTCCTGAAGGAGACTGAAAACAGCATTCTCTGTCTTCAGGAACTCAAGATGCAGGAGGCAGACATCGACGCTGGCGCCTTCAAAGAAATCGGATACACGCTGGATGCATTCGGCCAGAAAACCTACAACGGCGTAGCTACGATCCTTCGTGATCCGTTGACTTTTCTTCCGGACGAGGAAGTTCGCAACATCCCCGGTTTTGAAGATCCGCAGAGCCGTCTCTTAGGCACAACGGTGCGGGTCGGCAGCGAAAGGCTCCGCGTCATCAACGGATACTTCCCGAACGGGGAAACGGTTGAGAGCGAAAAGTTCTCTTATAAACTTTCTTGGCTGGAAGCCTTAGCTGAATGGCTCCCGAGCCAGTTAGAGCAATACCCCAACCTCGTTTTGCTCGGCGACTTTAATATCGCTCCGGAAGACAGAGATGTTTGGGATCCGGAATCCTGGGCCGAATCCGTGCTTTGCACACCAAAGGCCAGAGAAGCTTTTCAGCGTCTTATCGATCTCGGATTAACGGATTCCTTCCGTGCTTTTGAACAGCCGGAAAAATCCTATTCCTGGTGGGACTATCGAATGATGGCTTTCAGAAGGAATCGCGGCCTTCGCATCGATCACATTTTGATTTCCAAGGCTCTTGTCAGCAAGAACCTTGGCGTTGAAATCCACAAGAAAGTTAGAGGAAATGAGCGCCCGAGTGATCACGCACCCGTGACACTAACGCTCGATCTTTAATTCCTGAGCCGGCTGTATCGCCGGCTTCCTTTTTAGCGCTCTGGCGCGAAGCTGACCGCACCCTCCGTCAACATCTTGAGCTGCAGAATCACGGAATTTAAGCAGTATTCCGTTAGCCCGGCATGCTTCCTTAATTCTTTCGATCTGCTCTGCCGACGGGCGCTTATAGGGACTGCCTTCAACAGCGTTGACGGGAATCATGTTGAGGATGGCCTGCCGCGACCACAGCGGAGCGAGCGCTTCAATTTCATCAACTCCGTCGTTGACGCCGTTAATCAAAGTCCACTGATATTGGATCGGATATTTCCCAACCTCTGCGTACTTTGCGCCGAACTCTAATATTTCCTTGACAGTCAGCTCCGCAGCTCGGGGCAACAGACTTCTGCGCTTCTCATCCATTGCGCTGTGCAGAGAAATTGCCAGAGCCGGTTTGATTTGGGATTCCATTAAGGCTTTGAAGAGTCTTTTATCGCCGACGGTAGAGATAACAACTTCTTTATATCCGATGCCGGAATACCGAACGATATGTTCAACCGCAGAAAAAACGGAACGAAGATTATGAGAAGGCTCGCCCATACCCATCAAAACTACCTTCTTAACAGGCGCATTCCTCATGGCGTATTGAACTTGACCGGCAACCTCCAAGTCAGTTAGCTGACGTATGAGACCGCTTTTGCCGGTCATACAAAAGACACACCCGACTGCGCATCCGACTTGCGTAGAAACACAAACGCCCTCTCGCGGAAGAAGAACACATTCGATCAGCTGACCGTCGGAAGCTTTAAGAACCCAGCGCGTTCCGGTCTCGGATTCTGCCTTTTCCTGAGCAGTTAATTGATTGGCTAAGTATTCCTCCATTTGAGGCAATATCGCCTCGGCAGCAGCAGGCAAGCGCACCTTACTGCGGTTCAGAGGTTTGCCGAAATACCAATTGCGCCAAAAGCGTTCGATGTGAACGCTTTTACAGCCGGCTTGGATAAGTTGTTGTTCAATATCAGCAATCTTCATAGAAGCAAATATTATCAAGCTCGTCAGTCTTCGCTTTCAAGTTTGAGCTCGGCGATTTTGCGTGTAATTGTATTTCGGCCGATGCCAAGTCTTGTTGCAGCGTCGACACGCCTTCCGTGCGTATATTCAAGCGCGGTTCCGATCACAATGCTTTCGAAGGTATCGGCAAGCTGCTTCATAAGATCTGGAGACTGATTTTTCAGCATCTCTTTGACCTCTCCTTTGAGCAGTTCCTCCCAGCTTCCGCCTGCAGGTGTGCTGCCCGAAACCTCGCCGTTTTTATGAACTTTTTCCGCTTCACCGTTGCGAACTTCCTCAGGAAGATCCGTCACTCGGATATGCTGGGAAGGTGCCATCACGACAAGCCAATTGCAGAGATTTTCTAATTGACGAACATTGCCGGGAAACGGGAAACGCTTCAAAAACTCCATCGCCTCTTCGGACATGAGCTTGGGTTCGACACCAAGATTCTCCGCTGACTTCTGAAGAAAATGATTGACCAAAAGCGGAATGTCTTCGGGTCTTTCCCTTAAGGGCGGCAAACGCAGACGAATGACATTGAGTCTGTGATACAAGTCCTCGCGGAACCGATTTTCCCGAACCATCGCCTCGAGATTTTGGTGCGTTGCCGCAATGATTCTGACGTTGGCTTTTAGAGACTGATGTCCGCCGACGCGATAGTAATAACCATCGGACAATACTCTCAGGAGCCTGGTCTGGAGTTCAGCAGGCATATCACCGATTTCGTCCAGAAACAGCGTGCCGCCTTCGGCTTGTTCGAAGCGTCCGTGACGAATCGCACTGGCGCCGGTAAACGCCCCCTTCTCATGACCGAAGAGTTCGGTTTCCATTAAGTCTTTCGGAATTGCCGCCATATTGATCGCGACAAACGGGGCATTGGAGCGCGGGCTGTGTTTATGAAGCGCTCGGGCTACAACTTCCTTGCCGGCGCCGGATTCTCCGGTCAAAAGGACGGTTGCCTTGCTTTGAGACAAACGTCCGATAGCGCGGAAGACTTCCTGCATGGCCGGCGCCTTACCGATGATTTCGGAAGCAGTCTCTTCAGCAGGAGTCTGTTCTTCTTCCTCACTCTCTTCCGTTGCACGCCGTACGAGTTCAATCGCTTTATCGATGTCGAAAGGTTTGGGAAGATATTCGAACGCACCGCCTTGGAAACTTGCCACGGCACTGTCCAGATCCGAATAGGCCGTCATGATGATGATCGGAAGTTTTGGGTAGGACTTCTTAATTTCGGCGAGCATTTCCAAGCCGCTTTTGCCCGGCATATGAATGTCACTCAAAATCAGGGCGGGCTGTTCTTTCTTGATCGCCTGCAGCACAGACTCGGCTTCACTAAAAGTTTTGCAGGGAATATCTGCCTTTTGAAGTGCTTTTTCTAATACCCATCTGATGGAACGATCATCGTCCACAATCCAAACATTTTTCATAACGATAAGGGAAACAAGATGCTGAAATCGGTACGGCCGGCTTCACTGCTGACCGAGATACTGCCGCCGTGCTGTTCAACGAAAGTCTGAACCAATGAGAGTCCGAGGCCGCTCCCCTGTTCTTTTCCGCTGACCAGCGGATAAAAAATACTGTCAGTCAGTTCTTTGGGTATGCCTTCTCCGTTGTCGATCACATGGATATTTAATGCCGTGCGGCAAAAACTTTGACCGACCTGAACATGATGGACAACACGGGTTTTAAGCGTGATACAGGCCGTACCCTGTGCTATTTGCTCGGATAAAGCTTCAGCGGCGTTGCGCATTAAGTTCAAGGAAATTTGTGTCAGCTGACCTCTGTCGGCCATCATTTCAGGTACACTGATGTCATAGTCGCGAACAACCTTTAACCCTTCCGGGAATTCCGACTGCACTAGAAGGCGAACACGTTCCAGGATTTCGTGAACATTGGTTGGCACAGGATGATAAAGCTGACGGTAAGGCGCGAGGATCTTATCGACAAGATGCTGGAGACGGTCGGCTTCACTAATGATCACTTCGGTAAATTCTTTATTTTCCGGATCGTGAAGCTCCCCTTCCAAGAGCTGTGCTGCGCCTCGAATCCCTCCGAGAGGATTCTTAATTTCATGAGCGAGATTTCTCAGCAGGCGCCGAGTATTTTCAGACAACTCATTCATATGACGTTCTCGCGTCATTTGAAGGGTCTTATCTGCCGGCACAATCTCGGCCAAGAGAATATTTTCGTCATCTGGGAAAGGATGAATGGTGACTAGAACCGGAATCGGTTCTGCCGGAGGACGCAGGAAATGGTCTAGTTCGTTCGGAACCAAAAATGAAGGCTCGGGATGCGCACGGTAATTTGCGAGCCATTCATCCGACGAATTCAGGTAATACTGAAGTTTTCTTTCTTTTAGAAGTTTGAGCGACTGCCCGGATAGAAATTGAGCTGCGGTATTGGCGTAAAGAATATCGCCTTCTTTATTACATGCAAAAAGACCGAGCCTGAGGAGATCGAAACTTTCTAAACGCTTAGCATCAAAACTCACGACATCCTCCGCTCGGTCATTTTGCTGTCTTTACTCAGACAGCCTCAAATTACTCTACTAGCTCGAATAGTACATGTCGTATTCTTCAGGTGTCACCGCCATCTGAGTACGTACGACTTCTTCATGCTTGAGTGCAATGTAAGAGGTGATCAGATCTTCGCTGAAGACTCCGCCGGCCGTCAGGAATTCATGGTCGGCAGCCAAAGCTTCCAAGGCCTGTTCCAAAGAAGAACATACGGTCGGGATCTTAGCGTTTTCTTCCGGAGGCAGATCATAGAGGTTCTTGTCAGCAGCTTCGCCCGGATGAATCTTGTTCTGGATACCGTCCAAACCGGCCATCAGCAAAGCAGAGAAAGCCAAATAGGGATTGGCCATCGGATCGGGGAAGCGAACTTCAACGCGACGTGCCTTATCACTGGAAACGAATGGAATACGCAGAGAAGCAGAACGGTTACGGGCGGAATAAGCAAGTTTCACAGGGGCTTCAAAACCCGGGACTAAACGACGATAGCTGTTCGTTGTCGGATTCGTAATCGCGTTCAAAGCACGAGCGTGTTTGATGACGCCGCCGATGTAATAGAGAGCCGTATCAGAAAGCCCTGCGTAGCCGTTGCCGGCGAAGATATTCTTGCCGTCTTTCCAAATAGACTGATGAACGTGCATACCTGAGCCGTTGTCGCCGACAACAGGTTTCGGCATAAAGGTTGCAGTCATGCCGTAGGCTGCTGCCACATTCCAAACTGTGTATTTAAGAATCTGAGTCCAGTCAGCGCGTTTGGTCAGTGTGCTGAACAGCGTACCGATTTCGCACTGGCCGCAGCCGCCGACTTCATGATGATGAACTTCAACGGGAACGCCCTGTTCTTCAAGAAGTTCGCACATCTGAGAGCGGACATTGTAGAGAGAGTCAACCGGAGGAACTGGGAAATAACCGCCTTTGACAGTAGGACGATGGCCGCTGTTGGCGCCGTTCATATCCTTGCCGTTGCTCCAATAGCCTTCTTCACTTTCGATTTTGAAGAAGCTGTGATTCATTGTGGTGCCCCAGCTAACACCGTTAAAAATGAAGAATTCCGGTTCAGGTCCGAAGTAAGCATTGTCGCCGATACCGGTGCTCTTTAAGTAAGCTTCAGCACGATTGGCAACGCTGCGGGGGTCGCGATCGTATCCCTTGCCGGTAGAAGGCTCAACAACGTTGCAGGTCAGGATCATTGTCGGAATATCTTCGTCGGCGAACGGGTCCATACGGGCGCTGTCCGGATCCGGCATCAGCAGCATATCGCTGGCCTCAATGCCTTTCCATCCAGCGATGGAAGAACCGTCGAAAGCGTGACCTTCTTCAAACTTGTCTTCATCAAAAGCAGAAACCGGTACGGAAACGTGCTGTTCTTTGCCTTTGAAATCAGTGAAGCGCAAATCAACAAATTTGACGTTGTTGTCCACAAGCATCTGCATGATTTCAGCGCTGGTCTTAGCCATGGATATCTCCTTAGTAAATTTGGACGTAGCAATCAAAAAATATGTTCAACAAAGCTTATGCAAATTTCGTGCCAATTTTCGACATGCACGAAATCATGCATTCTCAAAGAGCCTCAGTAAGCAATCGCAAAAACTTTTGTAATGATGCACCTTTTTAGTGCAAAAAGGAACAATTTAGGGATTTTTTTATTGATTTTTGATCCGCAATAGAACATTGCGGCGAAATGGTGCATTTCTTCCGAGTGAAACAATTAGCGGCCGAAATCGGCCGCATAGTTTGATGTCGTACGCTGAGATCCTGTCAAAGAAAAGCTTCAAGCACCTCGTTCAAGAAAAGCCAGCCCTTCTCTGTCGTTTTGATTCTCTTGAGATGGTCGCAGACAAGACCTTTTTCTCGAAGTTCCGTCCAAATCGACTCAATAACATCGAAATCGAGGCCGGTCCTCTCGGTGTAAAAATCGAAGGGCACGCCCTCTCTCAGCCGAAGCGCATTAAGCATGAATTCAAATGGCAAATCTTCCGGATCAATGAGTTTCCGCTCGGCGATTTGAGTCTGATGTTCTTTAAACGATAAAAGCCATCGGGCCGGATCGCGATAGTTATAAAAACGCTCCGGACGTCCTTGAATGGTTATTTTTCCGTGGGCACCGGGACCGACGGCAAAATAATCTCCGAACTCCCAATAGTTAAGGTTATGCCTGCAGCGGTACCCTCCTTTGGCATAGGCAGACACTTCATAGTGATCAAAACCGCGGGCTGCGGTTTTATCCCTGACCAAATCGGACATATCTGAAAGCACATCGTCATCAGGAATCCCTTTGGGCGAAAATTTGGCAAAATAGGTGTTCGGCTCCAGGGTCAGCTGATAGCAGGACAAATGCGTCGATCCGAAAGAAAACGCGGTTTCCAACTCTTCGTCCAGTTCCTGAACAGTCTGGCCGGGAAGCCCGAACATTAAATCCAGGTTGAAGTTCTCAAAGATCTTTCCGGCGCTTTCTGCAGCCCGCCTGGCTTCCTGCGAGTTGTGAACCCGGCCTAAAGCCCTCAATTTAGCGTCATCAAAACTTTGAATTCCGATCGAAAGCCGGTTGACACCAGCCTCCCTGAAGTCTTTAAATTTCTGTTCCTCAAAAGTGCCGGGGTTGGCTTCCAGCGTAATTTCGATGTTTTCGTGGAACGGAATATTGTTGTCGGCCGCTTCAATGATTCTGCCGATGGTTTCCGGCGCCATCAGAGAAGGAGTGCCGCCCCCGAAAAATATGCTCTTCAGCTTTCTTCTCTGGACACGGGCGCCCTGCTCTTTGAGCCCTTCAATGATGGCAGCCTCATAGAGTGCTTCCGGCGCCGGCCCTCTCAAGCCGTGAGAATTAAAGTCGCAGTAAGGACATTTTTTTAGGCACCACGGCCAGTGAATATATAAAGAAAGCGGAAGTTCTTTCAATTTACCAATTCCAACGTTCGGTTAATAAAGTGCGCATTTTTCTCATGGCTTTGCCGCGATGGCTGACGGCATTCTTTTCTTCGGCCGTCATCTGAGCAGCGGTCTTTCCGTCCGGCGTCACGATAAAGAAAGGATCGTATCCGAAGCCGCCCTCGCCTTTCGGTTCATAACCGATCGTGCCGTTCCAAAAATCAATCGCGATCAGCGGCTCGGGATCGTTTTCATCACGGACGGCGACAATAACGCAGGTGTAATGAGCGTTACGATTGTCTTTGTCTTCAAGTTCTTTAATCAGTTTTGCGTTATTTGCAGCATCTGAGCTCGGCTCGCCGGCAAAACGTGCACTCAGTACGCCGGGCGCGCCTTTTAAGGCATCCGAGCAAATTCCCGAGTCATCGGCAATGGCCGGAAGACCGGAATGCTTCGCCGCCCATCTGGCTTTTGCCAGCGCATTTTCCACAAAGGTACCGAAAGGCTCTTCTGCAGAAGGGATTCCCAAAGAACCTTGAGAAATCACTTCGGCACTCATCGGAGCAAGAAGCTCCTGCATTTCTTTCATTTTCTTTTTGTTATTGCTGGCGAGAACAATTTTCTTAGACATGTCTTTTTACTCCTCGGCAAGAGCTGCTCTCTGAGCTGCAAACAGCTGCTTCAGGCCGTTTTCAGCCAGCTTGAGCAAAGCATCGAGGTCTTCCCGACTAAAGGGTTCTCCTTCGGCGGTTCCCTGCAGTTCAACAAATTTTCCTGCGTCTGTCATCACGACATTCATATCCGTATCACTTAAATGATCTTCGTCGTAGTCGAAATCAGCAACTGGAACACCTTCATAAATACCAACTGAAAGTGCAGCGACTTGTCCTTTGAGCGGAGATTTTTCCAAGGAGCCGTTTTTAATGAGCCAATTGACGGCATCAGCGAGTGCCACATATGCACCGGTAATCGAAGCGCATCTTGTACCGCCGTCTGCCTGGGTCACATCGCAGTCAATTTTGATCATTCTCTCGCCGAGTGCTTCCATGTCCACCACTGCGCGCAGAGATCTTCCGATCAGACGCTGGATTTCCTGTGTGCGGCCGCTTTGCTTTCCTTTGGCGGCTTCTCGGTCCGTGCGAGTACCGGTAGCGCGCGGCAGCATTCCGTACTCCGCAGTCACCCAGCCTTTTCCCTGATCTTTGAGCCAGCCCGGGACCTTTTCTTCAACCGAAGCGGTGCAAATGACCTTGGTACCTCCGACTTCAATTAAAACGGAGCCTTCGGCGTATTTTGTGTAGTGACGTATGATCTTTATCGGGCGCAGTTCGTCTGCTTTGCGGCCGCTGGGACGGCTCCAAGTTTCTTCTGTCATTCATATCTCCTTCAACAATGTTCTGTCATTCTAATGAAGGCAGATTCGTAAACCATAATTTCCACCCGATCCGAACCTTGTGGAAGTTAGAGCCGGCTTCAAGGAAGGTAAAATACGGCGGCAGAAAGACCGTGCAATCCAGTTCAATCAAGCGCGACAGAGAAGGAGTTTTGAATGAGTAATATTTCGAGTATGACGGGTTACGCGAATGCCAAAGTCCAGACCGACATGGGCTTGCTGAGCATCGACATGAGAAGCGTTAACTCTCGTTTTTTAGACTTAAGTTTCCGCGCTTCCGAAGAAATTCGTTTCCTCGAACCGAAATTCAGAGAGATCATCTCCGGCAAAATCGCCCGCGGCAAGATGGAATGCCGCTTGAATTTAGTGGATTCCGGCTTATCGGCGGATACGGCCTTAAATGAAGAAGCCCTCAACAAGCTTATGGCTCTTCAGACGCAGGTCTTAAAGACAGACCCTTCCGCCACAGCCCTGCGCGTCGCCGACATTCTGAATTATCCCGGCATCGTCGCCGCTCCGGTCCCCGATCCCGAAGTCTTCGCAAAGCAAGTGCTGACAGGCTTTGAACAGTGCCTCGCTGCATTTAACGAAAGCCGACAGCGTGAAGGCGCTGCTTTAGCTCAGGTTCTGCTCAAATACTGCACACAGATTGAAGACCTCGTCAATACGCTTCGTCCTAAGATTCCTGAAATTCTTCAGGCGCAAAAGGACAAACTCACCGAAAGACTTGAAGAAGCATTAGGCACCACGCTGGCAGACGGCGCTCAGATCACCAAAGAAGAAGTCAATGAACGCATCCGTCAGGAAATCACGCTTTACGGCATCAAGCTTGATGTCAATGAAGAGATGGAAAGACTGTGCACCCACGTCAAAGAAGTGAGAAGAACACTGGATCGCGGCGGCCCCGTCGGCCGGAAACTCGACTTCCTGATGCAGGAACTCAACCGTGAAGCCAATACGCTCGGCAGCAAAGCCGTTTCAATTTCGATGACGGACACGTCCGTCAATCTGAAGCTCGTGATTGAATCGATGCGCGAGCAAATTCAGAACCTCGAATAATTTTTCTTTTTCTGATAATCGAAGGGGCGCCCATCGGCGCCCCTTCTTGTTTCTTTAGCAGTTCAAATGATTAGTTCTTGCTGCGGTCGATATGACGGTGAGCAGAGATGAACGGCATCATGGAGCGCAGGCGAGCACCGACGACTTCAATCGGATGAGCGGCCGTCTGAGCACGGATGGAGCGAAGCATCGGAGCGCCGACTTGGTTTTCAAGGAGGAAGTTCTTAGCGTAAGAACCGTCCTGAATGTCGCTCAGAGCTTTTCTCATCGCAGCGCGAGCCTGGTCGGAAACAACCTTTGGACCGGTGACGTAGCCGCCGAACTCAGCGTTGTTGGAGATGGAGTAGTTCATATCTGCCAAGCCGCCTTCGTAGATCAGGTCAACGATCAGCTTCATTTCATGGCAGCATTCGAAGTAAGCCATTTCAGGAGCGTAGCCGGCTTCAACCAGGGTTTCGAAGCCCATCTTGATCAGTTCGGCAATACCGCCGCACAGAACGCACTGTTCGCCGAACAAGTCGGTTTCGGTTTCTTCTTTGAAGGTGGTTTCAATGATGCCGGCCTTGCCTGCGCCGTTGGCAGCAGCGTAAGACATGGCGACTTCACGGGCTTTACCGGATTTGTCCTGGTAAACAGCGATCAGCTGAGGAACACCCGAACCTTCGGTATAGGTGCGACGAACGGTATGGCCGGGAGCCTTCGGGGCAACCATCCAAACGTCAAGGTCGGCTCTCGGAGTGACCTGACCGTAGTGAATGTTGAAGCCGTGGGCAAAAGCCAAAGCAGCGCCTTCTTTCAGGTTCGGTTCGATTTGTTTTTTGTAGACCTCGGCGATCTTTTCGTCAGGAAGAAGGATCATCACAACATCTGCGTCTTTTGTCGCATCTTCGATTGTGGCTACCTTCAGACCGGCAGCTTCGACTTTCTTCCAGGAAGCGCCGTCTTTGCGGACACCGACAACGACGTCAACGCCGGAATCATGAAGATTCTGTGCGTGAGCGTGGCCCTGGGAGCCGTAACCGATGATAGCGACTTTCTTTCCTTTGATTAAAGAAAGGTCGCAGTCTTTGTCGTAATAAACTTTCATTTTAATTTTCCTCAAGTTATGAAGGTTGGAACAATAAATTAGAGGTGGAGCATTCGATCTCCGCGGCCGATGCCGCAGGAACCGGTGCGAACCATTTCAAGGATGCATTCCTTATCAACTGCTTTGAGAAAGGCATCCAGTTTGTCGGAATTACCGGTTAATTCAATGGTGTAGGTTTTATCCGTCACATCAATAATGCGTCCGCGGAAAATGTCGTTCAAACGTTTCATTTCCTCGCGATCCTTGCCGACAGCACGAACCTTGACAAGCATGAGTTCGCGTTCTGCGTACTCGCCTTCCGTCAAATCAACGACTTTAATAACTTCGATTAAGCGGTTGAGGTGCTTGGTAATTTGTTCGATGATTTCCGTGCTTCCCGGGCTGACAATGGTCATACGGGAAACCGTCGGATCTTCGGTCGGTGCAACGGTCAAAGATTCAATGTTGTAGCCTCGAGCGGAGAACAATCCGACCACGCGGGAAAGTGCTCCCGGCTCGTTTTCCAAAAGAATAGATAGAACGTGTCGATTCATCAGATTTTCTCCGAGCCTAAGATCATTTCCGTCAGTCCGCGTCCGGCTTTCACCATCGGCCAAACGTTTTCGGTCGGATCCACATGGAAATCAAGGAAGACGAGTTTGTCTTTGTATTTGCCGAAAGCATCCTTCAGGGCTTGTTCGACGTCTTCAGGACGATCGACCACAATACCGATGTGACCGTAAGCTTCCGCCAGGGCTTTAAAGTCCGGTGTCACTTCCATGTGAGAATGGGAGTAGCGGCGGTCATATTCAAGTTCCTGCCACTGACGAACCATACCAAGATAGTTATTGTTGAGCAGGATGATCTTGGGCGCTACGCCGAGCTGCTTAGCAGTGGCCAATTCCTGAATATTCATCTGAATGGAACCGTCGCCTGTGACGCAGACCACCGGTTTATCGGGATGAGCAACGCAGGCACCGATCGCATAAGGCAGGCCCACACCCATCGTGCCCAAGCCGCCGGAAGTCAGCCAATGGCGGGGCTTACGGAACTTAAAGAATTGGGCACACCACATCTGATGCTGACCGACGTCGGTCGCCACGATCATATCGTCACCGCCGACTTCCTGCAGCTTCTGAAGAACATACTGAGGCTTAATCACCGTATCGCTGTTTTCGTAGTGAAGGCAGTCTTTTTCACGCCAGCCGTTGATTCTGTTTTGCCACGCGGCAAGCTTTTCAGGATCGGGGCGCTTGTCGGTGGTTTCGAGCAGATTGAGCATGTCGGCGATGACTTCTTTCACGTCGCCGACAATTGGGATATCGACTTTCACGCGTTTGGAAATCGTGGACGGATCGATATCAATATGAATAATCTTGCGGCCGGGCTGTGCAAAGTTGGACGGCAAGCCGACAACGCGGTCGTCGAATCTGGAACCGATTGCGATCAGAACGTCGCAGTTCTGCATCGCCATGTTAGCTTCGTAGGTTCCGTGCATGCCCACCATGCCGAGGAACTTTTTATCGTCGGATGGCATGGCACCCAACCCCATCAATGTTGAATTGACGGGAATGCCGAGTTCAAAAGCTAAACGCTGGAGCAGTTCGCTCGCATTGGCAGAAACGATGCCTCCGCCGATATGGATCAAAGGACGTTCAGCCGAGAGAATTAATTGCAGTGCCTTTTTGATCTGGCCCAAATGGCCCTTCGTCAAAGGTTTGTAAGAACGAAGTTCCATGTTTTCCGGATATTGATATTCGCAGATCGCTGCGGAAACATCCTTCGGAATGTCGATCAAGACAGGACCGGGGCGGCCGGTTTTAGCAATATAAAAAGCTTTCTTAATCGTCTTGGCTAAGTCTTTTACATCTTTCACCAAGAAATTGTGTTTGACACAAGGACGAGAGATGCCGACGATATCCACTTCTTGGAAAGCATCCTGACCGATCGCGAGGGTATTGACCTGACCGGTAAAAATAACCATCGGAATGCTATCGGCATAGGCGGTCGCGATGCCGGTAACGGCGTTAGTAGCGCCGGGTCCGCTGGTGACCAAGGCTACGCCGACTTTATTAGATGCTCTGGAGTAGGCATCTGCAGCATGAGCTGCACCTTGTTCGTGTCGAACAAGAATGTGTTTGAATTTATCCTGCTTATAGATCGCGTCAAAAATATTCAGCACGCTGCCACCGGGATAACCGAAAACGTATTCAACGCCTTCTTCGGCAAGCGCGCGTACAAGTATCTCTGACCCGTTCAGACGTTCTGCGGGTTTAGACCCTTCTTGAGATTTCATTAGGAAATATCCTTTCAAAGTCCACGGGAAATTGATTGGAGGCGAACACTCTGCTTGTGACGGAGGCCCGCATGTTCTAATACCGACGCCGGCTCATTCTTGCGGAATGGTTGGGTTCAGTTTTTTTATTCTTCTTGTAGAAGACTCTTCCAATATAGCGCAATAAACGCGGGAACTTTAAATCTCAGAAAGAAATTACTTCTTCTCGATTTCTCGATGAATAATCCGATTAATCTCTGTCGGCGTGACCGGCTTCTGTACGATAAGCGGGAGTTCCATCAGGTTAACCGCTGAATCCGCAAAGTCCAGACCCTCGGTCTCTTCTTCGTACTGAGCCATGATGGCATCACGAGAAGTGGCCGTGCTGATAATCGCCGGAATCTTGCGTCCCAGAACACTGCGGATGCGGAAGATCGATTGGAGACCGGTCAAACGGCCGGGACCTAAGTTAAAGTCAGAGAAAATAATGTCTACCGGCGCCTCCTCAATCAACTGAGCAGCGAGTTCGGCATCAAAGTATTCCGCCCTTCTCACTTTGGCGCCCCAGCCTTCTAATAACGTTGCCAGGCTCTCACGAATCAAAGGATCGTCCTCAATTAACAGGACGTTGACATTCTCCAGAGAGAAAATCCGATTCGGCTGTACGGGCGGCTGTACGGGCGGCTGTACTTCCGTCATATCTACAGACGTTTCGATTGCCATTTCCAAGCGGAAGATAGAACCTTTTCCTACTTTAGAAATCAGTTTGAGTTCGATATTCAGAAGTTTGCAGATCTTATCGACAATCGAAAGACCTAAGCCGAAACCCTCTCGGGATTTATGGCCGACGCCGCCGCGGTAATAAGCCTGAAAAAGTTTAGCTTGATCTTCTTTCGTAATCCCGCAGCCCGAGTCGGAGACAGTAACAACAAGCGTGTTCTTCTTTGTTTTCTTTGCCCTCAGCAGGATACCGCCGTGCTCGGTATAACGTACGGCGTTTCCGATAAGGTTACGAAGCACCCGTTCAAAAAGCAGTCCGTCGGTGACGATCATCAGAGGCTCGGCCTTCACTTCAAAAGTCAACCCCTTTTGTTCGGCCATCGGCGTAAATTCATTCGCCAATTCAGAGAACATTGAACGAATGGAGACTTCGGTAGGCCGAATTTTCATCGTCTTGGAATCCAGCTTCGAAATAATCAGAATCTGATCCACCAGCGTCGCCACCGTATTGCAGGCCTTCGACAAATTATCAATTAAAGGTTTAGCCTGTTGATCGGCCTGCCCCTGAAGAATAGAGATAAAAATGCCCATAGCCTGGAGCGGCTGACGGAGGTCATGGTTAGCAGCCGCAAAGAATCGTGTTCTTGCAGAGATCGCCATTTCGGACGCTTCGCGGATATAGTCGGCCTTCTGCCGCTGGAAAATCAGCTGCTCCATCAAGAACTCTCGTTCAAACGAACGATAGATGCCTTGGAGATAAATCTTATTCAGACGGACGCCGAAGTAGAAAATAATGAGGAAAAGAATAAGCGTCCAGAATAAAGCGATAAACAAGGACGGCTGGTATATCAGGACGAGCTTCAGAATCGTCGGAAGCAGCGTTGCCGGAACGAATATCCAAAGGGCGGGAAGCCAGATGGCGTAAAGCGGAACACTGCCGAATGTCACGCCCACAATCATGGCCAAGAGAATCATCTCGACAATGACGTTGTCCGGAACCATGAAATAAAAGCCTGCAAAACCGATAGAAAGACCCGACACCAAAATCATCTGGAGCGTGCGGTTCTTCCAGTAATGAAAACGCTTGTCCATGGACGGCTCGTTGAAGAAGTCATCCGCAGATTTCATGCTAGCCAGCGTATGCATCACATTAAAAGCCAGCCAGAGCGCCATGACCCAGCCCCCGACATAGCTCCAGCAAGTCAAGGTAAAAATAAGGTACAGCAGCATGCGGATCGCAACGACCGCTGTCGTCCGGTGCTTTAAAACCGACAACTGACGAAGCTGCACCTTGGAAGCTAACCGAGCGCCTGAAAGATGAAGATGGTAATTAGTCGCCTCGGGAGGGTTCGGCTCAAAAATGGTTTTAAGGCGCTTAATAGCAGAAAAAATCATTTCGGCACTCCCGCAACTCTAAAGTTTGGACAGCCTTTCATCGTGAGTTCTGCCATGTTTGACTGAACATTGAGATGTGCCTCAGAGCCGACTACAAGTGTGGCGGTTTTCATTTCGTGCCCGAAAGGCAACCCTGAGATAAACGGGGTTTTAGTGCGCCCTGCGATGAAACTCAAAGCATCTTCCAGCCCGTATCCGAAATCATGTTCGGAGGACTTAATTTTCGAGAAATCCCCCAGGACCACGGCTTTTTGGTTATCGATCACTCCGGCCTGCAGAAGGTGATTCAAATCACGCTCTATTTTGTAAGCCGGTTCAGCGATATCCTCGACAAAAAGAATACCGCCTTCGACTTTCGGGAAGTACTTGGTTCCGAGCATCGAACACAAGACGGTCAAATTCCCGCCCCAAAGCAAACCCGTTGTTTGAAAGTCCGAAAACGGTGTCGGGAAAAAGAATTTGTATTCTTCTGCCGCCAATACTTCAAAGAAAGTTTGAATGGTATAAGGATCGCACTTGAGATCGCCGAGCACAGAAGCCGTCGGCGCCTGCAGGCTCTTTCCGCCGGTCAGTGCTAAATAAGCCGTAGTGAAAAAAGTGATATCGGAAAAACCGGCGACCCAAGTTTCATTAGATTTGATTTTGTTGAAATCAAGGTTCGGTAGGAGCCGGGAAAAACCGTAACCGCCTCGAGCACACAAAACAAGTTCGTTATCGCTGCAAGCCTGCTGAAAATCATTCAACCGAGCGGAGTCGCTGGAACCGCCGAAACGACCGAAGCTGGTGTAAACATCTTCTCCGATGGTTACGTCCCAACCTCTTTCTCTGAAAAGTTCGGCAGCCCTCTCGACGGATTTGAAATGAATGACATTACCGGAAGGGGCGTTAATACCGACTTTATCCATTTGATTTACCACGGCTCTTTCTTAATTCGACAAAAAAACTTTGGAGTATCCGGAGACAATCTTCCTCCAGTACTCCTGCTGTCACATCAGTGTGATGATTGACTCTTTTCTCGTCAAATAGTTTAAACACACTTTCGGCGGCACCCGCTTTTTGGTCTTTGGCCCCGTAAACCAATCGGGCAAGTCTGGCGCCGATAATCGCACCGGAGCACATCGGACAGGGTTCAAGCGTCACATAGATCGTGCAGTTATCAAGCCGGTAGTTTTTAAGGTTCTGAGACGCATTTTTAAGGGCAATGATTTCAGCATGTCCGCTGGGGTCATGACCTGCGACAACGCAATTATGTCCTCTGCCGATGATGCTGCCTCCTTTATCGACAACGACGGCGCCGACCGGAACCTCTCCGGCCTGACGTGCTTTTGCTGCTTCGACAAGCGCTTCGCGCATGAAATGTGCGTCACGGGAACGATCGATCCGAGAAAGCCGAACCTCTTCCTCTCGGCTCAAGGCTTGATGTTTTCTTTTTTGCCGAATCTCTTCTCGAAAAGCTTCAACTGCAGAAGTTAGCTCTGAGAGCGGAAATTGTGCGATTTGTTCGTTAGATGAAGAGGCCGATACCTCCAAAAGATTTTTAGGCGTGTCGGATATCCAATTTCCGGCTTCGGCTAAGAATTTTTTTGCATCGTCTTCGTGCGGATGCAAAGGATCCCGGGCCGTTGCCTTAAATGCATCGACAACGGTCCGAAGATGGTCGGGTGATTTTGAGAGAGTAGTCAGAGAAGAGCCCCGCCGAATAGACAATTTCACAAAATTCGAAATTAGATCCGTCTGCTGAGGCATCTTGTCACTAGAAATTTAATTGAGACGGGGCTGTTTCCAATTAATATCCGGGCTTTGGTTTGCCACGCCTTCCTTGAGCTCAGACTCAAGGCCTTCTTCATCGTTGGTTAATTGACCAAATTTCTTTAATCGGTCCAAAGCATCCAGCATTGTTCTTGCGCCGTGTTCTCCGACGTAAATATCCATATCGTCGCAGCCATACTGATTTTCTTCCATGGCAGCCAGCGCAGAAGATGCTGCTTCATATCTCTTAGTTAACTGGCGGAAATCCTCTTCGAGAAACACCATCAGTTCCAAGACAGTAATATAAGGCGTACCGGAAAGCTCGGGATGTCTGACAAAAACTGTAAAGACTTCAGTCAGCATCTCATCAACTTCTTGTCTGGTGTTATAGAGCTCATTGATATGATTTTCGGCGACTTCCATAAAATCGTCTAAGTTACTGTAGTCTTCCGGCTGAGGCGTGTGCCGCTCGTACGATTGTATTTTTCCGTTCGCCATCGCGTGGACCTTATGGCCTTCTTCTATCATCTTTGCCAGGTCAGGCGCGGTTTTAAATTTCTTTATTTCGATCTTTTTCATGGCCAAAGTATACCCGAGTTGCCCTTACCTACTTGACATGTTAGCGCGCAGACCTCGGAAGTGAGGGTAAAACCGTGCGAATCGAGTAATTGCGATTTTTTTCCCGATATTGCTTCCGAACCATGAGAATTCTTAAAATGCGAAAGGGACCTCAAGTTAATATGCATGAACGACTTAAAAACTCAACACATTGAGAGGTTCTGCTGCAACGTAAAGAGCAATTACATTCAATGGTGTTGGTATGGGAGATTTTTTGAAATATAAAAGTTTTCTCAGCTCTGTTGAATACAGTGTCGATGACAATTGCCTCTTCGGAAAAGTGATGTTTATCAAAAGTCTCCTGACATATGAGGGCGAGACCTTACAGGAGCTCGAAAAAATATTTCATCAAACTATCGACAATTATTTAGCAGATTGCCAGGCAGAAGGGATCAAGCCGAATGTTCCATGCTCCGGCGACTTTGCGGAGCGAAATCCGGAACGTTTTAAACCGTCCTCGCCTGGGGTAATACATGAGCCGCAGAGACCTCAATCCAATCAGGATTAAACAACTGCTCTTTTAAAAACGTACTGGAGTTCCTCCTCGTTCATTGCTCTATTTCAATCCACATTATGGCTGTCAAAAATCTCTTGAAATACCATCAAATTTCATCAAGAAAAAAATCTATACCATCAAAAATACTATTGAAATAGGCTTGCTTAGGTTTAAAGAATACTGAAAGAAAGTGAGAGCTTCTACAAGCGAAAAAACGCTTTTTTGTTGATTTTAGAGATAAAAACGGGATGACTTCTGAGTCATCCCGAATGCTTAAGAAATAGCTAGAAATTCAATATTTTTATTCCCACTCGATCGTTGAAATGAGGGTATAACCAATTGATTTATTTAAAATTGAATTTTATGGCCAAAAGTCGAAACCATGATAGAAACCATCATGTAATAAGATTCATGGTTTCGCGGTTCCTCGCGCTGTGCCACTATCGGTGGTTTTCCTCGCAGAATTTAATAGCGCTTTCAGCTCGGTCGAGTAGCTCCTTACCTTCTGCTGCCAGTCTGAGACATCGATTGTAACGCCGATCGGCGTCGGTCTTTGCGGTTCGTTCAATTTCGGACAGTTGCTGGCGCACCCATTCAGCATCATCGCGAGAACGAGATTCAGCGACACGCAGGTCAGCCAGCGCCAGGGCGTCACTTTTATGTTTCGTTTGGGCGTCGGCCAGTTTGCCACGCAGTTGAATAATTTCGGAGCGCGCATTTTTCAGTTCCTCAGAATCGTGTCCGTCCTGGACGCCGACCCAGTACGCAAAAAGAAGGGCGACCGCAGCCGCCCCAAATTTAATTAAGTTGATCAGATTCATTTAGCCATTCCAGCGTCGGTAAGGACCGAAGTCCACATGAACGAAGTTTTTATAAAAACCAACTCCTCCAGGACATTCTTTATTAGCAATGATCTTTAGTCGCCCCAGTTCGTGCTCGAAGTCTTTTCCGTACCGCGGACGAATATCGGCCGCCATCCCCTGAACGTGGTAGGAATTTTTGACACCTCCCACGGCCGCATTGTGCTCGGGCGAACGATAGCCTGAATTAATATAGATGGCCTTTCCGAATTTCGCCCGGAGCATCTCCAGCAGGTCATACAAGCCCTGCTGGACTACTAAAGGATAAGGGCTTGGCTTGCCGTCCTTGGAGGCAAACTCTTTAGGCTGAAAATGCTCACTCATTTTTCGCTCCCATTGGCAGTTTCGATTTGATTTGGCTTTCGTGCTTCTCTTTAACGAGCTCGAGCATGTCTCGGATTCGTTGAGGAATAATCGATCCGAATCCGGCCTTTTCAACGTTTTCAAGAATCGAAATCAACTCGTTAAGCGAAAGAGCACCGATGGCCCATGCGCCGATCCAAGGCTCCTGTAAAATTTGATCTATCCCATGGAAGCCGATAGCGACGAGCAAAATCACGAATTTCCGAATCAGACCTTTCAGGCCTACGCGGCTCGACCAGGTTCCCGTCCTGGCCGCGGCGATCATGCCGGTCAAATAATCAGCCACGACAAAAGCAAAAAGCCAGTAAAAAAGCACCTTATGCTCACCCATGAGGGTGCTGACCAAACCGGTAAATCCTCCTGCGATCATCAATGCCGCATTTTTAAGCACTCCAGGATCGAGACTGCCTAATTTTTCTAATAGTTGATTCCACATAGGTCAACTCCTACGCACGCAGAACTTTGTACGCAGGCATTTCGGGCCAAACTACATTGTCCGGGAAACCTTCCTGGGAAGGCACGTCCCTCAGCGCCTGACGGTACTCTTTGATTTTGGCGAGATCAGCGTCGGAGATCGGATAATCTCCGGAAACCAAAAAGTCTGTTTCAGCGATCAAGTAATCGCGCTTAGAACGGACCTCCTGCTCTTTTCGTTCGCGAATTTCCTCAGGTGTCGGATCTGGGAGACGTTCTGTTACCCAGAAGCCCTCCACCAGTTCCTGCTTATATTTAGAGCCATCAGTTAAAAACTCATTGCGCAGGTCGTTCATTTTTTTCCAGAACGGAACGGTCTGGTCGTGTTTGATTTTTCCGAACGCAATGAGCTCTTCGGCATTTTTCGGCAACGCCACGTATTCCCATGCCTCACCGTTCCAATGTGCCCAATAGCCCTCCTTTTTTTCCGGCTCTACAGAGGTAGAGCTATTTGGAGTGATATAGATATCATGGCCAGCGATTTTTGATTCAAGGGGGTCGCGAGACGCGGTAATGACTGAATGAAAATAGCCGTCATTGTCGTAACGATAAAACTTAGGAGCTGTTGTCATGTTGACCTCAAAAGAAATTCAGGCCCTACGGCCTCGGGAAAGGCGCTATCAAATTACCGACCAGGGAGGACTAGCGCTGAGGGTCCAGCGATCGGGTGTTAAAAGTTGGGTTCTACGCGTGCCGCAGAACGGCCGCGTTATCGATATCACTCTCGGCCACTGGCCGGAGATTTCCTTAATGCAGGCGCGTGCATTAGCGCGCAGGAAAAAACGAGAGCTTGAACTTGAGCCCTCCGGTTCTTACACATTGAGGGATGCGTTCAAATTTTGGTGCTCGAAAAAGAAAGGACGGATCTCGAGTTACCGGGACGAAAAATTACGCCTGGAGAAATATGTGATCTCAAAGCTCGGCTCACGGCAACTCGATTCAATAACTCCTCCGGTACTGATTAAGCTCCTGGAGCCTGTCGAGACTGCGGGCAAACTTTCAACCGTCAAAAGGCTTTTGATGCGCGTCCGGGAAATTTTTGACTTAGCCGTTAATGCGGGTTTCCTTCAAGCGAATCCGCTCTCCAAAATCACGAAAGTTTTTCCAGTGTCGGAGGTTCGGCACATGCCCTCAATTGATTGGAAAGAGCTCCCAATCGTAATCTCGCAAATAGAAGCCAAGGCCGCGCCCAAATACAGAGCGCTCTTTTATTTTTCACTGGCCACATTACTTCGTCCGGGAGAAGTTGTCTCCGTCCGAATAGACTGGATCTCAGAGGAGGCGATCACAATACCAGCGGAATTTATGAAAATGAAAAGGACCCACCGGATTCCGTTGACTCCCTACCTCATATCGCTAATTAACGAAGCCAAATCTATCCGGAAAAACAAGAGAAGTCCTTTCCTTTTCCCAGCAACCAATAAAAATCGGCATATATCCGGGCAAGCGTTGGCCAAATGGCTTCACGACCAGCCGGAATTTAAAAACAAACTCGTAGCCCATGGACTTCGCTCTATTGGCCGGAGCTGGTTCGCCGACAACGATGTGACTTTTGAAGTCGCCGAGGCGTGTTTAGCTCACTTAGTTGGCTCGCAAGTCGTGCGAGCATATCAACGAACCGATTTTTTCGCGCCGAGGCAAAAAGTCATGCTGAGCTGGCACGCCTACATCGAGACATGTGCTCGATGTGCTAGGGTTTTAAGCCAAAAGCCCGCAGAATCGGAGGTTCCGGATTAAAAAACCGTCATTTTTAGGCTGTGCCAGGCACAGTATGAAAATCGAGCTCCGCCGATAATCGGCGGGGCCTGCAGCAATCTCAGGAAAATTCCCGAATATTCCGGTCGGTTCGCTACCGGTAATTTCTTACAACCGCAAAGACCCTG